>JAABUQ010000409.1_pt1 | contig 99731 bp, 7 predicted proteins | sample 5560001 | NCBI WGS metagenome assembly JAABUQ01 (sample SAMN10711888, study PRJNA513371) | rock metagenome | isolation source: Antarctica rocks | place: Antarctica: Victoria Land, Finger Mt nord | collected 2015-12-18
ATATGCCCTGAGCATAGCCCTTGTTGTTCGGCATACAGCCTGGCTGACAGTGATCCAGGATTGCGATACGCTAGACCTGATTTGGCTTAGTGCTGCTGGAGAGACTGCCCCAGCCATTCCCCAACACGAACAACTACATACAAATAACCGCTCGAGCACTTCTATCCCAAGGCTATAGAAACTTTTGCTATTCATATAGGCTATTTCTTACGAGCTTAGAGATATCTCGGTGTCTACTTCATAGCAGTAATTAGATCACTATAGTAAATAGATATAAGCCTGTCGATTGTATAGCGCTACAAAGCGTATCTCGCTACGCAACAACTCAAGTATCTATATTATCTATACGACCTGCACAACTACTACTTTGTTAGTTTTTATCTTCTTAACAAGTTGAAATAGGTTGAAACTACTCGCTTCCTGTCCGCGATATTCGGGCTTCTTATAGGCGTCAACAACAGAGCTGCAAACTATGTCTATATATACTTAGAAATGTCGCAAAGCCTAGGTGCTCTAATCTAACTCTAAATATCTCCTATTCTATCACATAATATCGCAATAAGACAGAGTACATCTCCTCTGCTCTTTCGTCTATATACTCTTGTTCTTTTCTCTTTACTAGCCATTACCAAGATCACTCTCGAGATGTCCCAGAACGTTCCACTTAAGCGCGGTCGGCCTACTGCAGTTACATTGGACGATGTTAGCAAGCAACGCGCCCGAGAACATTATTTATGACTGCGCGAAAGTGGCATTGTATTGCGCTACTGATAAGGAATACTGGACTGAAGTGTTGGCTGCTTGATAGAGACAGTATGATAAAGTAGACTCGGGCATAGTCTCTAGACAAGGAGGCTGTGTCGGAAAGGCATGGCTGCCTGACACATGCAGACAGCCCCCAAAGGTGGAGTGCCGATTCTATAACGTCTACGTGCGGGGCAGAGTCAGCCGCAGCTGTACTACATTGCTGAGCTGCATCGCTCTATAAGGCTACGGATTTGTATATGTACATAGTGATAGGGAACCATCTGAAACTTTCCGCTCGAACTGTTTCTATGAAGTCAGAAACATGAACGTCATTCTTAGGCCTGAATCTATACGCGAGCATCTTGAGGAGTTGGCGGTACTACCAGTGGAGAGGAGAGCTTTTTGCATGCGGCTTGCGATTAATGCATATGAAGATTTCCAGCGGGGTACTGATATATAAAAAATTCAGGATGCAGTAGCGTGGGCAAAGATGGGGATAGAAAGACAAAGTAATGAAGTCACTCCAGATATTGCAGCTTATTGGAGTAACGTAGGGGTATTCTTAGAATGCTTATACGAGAGATTAGGCAATCTGAGCGACCTAGAGGAGGCTATTTAAGTAACAAGAGATACCGTTAGACTAATACTTGCCGATAGTCTAGATATAATATCTCAGCTGAACAATCTTAGAACCAAACTTGAAAAATACTTCGAAAAAGTAAGCTGTTTAGACGATTTAGAAAAAGCTATCCGAGTAATAAAAGATACCGTTAGACTAATACTTGCCGATAATCTAAATATAATATCTTAGTTAAGTAATCTTAGGAATAAGCTTAAGAGGCACTTCTAAAGAATAAATTATTTAGATAATTTAGAGGAGGCTATCCAAGTAACAAGAGACGTCGTAAGATTAATACTTAATAATAATCTAGATATAATATCTTAACTAAGCAATCTTAGAAACAAGCTTGAAAGGCGTTTTAAAAAATTAGGCTATTTCGATAATTTAAAGGAAGCTATTTAAGTAACAAGAGATATTATTAAGCTAATATCTAACGATAATCTAAATTTAATATTATAATTAAACAATCTTGGAAACAAACTCGAGAAGGGCTTCGAAAGAGTAAGCTGTTTAAATAACTTAAAAGAGGCTATCCAAGTAATAAGAGACGCTGTCGGACTAAGACCCGCCGATAGTCCAAATATAGCGTCTTGGCTAAGCAATCTTAGAAACAAGCTTGAGAGGCGCTTTAACAGAATAAGCTATCTAAACGATTTAGAGGAGGCCCTTTAAGTAACAAGAGATACTGTTAGGCTGACGCTTAACGATAATACAGACTTAATATCATAGCTAAATAATCTTAAAAACAAGCTCGAAAAAGGCTTCGAAAGAATAGGCTATTTAAATAACTTAGAAAAGGTTATTCAAGTAATAAGAGACGCTATCAGACTAAGACCCGTTAATAATTTAAATATAATATTTTGGCTAAGCAATTTTAGAAACAAGCTTAAGAAGTATTTTAACAGAATAAACTATCTAAACAATTTAAAGGAGGCTTTTTAAGTAATAAGAGATATTATCAGGCTAATACTTGATAATAATCCAGACTTAATATCGTAGCTAAACAATCTTGGAAACAAGCTCGAGAGGCGCTTCGAAATATTAAGTTATTTAAATAACTTAGATAAGGCTATCCAAGTAACAAGAGATACTATTAGACTAACGCCTGATAATAGTCCAAATATAATATCTAAATTAAGCAATCTTGGAAGTAAGCTCGAGAATCTGTTTAGGAGAGTAGGCCGTCTCGACGACCTAAAGGAGGCTATTCGAGTAACAAGAAATGCTGTCAGACTAACACCTAATGACAGTCCAGGCATGATATCTACGCTATACAACCTTGGAACCAAGCTAGAGTGTCGATTCGAGCTGCTCCGTGATCTTACCGACCGCGCACAGTCCTCACAGGCCTTTTACTCTTCGTGGAAAGCTGTAAACGCATTTCCAAAAATTCGTATATTAGCCGCAAAGAGATACATTCAGATTCAACGGAGTAGTGGCCTCTTCTTTGAGGCGCTTGAAGTGGCTAAAGGTGTTCTGGATTTACTCCCGTCAGTTAGCACACGCGCGATGAAGCATGACGATCGACAAGAAGCCTTACTTGCATACTCAGGCATTGCCGCGGACGCTTGTGCTCTTTCCATACAGGGCGGAGGTAAAAGCAAGGAGCACGTACAAGAAGCGTTGAAGCTATCCGAGTCCGGACGAGGCGCTCTTCTGAACCTCTTGCTAGAAGACCGTATTGTCTCAAACGACCTTCAGCAATCTTACCCAGAACATGCTGCAAAGTTAGACGAATTGAAAGCGGCACTGAACGATAACTCAGTAACAGCTACCGAGCTGCGTACGTCATTACAGCCGCCAGTACCGCCGTCAGTCTTACTCCGGGCTTTCAACGAATGCGTAGACGAGATAAGGTCTTTTGAAGGCTTTCAAGATTTCATGCAGGCGCCTTCTGTAGAGCAGATGCAAAAGATAGCAGGGGATGGGATGATAGTTGTAGTGAACGTTAGCGACTTTAGGAGCGACGCACTCCTACTTTCCACAACCTCGATTTCACAGATGCAGCTTGCAGGATTCGAATATCCTCGGCTGCGCACGTACGTAAACAGCGGATTAGCAAGCATCGATGACGTAGAAAGCGAAGAGAAAGTTGGGAAGATGAATTCACGCTTTCGTAAGTTCCTGAAGTGGCTGTGGCAAACGTGTGTTGGCCCAATCCTAGAACGCCTCGGATATAGAAGGCAAGAAGCCAAGTCCACGACCCTACCTCGAGTCTGGTGGATCGGCACAGGTGTTGCCAGCTCGCTGCCTTTCCACGCAGCCGGTGATCATTTCGAAGGCTCGGATGAACATACTTTCAACCGAATCGTATCCTCGTACACGCCAACAATACGAGCTCTAATACACGCCAAGCAAAGGGCTCACGATTCTAACATCCGCAAGAATTGCCAGCATCGCCTATTGCTGGCGTCAATGTCGACTACTCCAGGTTTTACGGCTCTCGAAGGCGTGAAGGCAGAAGCGCTGGTCATCAAGCAGAGTCTTGCTGCCGGAGTCCCAATAACCGACATGCCGCAATCCAACGCCCAAACAATACTTGATGCGTTTAGCCGCCACGATATGTTCCACTTTGCTGGTCATGGTCGATCAGATGCTCTTGACCCTGGCAATAGCTGTTTGTTGCTTGAAAGGGCCGGGACATCTGGGGTGCTGTTGGAAGACCCTCTGACAGTCAAAAGCTTACTGGACCTCGACATCCAGCCAGCGCTGCTTGCGTTCCTCTCAGCTTGCTCTACTGCCGAGAACCGAGCTGCTTTGTTGGCAGACGAAGGCATCCATCTCGCAAGCGCCTTCGTAGTTGCGGGCTTTGCGAACGTTATTGCGTCTCTGTGGCCTTCTTACGACCATGTCTGCGTGGCGATCGCTGAGGGATTTTATTCGCACTCCAAATTAATGAATGCTGACCAAATCGACGATGGCACGATCGCACGCGCGTTTCACACTGCTGTCCAGCGAGTGTACCGCACTAGCCCGGCGCGACCTCTGCAATGGGCGCAATATATCCACGTTGGAGCCTGATGTACAGCCTTTCAACGCAGCGATTGATTTTCGCGATTGTCTGACAATAAGTATGAGCTTGGTAATCGTGCAGCATTCGGTTTGGAAAGTGGCCATGGAGGCTTTGAAATCCAGGCATCGATCATAGGAGTGCGGTAGGCATGCGAAGATGAAGCTGCAAGAAGGTAAGCAGGTCAGACGGCTAGGCCTCGCAGAATATGCTGCGGATTGCGGAAGGCTTTCATCTTAAGGATTTCAGGACACCTGCCTTGGAGAAGTACAGGAACCACAATCAGCACGGACCTCTCCCAAGGTGAACGGCCTGCGCGAGACAAGGTTTGAGGGCGTGTCAGGACCGCGGGCAGTCTGCAACAGCCTCTACTCAGTTCGAAGTCATCGGAGGGCAATCGTCAATATGTATTTAGCTTGACTGGACTAATAGGGACGCCTCAGTGCGCATGACACGATCATCGCCTATTCTGGCATGTTCCGCGGGTGGGGTACTACAGCGATCTAGGACGAGCGGCGAAGTAGCGTACTCGCGTTGGCGTCTACAAATAGGTGTAGGGTATTACGACGCCTTTAGCAGAGCGATGAGGAGGGCAAACCCTTGATTGCTTTCGCGGCCCCGTTGTACTCATACTCATTCACGAAGCTACTGCTAGCACTACGATAGAATCTTGGAAATGTCGTTTGTTCAGCCCCGCCCTATGGCGCTCTCATCCGAGGCCTTCCACTGTTTCTCGCTCCCTTGCTGTATCGTCGTCCGCGTTACCTTCTGCGCATGGCCGCCACGCGTCCAATCAAGACTTCTTACTTCATCCTGCCTTGACCGCGCGCTGAATGCAGGAGAAGTCCAATATAAATAGCTGACGAATCTCTTTTGCGAGTTCATGGCTGCCTAAATGGCCTGCAGTTGAACGTGTTGGCTCAGGCGCTTTCAACGGAAACGCAATCTCCGTAGTGCTGCCTACGGCCACTCGCACGGTCATGGCTGCCTAACGTGCCAGTGTATAGCATCACTCGCAGAGTGTGATAGAGGTCTCTTGGAATGAGTGTATGAAGCAGTGAGCAAGGCATGGCTTAGTGGTAGTAGTCAGACCACCGTACCAGCTGACAGCGACAGGAGGATCGTAGAGCGCACTGTATCACATGCACAGATCTGGTCCAGTCTAGATCGTGGACGAGGGACGCAGATAAGAGGAAGGGCAATCTCAGGCGGAGAGAAGACGGACAGAATGGATGGTAGCGGATCACTGGTGATCAGCAAGATTGGCAATATATTGGGTCTGCGGCGAAGCGGGAGAGGTGAGGGTGAGGTGGGAAAGAATAGTGACAGTAGCAAGCACTAAACGGGCAGGAAAGAGAGGCAGAAGACCTCTTGAAAAGTAGACGCTATACCGGATGCGGGGAAGGCGAGGTCGTGGATAATGATTTCACTTAATCCAGGTAATTATTTGCCAAGCGTGTGGCTGTTTATGACTGTGGCTGACGCCCGGCCTTTATTAATAGATCTCCCTGCGTTCAATACAATCATTCTACTCGATAGAATTGAGCGTATACACTCGATAGGATTTAGTAAACTTTCTTATATCCATCCGGCGCCCGCTGATACATCTTTTCCGCTTCGCCCAGCTTGCCTTGATTAGCGTAAAGGTTGCCTAAGTTATTGATAATATCAAAGGTAGACGTATAATCCGGGCCCTATACTTTCTCGTATTTATCTAGCGCCTATCGATATATCCCTTCTCCCTCGGTATTTATATTATTTTGCCGATACAGATCTGCAAGTATATATAAGTCTCTAAGTTCAATTGTACTCTAGTCAATCGTAGCCTTTATTTGATTATATTAAAACCGGCGTATATATAATAGTACTCGCCGGTTTCTTACTTAGTATTCCGCTTCCGACTCCCGGCTTACGTTCGCTATTATATAGTAGATAGCGATCCGATATCGCTCTTGGTCAAATTCAATATTCAGATACTTCAGCGTCCAGTCGTATTTATACGTATATAAGCTATACTATCCCGCGCTTACTTCGAGAAGGGAGTAGTTATATAATATCGAAATCGCCTAATTAAATCTCGCCCGGCTCTTTAATATATTAATCTATTATACCGGTATATCGCTAACGTCTTTATAAAAAAGTCCGTACTAAAGGTCTTGATTATCCAGGTACGTTATTAGCTTTAAAAGCTTAGCTACTATAGGGTCTTAGTCCTGAACCTGTTGAAATAATATATTTTATATTAAATATAATATTTGCTCCTTATAGTTTACCAGCCTATTACTATATTAGCTGAGATCGTTCTAGTTATAATCGTATAATTCGAAGTACTCGTCAAAGCTATCCGCCGATTAACAGAGGTATACGCCGGCTGTTATTAATACTAATAGTAACCCGTCAAGGCGTTGTACGAGTCGTTTAGCTGAATTATTTAAGAGATAGTAGAAAGGTCAGCAACCGTTATTACTTTTCCTTATTTATAGTCTTTCTCTTACCTCTGTTAACCTTGCAGCCTGATTATATTGCTAAAATAGCTAGGCTCAAATTAATATTCTGTAATTTTGTTACCAGAAGCTATTTCGCAAATACTAGTCGCGGCGAGCGAATCGTAATCAGGATCGAACTATATACTCGAGATAGGAAGTAGGCGCGAATATCGTATCCCGTTACGCTATTTACTCCTGATAGACGGGGATTATCGTAATTATTGTATATGATTAACTACCTATCGTTACCCTATTAAGATAGCTATTATTGTATATATTATACCAGTAGCTCTTCTTTATACGCGCCGGTAAGGGTAGGGGACGTAGATACTTCTATTACTTCTATTGCTAATACCGTAAGCCCAGCCTTCAGTATATTCTTATCCTTCGTATTAAGCTAATATACTGACGAGTATTTATTCCCTGATCGCCTAATTATATAAATATTTAACTGCGTTTTCTCTATTCCTTTTATTTTATATAATATTATTATGCTTTGCTGTCCAGGACGTAAAATAAGCTATATTTGTAACTGCTCGAGTTCGTAATCGCGCCCAACGAAGTAGTCTTTATTAATCTACGGGGCGTTACGGAGTCGGACGCTAAAGTTATAGTTATATATAGAATTTAAGAGTAAGAATACTTGTATTACGTTAAAAATATTGTAAATAAAGCCTGCGTTATAGCCGAGCTAGAAGCCCTGATTATTACTGCTAGTCAAAGTAGTAATAGAATTTGCGGCGCTTATTGCCGTCAGACTAATCCGATATCGCTAAGATACCGATACTGTAGGTAACAGAGATATTATCAATTGTATAGCTTACTAGATTCAGGTACCCGCTCTGTTCGTAAAGCAGTAAATCCTGTATTGACTTTGAAGCTGCTATTGGGAACTTGTGCCTCGTAGGCAGTTGGCTTCCTGATTGGCTGGATTCGGTAGCATTAGCGGTCAGGCTGAGCGCTTGTAGAATACATGTACTGCCTACGTTGAAGCCTCCTTACTTCTTCGTCATATTATATATACAGTCCCCTACTGTCTCAGTATAATATCTGAAGTACTCGAGAATACTAATTATCAACCTAAATAGCTGAACCGATTAGAGTTACTGCCGGTTTACTAGGTATTACAATATTCGTATTCCAGATAAGCAAGGAAATCTATAACTTTATAAATAATATCCAAAAAGTTCCTCAAACGATCCGAGACTTGAAGAGCGAGCTACTAGCCCTCGATCCGATCCTTAACTCTATTTATAAGGTAATTATAAGCAATACCTCGAAATTTGAAGATATCCGATATCCGCTCTATCAGTATAATATAGTCTATTATTATCTAAGGGCGGTTATTCAACAATATACTGCGTATTTAGCTGATAGCAGTAGAAACGCCAGAGATTAGGTCAAAATACAATATAAAGGAAAGACTATTAACGGTTATAAGGGCTAGCTTGTATCGTACAAAGATATTATTGGAATCATATTGAATCTTTTTATATTATAAATAATCTAATATTCAAATATTCCGATCTCTATTAATATATTCTAGTTCTAGGATTAATATTACCTTAACCGCCGAAACCGTTGATAGAATAAAAAGGAAGATTTATAATACAATTAGCCAAACGGAGCCGGACCTCGAGGTATATATTAAGGAAATTACTAAAGCCCTTAACAGGCTTACTGTTAAAGCTTCCGTTATATCTTATAATCAATATACCTAACCTGGTAGAAATAGTAGTCTATAAATTTTGAAAAGATAAGAGAGAATATACAAAGAGGACCGACTGATTTTAAAAGCCGAAAAGAAAGCTATTAAGCAAAGCCAGCAAACCTATATTATAGCAAGAAAATAGCTAGCAGAGGCTACTCCGCAACTCGATTCCCGGTCTATTTATATCGAACTTTCAGGTACAAATAATTTGGGTTTACAAGTAAATTAAAATACAGGCGTTATTAGTAATTCAAAATAGGGTACTCAACCTTGAATTTGGCTAGGCTAGTATAAATATAATAGTAGCAAATAATAGTTACCATCGAGAACTGAATCACGATTGCCTACTCTTTCTCGGTCTGGTTGCAAAACGCGGTTTATCTATGTAATCATCTATCCGGAATTCATATCGTACCTCTACAGATGGCGCAAAAGGAATCACGACAATCAAGAGTACGGGAACGACAGTCGTTCATAACATATCACTAAAAGGTGTGGCCCGGCTCGTAATCACGTGACGAAGGAGACCAAGTCTACAAATTATTACAGGACAGTCCACTATACGAAAAAATCAGACTCTGGAAACCACAGCATCAACAGCTGTCACCTAAGTATGTTGAAACGTCAATAGCGTATAAATTGACTTACTATTGCAATTGCTTTTGGTCTATAAAGCCTTTATCGAAAGATCGATTATGGTCGTTACAATCGAAGGACAGGGTATACGCTGTCCGTCGATGCTACAACAGAATATATAGAAGAGAGGGGCGCCGATAGGTCTTTTAGTAATATTGAAGATAATTGGAATCATAATTATAACTATAATGATCTTGGGGATAATGATTATGATATAGACAATGATAGTGACCTTTGGAGAAGAGTAAGGGACTGAATGCTCCTCCTGGATACGCGCGAAGGCTACTCGCTGATAATTGGCAGGAGGTAATTTATTGCTACTTCCCTCCTACTACGCCGAGAATACGACGAAGACTAACTCTAATATACAGTAACTGGTCGCAAGGCCTATACAAGCCTGCCTTAAGAAACCTATTCGAACTGAAGAATAGTAATAATTTTCTATTCCTCTTGCAGCAATCTAGTCTTCCGTAACCTGCGCTTTAGTATATCCGCGCTACTAGTATTCTCTATAGCTCTGGCGCTTTAATTATCCGCGCTATTTCTGGCTCTGGCTCTGTTGGCTTAGGAGATTTCAATTGCTCTATCTACCTAGGAATACAGGCTTATTTATATACTCGGCTGATCAATCTAGGCCCTATAGATAATAAGGCATTTAGTAGAGCTAATATACCCTAAGTATAGCCCTTGTTATTCGGTATATAGCCTGGCTAATAGTAATCCTAAGATTGCAATATACTAGACTTAATTTAGTTTAATATTGCTAGAAAAACTACCCTAATTATTCTCTAATACCCCCTTTTAGGCCTTATAATAGTTTCTAAAATACTATTAGCAAATAGTCTATTAAGTTTTATATTTCCTCTTTTGCCTTCCTAAGCTAGCCTTAGCAGTTAAAGTATATATCCTAGGCTTACTGCTATTATTGGCTTTATCAGAAGATTTATTACTATTTTTTCGATAAGGATTTAATTTATAGTTATATCTTTGCTTTATATTAATTCCCTTACTTTGTAATACCGAAGTCGTATATACTTTATCTTAGGGTATATTATAAGGTTTTCGGCTAAGTTAATTACTAACTTATTATCTAAGTCTATTTTTATAATCCTTATATTTCTCTTATTGTACCTAAATTCCTAAAGCAAATCCTTAAGATATATAACTTCTTTATACGCTTTTAATATAGCGATATATTTAGCCTTAGTCGATAATATAGCTACGATTAGCTCCTACTTAGACTTTTAGCTAACCAGTTTATTAGCTAGCTTAAAAAGATATCTTATTATAAATTTATTATTATTAATATTATTGTACTAGGAAGAATCGGAGTAGGCCTAAAGGGTCCTATTGTATATATAGCTTAACCCAAATACTATTCCGATCTTAATTATATTAACTAAATATCTTATTACCCGTTTTGCTATTATATAATAATTATTTATTAGTTATATAAAATACCTATTCAAACGATATATTGCAAAATTAATATTAGACCGGCTTATTCCGGCTACCTAATTTAGGGCCCTAATAATAAATACGAAGTTGTTTTTCAACTTCTTATTAATAATATATTTAGGAGATAGCTATTCCAGCTTTATATTCTTGTTTATAATACTCTTAATAATATAGTAATCCTCTATTCCTAGTTGCTTGAGTATCTAGGCGATATAACCCTTTTAAATAATAATTATTATACAATTATCGCGATTTCTTAAGATTTTTATTCTTAAATAGAAAGAAATAGCTTTCAAATACTTTAGTTTGAATTCCTTATTAAGCTAAGCTTTTAGCTTATTTATTACCTTCTTTATATACGAGAATATCAGTAAATTGTCTATATAAGTAGCTACAATCGTTCCTTTATTATTAATAAAGATAGAGTTATCTTTTTAGAATCGCTTGAAGTTAAAACTTTTTAGCTTTATTATTAATATTTCTCCTTATTCCCTAAATAATTATTTGAGGCTATATAGGGTCTTTTCTAAATAATATATATTATTTATACCGTTAATATATTTATAAGGCTATTTTATTTATATTTCTTCCTTAAAAGTTGCTTTTAGGAAGGCAGTATCGATATTAGAATATTCTATTTCTATATTATATTTTGTTCCTAGGGCTAGGAGTATTTTCTAGCTTAAGATTTTTATAATTAATAAGAAAATAATATTATAGTTTATTCCTTCTATTTATTCGAAGCCCTTAGCGACCTATTAAGCTTTATATTTGACGATTTCGCCTTTAATATTTAATTTAATTAATAAGATTTATCTTCCTGGGAGTACTTTACGTCCTGGTAATAATTTTCTAATTTTTTATATTTTTTTAGATTTTATTATATTTAGTTTTATCTGGAATATTACTTTCTATTATTCTTTATCTAGCCCTAAAAGTACTTCTCGCTAATTTTTAAAAGGGGCAGTATTTTTGTTTTCGCCTATTTAGGAAGTCTATATAGAAGGAAATCCTCCCCCCTTTACTCCTTTTTGGAGATTATAATAATTTATTAATAAATAAGGTCTCGTAAACCGTCTTGGTAGGTATTCTGATAATATTAATAACCCCTAATAAATTTAAGGAAGTATTTATTATATTCCTAGTACCCTTTACTTATTATACGAAGATAATATATTATTGATATAAATTACGATTTCCTTATCTAGCTCCGTATTTGGTATTTGCTCAGTATTTTGCTTATTAAAGCTAAAATTAATTATTTTATTAAATTTAATATTTTGAATATTAGCTTCCCCAAATCCGTTTTGTATATTAGGGCTAAGGCTAACTTCTTTATTAATATTAGCGTTTTGAATATTTGCTTCTATATTTACAGATTACTTATTTATTAATATATTATCTATTTTATCAAGAATATTAGAAATAATTTTTTTACTATTCCCTATCTCAGACAAGTATATCTTTATTAATATTATTTTATTAAAAATAATATAGGCTGAAAACTTCAATCCTTTAGCCTTTTTATCCTATACCTGATATTGGTTAGAATTATTATTAAATCCTAGGAATCTATACCTGATACCCCGGAATTTGAGTTTCTACTTATAAATATCTTTATTATATACCTAGTAGATATATCCGAATAGCTTTATATAGCTAACGTCTGGTTTCTCTCTAATTTATCCTTCGTATAATATTTTTTTATTAAGTATTGCTATAAAGAGCCTCTCTTTGATATATATTATAAAATTTAAGGCTTCCCCCTAAAAATCTTTATTTAATCCTAAATAAAATAATATTGTTCTAATTTATTCAAATAATATTCTATTATTTTATTTAATAATACCGTTTTGGTAGGGGCTATATAATAATATCGGCTCCTATTGAATATTAGCTTAGGTAAGAATCGTTTATACCTGCAAATTAATAAATTCTTTTGCGCTATCTCTATATAAATAATTAATAATATATCCTTTGATATTATTCTTCCTAATATAATCCCTAATATAATTATTAATAGGGCTTGCTTCTCGCAGGGGAAGAAGATAAGTAGTTATTATATTAATATATTTATTAATAAGTATCAAAATATATTTCGTATTATTTTTCGTAGGAATAATCTTTTTACCCTTAGCGATATTTATAAATTATTATTCGCCTGGAAGTATTGCTTGCTTATTCCTTATTAGCTTATAATTGAAAATATAAGATTATTTTCTTATAACGCAAGCTTCGTATTGCTATTCTGGTAGTATTATATTTTTAAGTTTATTGCTCTATTTAATATTTATTCCGGTAGTTACTTTTGCTATACTTTTTATCAAAGTTATTCTAATATACCTAAAGCGTACGTATTAGAGCCTTTATAAGGCTGGAACGTCCTTTATTCTAACGTTCCTAATATACTTTTGATATTTTAGGGGAGACTAGGGAATAAAATAATTATTACCTGTTTTTTAACCTAAAAATAACGTTTTCCCCGTTTTATTTCTAATATCAAAAAATTTTCCTCTGAATAATATCGTATATCCCTTTTTAGCTAGCTTTGCTATTAAAATAACGTTATATTAACTCTTTAAGACGTAGTATATATCTATTAGCTCAACTTCTTTATTATTATTAATTGTTATAATAATAAAATCTTTTTCTTTTGTTAATATAATAATATCGTCAATCCTATTAACAGGATAATTATATATATAATAGGAAATAAAATACTACCGTTTAGAGTAAATATAGATCTTAGTTCCTAAGTCCAAATAAATATCTGATTTTCTAAACGTCTTACGTACTGATTATATTATTAATACCTTTTTAAAATTAATAGTTATTTTAGGGCTATATACCCTTAGGACCTATTTTATTTTCTCCTTATCATTTTTAGGGAGGAGTTTCTTATCTTTTGGCTTCTATTAATTAAGACGGAGGTTACTATTTAAATAATAATATTTTTCCTTTATATAAGATCCTTTATAATAGGAGTATTTTGGTTTGGTATTTTTATTATTTCCCTTTTTGCTATTATTATTATTATTATTTTTCGTTTTCCCCTACTTTCTAAAGTTCCTTATCTTTAAGGCTTTCGAGGAGCCTTCTTGGCTTTATTATTTATTATAAGTAAATATTGCCTTAGTAATCTCTTTAAAGGTAATATCCCTGTTGGTATTATTTATAATTTAAATAATTTAAATTTAATATAATTCTATCTTATCCGGGAAACCTTTCAGGAATAAATAAGCTAATATTATTTTATTTATAATTTGCGTTATTATTATTAGGCAATTATTCTAATAATATAAATAGCTAGTATACTCGCTAGTACTCTTGAAAGTAATAGAATCTATATTAATTAAATATTAAATAGCTATATATATAATATAATTATTCTTCTTTTAGAATTTATTCTTTAAAAGCTTCTATATTTTTATAATATCCTTTTCGCTATTAAAAAAGTCCTTAATATATAATTTATATACTAGAATAATAATAGCCTAGGCCTTCCTGTTTATTGAGGGTAGATTATTATTAATATTATTTTTATCTTTGCTAATAGTTGACTAGGATCCTTCTTTAATAAAGGTAACTTATATTTCGAGGGCCTAATTATAATAGTTGGAGATCCCTTTAAGGATAATTACCTTCCTACGTACTACCTCTATAGCTTAATATAGAGGTAGATAAGATAGTAGTATTTATAAATTGAAAACTTGAATATTTTTCTCCTTATACAAATATATAGATACTAGCCGGGCTTATAACTTATTAACTTAAGAGATTTTAATTGCTTTATCTATTTAGGAATATAGGCTTATTTATATATTCAGCTGATCAATCTAGGCCCTATAAATAATAAGGTATTTAATAAAGCTAATATACCCTAAGTATAGCCCTTGTTGTTCGGCATACAGCCTGGCTGACAGTGATCCTAGGATTGCGATACGCTAGACCTGATTTGGCTTAGTGCTGCTGGAGAGACTGCCCCAGCCATTCTCCAACAGGCTCTGGCTCCGGCTCTGGCTTATCTATCTCTAGCGCAGTACTCTTCCGCTTCCGATTATATTTTCCCTTGCTCTTTATAACCTCTTTCGCGGTATACTTTGCTTATACCTCCTCGATATCCTTATAACTTATTACCTTGGCCTTTCCTAATACTACTGACTTAATTGATCAGCGAACTTTGGCTTTGTTGTTTATTCTAATCAAAAATTAATTTTGATCGTTAAGAAGGGTATATTCGGCAAAGGATATTTGGACGGTATTGGCAAGCTTCTATATATACCTTTATAAGCGCTGTATATTCGTCTTATTAAGCGTATAAATATCCTGTTTGATTATATTATACAGCGACGTAAAAGCCTCTGCTGATACTGGCATTATAAGCGTTTTTAATACTTCGTATTGTAAACAACAACCTATTTTTATCTTATCGGCTATCGGAACGGTTAATTAAGCAGGGGGCTTTAATATATTTCTGAATACTTTATTTAAGTTGAATGGAAATAAATTACTTGCAGCTTATACAGTAATAATATTTTTCTTCGTAAATACCTTTTCCTTTGCAAGGCTATATAAAGAAATAAAATACTCCTTATTAACTATATTTATACCTCCTTGATAGAGTTGTTTAACCTGATCGTAATAGGCTATTTTCAAGGGGGCAAAGACTCCGATATTATAGGGCTGGAGCTTATAGGAGGTATAAGAGGGTAAATAATATAAAATTATATTATTTTCTAAACAAAACTTTAAGATTTTGAGGGTCTTATATATCCCGAAGCCGTTATAAATCAATATTCGTAATTTCTAATTAGCCTGTCCTTTAATTTGGGGATTAAATATATACTTAAATTATTCTAAATTAATTTTAAAATTAATATATTTAGATTCCGAATATATATAATATTATCCAGATATAGGGAATATAGTCCAGTTGCTTCGATAAGTAGTAGCTAGCTAAATAATTATTGGTAATAAAGACTTACCGTTCGTATTTATATACTCGATAGTAGTTATTATTGTTTGCTTGATACCCGTGCCTCTATAATCTCGCAGATTATCTTTATTTACAAGTACTTTGACAGAGCCGAGTATATATAATATAATTCCTGTCTTATTTATATTATATATATTCTCCGGCAGAATAGCCAGATCTTATAATATCTTTCTAATTACCTCAAACTAGTACGTAATCTTATTGTAAATATTATTCTTATACCTTTTCTAGTTTATCGCCCGTACCCTTCTTGATTTAAGTACTAAATAATACTTTATAAGGCTTTGAGCCCAGTTCTTGCCTGAAGGCTTGATCGCTTTATCTATTAAAAAATACTAACGGGCGATATTAAAGGTTAGCAAAGGTATATTCTTTATTCATATAAGATTTCCGAGGTCAGATATTAGTTTTAAAACCTTTTCGAAGGCTTTCTCTTCCGACGGAGTAAAATACTATTAGCTTTGGACCTTCTATTCTTTCAAGCGTCGCCTACGTATACGATAATAGAGGGTAGAGAAAGGGACTTGACTACGTTTTGATATAGTATCATATATACGAGGCTCTCCCGGCAGAAGGCCCTCTGCAAGGGCTTCACTGGCGCGGTCGCTTATACTAACTTACTACATTGATGGAGATGGGATGGGAACGAGTGAAAGGCCGTTCTAGGCAGCGATGAACGAGTGACATACACGTGGCTGATCATGGAAATTTCTAGAAGAACGCCATACTTCAAATGAATTCGGTATAGTGTATAATACAATACAGCTAGCGTAACTTTGAATACAGCATGATAAGCATGCTAGATTTTCATCAGGACGCTTGGCGTATATTGTGCCCCCCAATTTGTCCGGATAAACTCGGCATACAGGTTTCCTTGTACTTCGTATCTTTAAAATTTAGAGCCTTATTCTTTCTTGATAGAACCTTCGTACGATAGCCCCGAAATTCGGAGACAGGCGGATCGCTGTAATAGAGCAGGGGGGAACAGCTGAAGCGGCTCTCAATATTAAGGATAGGACGATCGATAGTATAATCAAGACCGCGGTATTTTTCTTACTGCAGACCGAAACCTTGTAGAGAAACGGCTAAAGAATATCTTTATACTGATTATAACTTCACATACTCGCGAGAGAGCGACTTGAGACCCCTGAACAATAGATTCGTCTCGGTACGGAGGGTTTCTCTCCAACCAGGGACGGACGTTACCTAGACACTTGACTGATCTCGGCTGACCTACGATAATAGGTTTGCAGTATAAAGACTTTCATTCTCGGTATTGATAGTTGAGAATAGTTTACGTCAAATTATATTAAGAAAGCGGAGGTACAGTCTTATTAGAAAAGCATTTTTATATTATCAAGCTAAGGTATAGTAATAATAGATAATTTTCAATAAACGTTAAACGCAAAATACGAAATAGTAAATAAGATATAATATCCGCTAGGAAGTTTCGCTCGGAAGAGACTGACAAGAGCCGCGAGGTATTATTATAAAGCATAAATAATAATATAATATAAAGGAACGCTTATAGAGCGCTCTTAACGAGCGTTAAAGCCGATTAGCTCTCTATTTTATTCTCCTTGATTTTGATAATTGCGGAATAGATGTTAATAAGGTTTGATATTGGTATTGGTATCGATTCTGGCCGGATATTGATGCTAATCCTGATATTAGTAATTTCCTTCCGTTGATTATTTTCGTATTAGCAGAGTACTAGCTATTTCCAATTCCCTTCTGCTATATCCTGTTTTCTATATAGTTACAGGAGGTGCCGATTGTCGCTGATATTATTGAATAGCCTGTTGGACCGCGCTGGCTATTATTGCCTGAACTGCGGAGGACAGGATTATATCAGCTTGAATTGGCTAAGCAGCTCCTGATTAGGTGACTCCTGGCTAGGCGGCTCCTGCTTGAGTAATACCTGGCTGAGCGAATCCTGGTTAAACGATACCTAGATAAACGAATCCTGCTTAAGTAGCTCCTGCTTGAGTAGCTCCTGCTTAAACGATACCTGGCTGAGGGATATCTGGCTAAGCTAATTCTGATTAAACGAACCTTACTTAGGTTACCCTTGCCTGAACAACTCCTGATTAAATAATTCCTGGCTAAGAGAATCCCAGTTAAGCGGCTATAATTTAAGCTATTTTTGCTGATTTAAATTAATTGTTCTTAATTTGTTATATCGCCTTTATTTCTCCGTTTAAGAGTCCAGCTTCTATTTGTAATATAATAAAAACTTTTTGTCTTTTAAATTTAATTATTTTGCGATATAGCAAATAATTTGGCAGATCTTAATTAACCCGTACTAGGCTAGCTATTCTAATAAGATTACTTTGCAATATAAACGTATCTTCAAAGTCTCTAAGTTATTCTATTATAATAGAAATACGAGGGTATTAACTTATACCTATTGTTATAGTATTATTAACCGATATAACGATCCAATATATACTCTTATATTTATACTTATATTAGGTAATAAATTCTTTCGTCGGCTTCTCGACAAATATAATCGTATTTAGGTTTAAATTAATAGGTACTATCGCTAACTTCTATATATATAATCCTGACTTTTCCTCGATTAGAAATTGGAAAGTTTTAAATATTTTACGTTTAGATTTGATCGGCTCGCCGTCTAAAGTAAGTTTATCTATAACTTTACTTATCCCTGTATTGTTATTATTAGCAGATTCTGTACCTGCAGGTAGGTCCCCTGTACCGCTTATCTCCGTATCATCTTGATTTTCAGAGCCAGAGCCAGAGCCAGAAACAGGACCAGTACCAGAGCCAGTACTAGAGCCAGTGCCAGGACCAGTGCCAGAGCCAGTATCAGGACCAGTGCCAGAGCTAGTGCCAGACCCAGACCCAGGACCAGTGCCAGTACCAGTACCAGTATTAGTGTCAGTGCCAGTACCAGTACCAGTACCAGTACTAGTACCAGTACTAGTACCAGTGCCAGTACCAGTGCTAGTACTAGTGCCAGTGTCAGTGCCAGTGCCAGAGCCAGAGCCAGTACCTGAACCAGTACTAGTACCAGGACCAGAGTCAGACCCTGTGCTAGCATTATTACCAGCACTAGTACCAGAATTAGACTAGGGCTCTTTAGCTTCTGAAAGCTACAAAGGCTCCTTATTTATATTTATATATTATCAAGTCTAGGTCTCAGGAAAGCTATAGTCCTCGTAGAACTCTTATATTATAATATAAAAAGCTTCAAAAAGGGCGGCTAACTCCTTTTTCCGTTCAGGATCGGTCGTATTCTTATATATTATCCTTAATATATATATATTCTAATACTTATTTTGGAGGTACTTTAGAGGAAATTTTCTATAATTTAAATTATAATTTTTTTCGATATTATAAGCTTAAATATCGATATTAATTATTTTAATAAAAGTAAATACTTTCTGATTAGAAAGTTCAATTTAAAGCCGGCGAATAGCTCCTTAGAAAAGTATTATATCTTAATACTTTTTATAAGATTTTTTAAGCTTCTTTATTTTATCCGGTATAATAATAAGAATATCAAAATTATCCCAGGCAACGTTTAAGACTATATTATAATTAGTTAAGCTGCCTCTAATTTGCCTTTTGTAATTTACTTTGCTGTATTTGAATAGCCTTTTCTTTTTATTCTTTAGGCTGCTTATCAGGATAGATTATAGCAAAAAGTTGCTTATATATTTATATTATTATAACTTTATTTGCAATCTGAAATTATCTAAATACCTTATTTAAGCTACTACTAATAATTTGATCAATTTTATATTATTGTTGCTTGCGAAGTTCGCTTTGACCTAACTCTTTAATTAGACCGAGTAATTCGAGGGCAACTCTCGCCCTAGAGGATCTTGTCTATCGCGTAGTAGCGAACGTTTGAGTAGACTCCGGATTTACGGTATTATTGGAACTTTTACCTGTAGTATTATTAGAGTTGCTATTTGTATTATTGTTAGAATATATAGCTAAAGTACTATTTACCGAGCCTTGTATATTACTGTTCGTAACTGTATTGTTGTTCGGAGTTCCGGCTAAGGTACCCGATATACGTATAAGGGCAGAACTCATGGTTTAAAAAGTCGGACAAGAGATTTACAGGTTGTGGATTTGTCTTGTAATCAGGTTAATTAATTTTGGTTGCGAATTTGCTTCGGATCAATGATTTTCTGGTAACGAAATACGCTATTAGGCCGAAGGACCTTTGAATCTCTATCAGAATAGAGTTCAAGAGAACCACGTAAACACAAGGGGAGTACTTATAAATAATAGCGAGACAGCCAATTTGTACTCATATAGGTGTCAGTTTTGGCTGGGTTATCGGCGTAGTGGATTCTGGCTGCATTTCGATCCAAGATATGCTCCTCAGAGGAGTATTTATAATAAACGCCTAGGGATCCAGAATAGGCATAGGATATATCTGATTAATAAAAAACCAGTCGCTCCTCGGTACGCCTTTTCACAGTATCGCGAACATAAGAAGAATAAAGCTTTTTATAACGTTGATACTGTATATTGTTGCAATATAAGTATTCCGGATTTGTCCCGAACAAGCTAATGTACTTTTACTCAGTTATACAGACGAAATACTCGAGATTATTGATATCGAAATCGAAATCAATATATTATGGAACTCAATGAGCGTCAATTCTAGTATATAAGCGTCGGTCAACAATATAGAAACGCCTTCTAGTATAGACCCTATTGCTACCCTAGGAAGAGCAACGGCTGCAGTAGTATCAAATAGATCTGGCGGTTATATTGGCGCTATACCTGCAATCACATAACTACCAGCAGGGCCGTCGGTCGGAACCCAAATAGACTCTTTTATACCTATAGGCTTATCTTGGCCTGGCTATCGAGGTTTGACTAGCTTAGCTCTAATAGCAAGTTAGTTATCGGGTTTGAAGCAATTAAACAATAGTCTCTGGGCGACCGGTAGTTTAAAGCTAACAACGTAAGCTTCTCCTTCTTTATTCTCTAGAAGGGTATCGGCAAGGAAAATATTGAAAGAAAATATTAACTTGTTTATTATCCTTGGCTATATCTTTGGAATATTCTTATAGGTAAACTATAATAAAGACCCAACCTAGATAACGCGGAAGAAGTTTCGACGGGCTGTACAACGATCAAATACAAGGTAGAAACGTCCTCTATCCAGGAGCCTGGATATGGATGCCGTACGATATCTGATCCCTAGGTTTTAGACGCAGGGTCTTCCTCGATTTTAAAACATTGGTATCGGAAGAATTTGATCTGAGTAGTCATTGAAGGGAATGGCGTATAGCTAGTTGTCAGTTCTAGCGATCACGGTAATGTCTCTCAGCCGCACTATTTTATACAGGCTTAGGTGGCGCAGCCACACCTTATTTATATCGTGCTTACCCCGCATTTCACTTGAACTTCAGCTCGGATATTTCACCGCCACCTTTCTTGTGGTACGGAAAGCATAGCCTGTAAAAACAACTGCTATCGAACTCGTTAGAGCTGGGAGGATTGACTCGGGATTTCTTCGAGCGGAAAGTCCTGCCAATTTAATATATTTTTGCTATAGGATCTATCTACTATCTGTACGCGAAACCCGCTCGATCGGCGATCTTCGCAAGATAGGAGGCTTGGGGATAGTAAATACTCTTCTTTGATCAACGATCTTGTCGCTAATCTTCTATATACGGCTTTCCCTAGATCCGTTAAGCTTTAGTCCTTCTACCTGTGCTCTGTCCTCTCTTCTTTCTCCTCCTCCTCTTCCTCCTCCTTCTTCTTCTCTATCGTTGTCGTCCTTATCTTCGTCCCTCTTTTTATTTACTGTCTTAAAGTCTTTAGGATATCGGTAGAAGGGGGTAGGAGTAAGGTTTATCTAATAGGCAACTTATAAGCCGTTTATATTACGGCGATTTAAGATCAGTTTATAATATCTTGCTCTAATAAAGGCTATTCAAGTTGATTAATTAATTTATAAATATAATATTTATTATTATAATAAATTATTATATAAATATTTGCTCTTATTATTTACGCTAACTTATTTCCTTTTTTAAACTAGCTTGAACTTCGTTTATAAAACTTCTTATATATAACGTATTAATTACTTCGTTGGATTGTTATAAAGTAGATACAAAGGTATATAAAATTTACTCGAATTTATTTAATATAGCAGATTAATAGCGTTATCTTATACTATAAGGGTTTAAGTCAGTATTTAATAAAGTTATAATTGGATATTATATCTAAAATTGGATCCTTCGTTAGCAGATAATATTTGATTTATAATATTTTTTCTTTACGTTAAAAGTAAACTATATATATTAAAGGATCCGGATAGCAAACCTTGCCTTAATAACGTTAGAAGTAAATATCTCTAGATCTGGATATCTTTCGGTTAAATACAAATTAGTATTTATAACTTGACCTTAAATAGTTATATTCAATTAATTTATATTATTAAAAGTTATAAATATTACTCAGATTTATACAATTACCGCTAGAGCTATCTTCGGTTTGATACTGATAACTAGAGCCGTATCCTTTTTTATCCGATTTTTTCGACCCTATAGCGTATTACTTATAAAGTATTTTCTCTATTATAATATTCTGCTATAATACCGCTTCTTTAGACCCTATATTTAAGCTTAAGTATTGTTATACCTTCTCTATCTGGCCGTTAATAAATTCTATAGTATATTTAAAATATCCTCTATTAACGAGCTAGGTATTTAGATAGGGACTTTGTTACTAATTAATATAATACTTTTATACTTCGGCTATTACCTAAGCTTTATTAGCGATATATTAGGTCTTTTTATTATTAATTACCGGCGGATCTATATTTCGACCGGAGCTATATCCAATTTTCTCAGTCTATTTTATATTATTGTTAATATAATTAGCGTTATAAATTCGATTTTTTTTAGCGCTTCCGGCTAATTAGTCGGATTTATAATAAAGTTATAATTCTTCTGGAAATAATACGGAGACTAATATATTTCCTTAGGCTATAATTATTATTAGCGCGCTTATTCTTTAATAGCTATAACTATTCCGATTACCCTTTTATAAGTTTTTCTTATACGGCTATTAGGCGGTAATATAGGCTATTAGCTACGCTCTTTAGAAGTATACTACCTCGCGCTCGAAGCTGCTATATCTATACTTATATATATCGACTAATATCTTTCTTACTACCTCTATTTTGCAGTATTTTATTATCTTATACCGGAATTTCAGCTTCCGGAGGGGCTATTTGCAAGCTTTGATATCGAAATATTATAATAGCGTCAGGATAATTATCGATACTCCAAGGTCGCTAGGTATTAGAGCTAGCTAGTACGTAAATATATAGATACCTTCTATCAGCTTTTGGTCTTTCCTGCAGATTCACCCTTTTACAATTACTTCGTAGGTAATCTGGTCTTGGGTATAGAGACTTTGGTAATCAGCTTTGATAAGATATACGCTTAATATAATATAATATATAGCCTACGAGATTATATTCTTCAAAGCTTAATATAATATCCCTTTTATAATAGAAGATATTAAAAAATACTATCTTCGATATTCTTATTTTTTAAGTTGATACTTTAATAATTTAACAGAATAAATTTAATATCTACTCGAGCCTTCGACCTCTTTTCAAAAGTACGATCGAAATCTACTAGTATATCTTCTATATTTATACGGAGTTTGATAGCTTTCTCTAAGAACTTTATCTTAATTATATAAATATCTTTATAATATACTAGCTCCTATAATAAAAAGCTATTTGTCTTAGTAAGTTCTATTACTCGTTCTAATAATATTATTAATTAATATTTCTTAGATATTCTAAGTTAATAAAGTAGTTCTTTATAAAATAATATTATCCCTTTATACCTTATAATCTGATTATCCAGAGTATTAATATTGCCTACTCTGCTAGATCTAGGATATTGACAAAAGATTGAATAGATTATTATTTACCGTTAAATTCTGATATCGTAAAAAATTATATAACGGTTAGTAATTTTCTTGCTCCTTGCGATTCGGGGTACCTCTGGACTCCCTTTATATCGATAGTTACAGCGGGTCGGAGGACTTACGTCGCTATCTGATAAGTCGCTTATAATACGGGGTTCCGATATATCGGGTAAAAGTATAATATCTATAGTCTCCGATGAAGCGTCTATAACAGGGCATTAAGGTCGCTCTGGATAATATAGTATAGCTGTCGTTTCTTTACGGAGGGAACGAAGGAAAGCAATTGTAAAAGAGGGTATAGCATATATTTAACAACGCGGCTCACTTTTGGATACTTGAGAGCATCTACTTGTAGATCCCGAACAAAATCGGTGTCACCGGGTCCAAGCAAGCCACAAGCAGTGGCGGCAGAAAATCACAATTTTACGCAGGTCGCGCGTAATAAAAGCAGAATATCTTACTATAAATTTACGCCTCTTGATCAAGCTGGCCCGGCTGTAATCGCCCGCGATAATATAGAAGATAGGGTGTTTGTAGCGAACTACGTAAAAAGAGCTGATCGCAACCCTATATACCGAGTACCGGATTTCGCGAGCGACTATTTTGTTAATATTAAAAATATATTTTTGGAAGGCGATAACGAGATTGTAATAATTTGCGAACAAATAGATCTCTCTTTAAAGTATATCGTAGTAGGTAACTGGAAGCCTATTATAGGCCTTCGAGGTTACAGCAGCCTATAAAGAAGTAAGCGATTTTATAAAAGATATTCGATAATTACTAACCGGGTACTAACAGCTAGTCGATAGCCTCTCTTATATCTATAAATAGCTCTTACTTTATTATAGTATTTAGCTATAGCAATATCCTCCTGAACTAAAACGGAAAGATCAAAATCGATATATTTCCTAACGTTCGAGGTCGAATAGAAAGGCTAAGCGTATAATATAGTTAATATAGCAAAGTCGATTCTCAAGCGAAAGGTTTCTTTAACTGACAAAGGCCTAATCGATATAAAGCCTATCGGGTCGATTATAATCGAACTTATAAAGCGGGCGATAAGTATTCTAGACCCTAGTTTAGCCGTCCTTAAAGAGCCCGAGAATTGAAGAGACGAGTTAAATATCAAAGACTTTTTGGCTAAAACGCAATACTATCCTTTACCTGAACTAAAGGAGATAAGTCTTTTAAATATCCTTAAATAGTATATATTAATATAAGTATATTAGTACCCGTTCTTGCCGCCTAAGCCCTAAGGGTTATAGCTCCAGCCTTATATTCTCGCAGCAGGCAGAGCAGCCAATATGCCATAGGACAAGCCCTCGCTCTTATAGGACAGGCATTATCTGTTTTTTACCCAGAGAGCTGTTCGTAGGATGGGTTGGGGTAGGAACTCGGACCCATTGAGGTATCGCATAGGTCTTCAACGTCAGTCATATTTTTGTAAGCGTTCATTTCATGGTCCAATCTCATTAGCACATATCGTTTAAGTGCATAAGGGAGAGGGCGTGGAGGGAGGGAAGCCTATCTCTATAGAGTACTATTAGCCAACGTGGCTTTCAATTCCATGGCCAAGCCACTAAGCTAAATCTATGCTAGTCCCTTCCGAAGAACCGAATATAGCCTTTGACTTCAAGACTTCGAACCTCCCAAACAATTCGATGCAGTATATAAAGCGATCTTTAAGTCTTGCCGAACCTCGGATAAACGAATCATTTTTGAGTAAGAACGCGATATTCTCTTAGAGGTTTCTCGGATCTTGGAGTGCAAATCGAAGCTACAAGGTCCGCCGACTCCAACGGACTTCTCTACCCTTGCTGAGATTGAATAGGATACGATAGAACGTCTCAATAGCCTACAAACAGGATTCGCAACGTTGGAGGAAAATCGACGGATGGGACGTAAATCAAACAAGAGTGGGGTAGTAGAGATGAGAAGATGGCTTGAGAGAATTGGGTATTCGGTAATCGGCAGCATTCTACTAAGGAAATAGTGAGTAACGCTGACAAGAGATCCTGTCAGATGCACTCAGGGCTAAATCGTCTGATTGATAAATAATGGTGCACAGCACCCTAATATATATAATGATGAGGCCCTAGATAGGGGCAAATAAATGTTCCTAGCCCTGTTTTATACCAATTGCTTCGCCTGATAAAGTGGAGAATAAATAATATAATAATAATATTTTGGTAATATAATTAAGGGTCCAAATAACCCTAGAGAAAGCAAAATAGGAAAATACAGGCTAATAAAGGAAAATAGGAGTAATAATAATTAATATACCTTTCTAAGATAATAGTAGTCCGGTTATTATTATAATTTTATTTAGCTAATAAATAAAGCTATATAGCTATTTAAGTCAACGAGCTATAATATACAAATAAATTCCTTATATTTCTAACAAGGAAAGGGTTTGGTAAGGCTATTTATTAATATTTTGGCTATAAAGATTTACTTAATAGCGATATAATTATTCTAAACTTCTTAACAAAGCCAGTATTAGTATATATTAATATACTTAAGGTATATAAATAACTTAAGAATAGGTCGGTTAACGAGGTTTAGTATTTACTAATTATTATAAATAATAATAATATTTTGGCCTATTTGAAAATATATATATTCGAAAAATCTATTCTATCAAACTATTTGCTAAGCTATTTTACTAAAAATAAGCAATTTAACTTTAATATTAAATATAATAATAGTAATTTGTTTTGAAGCTTTCTAATCGATAAAGTTATTATATAATTATAAAAGGTAACTGAATAAGCTTTTCCTAATAATAAAATTGTCGGCAAATATAGTATCTAATACTAATAGAAAAATATCGTTTTATACTTGGCTATTATATTCAATTATAAGCATTTTAATAGCGAGTAAATACGCTATCAATTAATTGGCTAGAGCTAAATAATAAAGGGATAGATTTTAGAAGAATTGGGCAAACCGAAAACTAGCAAAAGTAATATCTAGCCTAATAATAATAGCAGCAAATAAAATAAAGCTAATATACTATTAATATAAGTATATTTGCTTAGGGGTAGCTTAATATTCGTATAAAAGGATTTCTTCTGCTAATAATAGTATTTTTAATAGAGTATAACTTCTAAGAGGGAATTTGCTAATTATTTTTTCGATATATAAATCTTAGCTTAGCCAGACTTACTTAATAGAATAATTTCTAATAATATATATATTGATAAATTATATTAGCTCTCTTAAATACCGAAGCTCGTATATATTAAAGAAAGATATTTTAAAAATATTATATTTAATTTAATACTATTTCTTATATAATATTATAAAATTATTAATATAGAAAAATATAATCAGTTAATTGTTAGTAAAAAGATATTTTACTCCTAATACTATATATAGGCCGAGATATTCTATTATTTTGGTAATATCCTGAAACCAAAATAATAAAGATCTTTTTAATCTATATAATATTTTTATAAGTAAAAGATATTTATATAATATATTTAATCCCCTCGGAGGATTAATATTCTTAGGGTAATAAATATAGATTTCCTTATCAATATTGCTATTAATAAAAGCGTTGATTATATTATATTAATAAGATTCGAAGGAAAAAGCGGCTATAATAATTATAAATATTTTTAAGATTTTAATAGCTAAGGTAATTACGGCTATTTCTTATTCCGTTTATTATAGATCTCCCTTAATATATAAAACGAGCTTTATACCTTTCTAAATATCTATCCTTATTATACTTATATTTGAAAACTTAAATAAGGAGGAGAATATTTACTCTCTAGGGTTTAAGGTTTACTTAGAATATACCTTTATCGTTAAGATTAGTATATTCTTCGTATATAGCTTATACGAAGGTATTGTTATAAGGGTATTTTATTAAGGCTTTTTAGCTTTTTAGCTTTAATAGAAGATTATCGCAATATAAATATTTAATAGAATTAAGGTTTTTTGTAAAGGCTAAATAATATCTTATATCTTGGTTGAGATTTGCAATAATTAATATATAAATATAACGACGATCTCTGGCTCGTATTTTAGAAAATAGGATATTATCTTCGATTATTCCTAATAAGATCTCGGAGCTCCTAGGAGCTAAATTTATTATAAATTAATAAAATTAATATAATATTAATAATAATAATAATATAACGAGAATATCATTTTCCAAAATATAACTTTCTAGTGTATTGCTAATATTTTGGCCTAATATCTCCCCCTCTTTAGTAGTAGGTATATAGACTGATAGTATTCCTGTTAAGGTATTACTTAATAAAGGAATAGAAAGGATAGAGTAGGAATAATTAGTTAAGGTTAATAAAATAATAATTGTTATTTTTAAAATTAATAGCGAGATTTGGTAATAAAGCTAATTTACGATATTAGTATTATTAACAAATAAGTCTATTCTATTTATCTTATTTAATAACTAATTATCAGTTAATAGCCGATTAGCTTCTTTATTAATAATATTTACGGCTTTATTAAGCTTCGGATTACTAAATAATAGGCTTAAATCGATATTTATAAGATTATAGTAATAGTTTTCGTTAAATAAGATATTCCTGGCCCGAATAATATATTTTTTATTTAAGACTTATACCCTGAAAATATTTCGTAAATTATAATTAACAAAATAGCCTAGATAAGCTTTCTATTAAAGCTTTAGAAGTTTAGGAACTTCTAAATATATAAATAAATATAACTTGTAGCCGAAAACGTAAAAATAAGCTAATAATAATTTTATACAATAGAGAACTTTAAATAATATTTTGCTATTAAATATTTTAATTAATATCCGATTAAAAAAATATATTATTATTAAAATAATTTTAAACTATAAATTATAAGGAAGTTTTAAAGCTATTCGTATATATTTGTTTTTTATTATAATTACCCCTTTAGAACGTTCAGATAAACCGTTCTGCTCTGTAATATATAAGGCCGTTAGCTCTGTAATAATATTATTTTCCTATATTAATATATCAAACGCTTTTCCTAAGGAAGGCTTATTATTGTTATAAAGGTATTTAATTAGATAATTATATTATTATTTAGCCAGATAAATTATTCGTTCTATTATTTTAGTAGCTTAGTCTTTTATATAATAGGTCTATATCTAATAATATTTGGTAATAGGGCAAACGAAATAGCTTAGTTATTTGTACCTGTTAAATCCTTTTTCAATAAGAATAAGGTTATAATAGATACGTTCTAATAGGTTTATTGCTTTATACTCGTAGTCCTAATAACGAAAAATAATCTTTTTAACTTTAGAAAGATAATATAGTTAATATATCTTAAATTAGCCCCGGGTTAATAGGGTAATAAGCTTGATTCTAATAGTATTTTTTAATAATATTGTAATTGCCTTAGGGCCAGAATAGCTTATTAGCAAATATTAATATAATAATATAGCCTCGATTAGTAATCGAGGGCTTTCAGCTTTATATTGTTTTATTAATATAGCTATAATAATAGGTTTTTCCGGGAAATCCTAAGCTTCTGATTAGTCGGTTTGTAAAAATTAATAACTTTAATATTAATAGAGTTTGCAGAAATAATCTTTATAATTATTCTCTATCGTATAAAATATATTGCTTTTAATATTCTAATAAATATTAATTTAATTAGCCTTATTAAAAGATATTAAATTAATTATAAAATTAAGAACTAAAGTTATATCTTAGAGCTCGATTATATTACGTTCCTTAATAAATATTGAAATATAGATTTTGTATATTTTAAAAGCTTCAATTTTATATAATATCTTCCTTAAAATAATTATATTATCAGGAGTAGATAATTATTAATAGGAGAAGTAATCTCGATTATTATATAGATATATATTAAAGCCAGAGTCTAATATTTAGGCGTTAAGTAATATATCGTTATAAAAGTTGAAAAATACAGCTAGAAAACAAAATAATATTTGCTTAATAGAGAGCCTTAGCGACGAGATTTCTATTATCTATTTTATAAATATTTTTATTTCTAATATTTTACTGCTTATATAGGTTATTACAAAGGTATAAGGCCTTGCTAGTAGTATTTATATTTAGCTTATTAAAAATTCTGATAGAGTAAGAATTAAAAAACGGTTTTCAAATACTTTCTGATTGATAATAGCTCTCTTAACTCTTTCCTTAAAAAAACTGTTTTTTATAAACGTTTCAGCCTTCTTGGTATACGCGGTATTTAAAATCTAGTTTTTTAAACGAGAAGCTTTATTAAAATAATAATATTTAATAAACTAGTAATATATTTCTTCGACTAGGTATTTGGGAATAAGGGTATTATTATATTATATAAATTATTCTCTCGGAGGTCTCCCTTATAGGGTAGCAAAAGATAAAGACGTTCCTATTTAATAAACTGTTTTTTCGTTTATTCTATATAATTATTTGACTTTCTATATAAGTTTTTTAAAAGTTAATAAAGATTTCCCCTTATTCTCCTTATAGCCAAAATATACCTTGATTATATTAAACTAGTCCTAATCTATAAAGCTAGTACTCTTGATAAAATTAATCCTCGCTATTATTATTTGGAAATTAGGATATTTGATTTCGGTAACTTCGGAAAATAATACTTATTATTTATTTAATTAGAATTCTATATTTTAGCCTTTAATTTTTCTAATATATAATACTCGATATTCCTTATCGATATCGAAATATCGTATTTATATAATAGGTACTAATTAACGTTTGAGGCTTTTAAAGGCTTAATAAGAAATAATATAATTAACAAAGTATATAATAAGATTTGCGGAGATTAATTTTTCAATATTAATTTATAAAATTCGTATAGCTTTTATTTAGTTTAAGTAGTATTTCTTTTTACGATTATATTCGGTATTGAATATTCTATATACTTCTTTAGGTATATAGCCTTTATATTTAACTTATTTGCTTATTTATTTTACAGATAATATAATAGGAAGTATTAATATTAAATAGGAAAGTTCCTTAGGTATTTTAAGGTTAATAAAGTACCAGATTTTGGCTGATATTACTTTATTCTTAATATTTAAGATCTATTGGAACTAATTGTTTATACCGGTAAGTATAAAGGACGTAGGAATAATAATAATAGAAAATATAATACTAAGGATATTTTGCGTTCGGGAATATTTAAGTAGTTTAAAAGCGATTTTGATATAAACTATACCTATTTAAACTTAATAATATTGAATAATTATAGTAATAACTTAGCGAACCAATTAAATAAGTTTAATATAATAAGCTAGTAACGTAATCCGGGCTTATAACTGTCAGATATACTTAGGGCTAAATTATCTAATTAATAAATAATAATATATAGTACTTTAATATATATAATAATAAGGCCCTAGATAGGGGCAAATAAATATTCCTAGCCCTGTTTTATACCAATTGCTTCGCCTGATAAAGTAGAGAATAGGTAATATAATAATAGTATTTTGGTAGTATAATTAAGGGTCCAAATAACCCTAGAGAAAGCAAAATGGGAAAACACGGGCTAACAAGGGAAAATAGAGGCAATGACAGCTAACAGTATACAACTACTCTGAGTATAGGCACCTCTATAGAGACTCCTCTTTGGGCTACCAAGGCTGCTTAATATATACAATTATAGCGAATATATTACTTAGGCTCGAGATTTATAGAATAGCTAAAAAGCTAAAATACTATTTTAAGGATTGCTTTAAAATTCTATAGTTAATAGATATATTAACTTAGAATCCGCAAAATATTTTATATTTTATTAATATATAATAAATACGGATAGGGACAAAATATCTCTTAATAAGGTTCAGAAAATACAAAATTCGTTTAGCAGCGTATTTCTCAAATAATATCTAATATTCTAGAACAGTAGTATTTAGCGAGAAGTTAATAATCTTTATCGGAAAAGCTATAAATAAGTATAACGCGGTTTAATTATTATTATTAAATAAGTCAAACCTTAGAGCTAGACAGGGTTATAGCCAAGTCTCTATTATTTAATAATTAAAAGTTATAATTTTAATTAAGTCGGCTATTCGGATTAACGTCCCCGAATACCTACAGAAGCCAATTTTATATTTTTTAGTTTTTAAAAAAATTAATTTACCTATTATAATATATTTTTGAATTATTTAAAGATCAGGTTAAATAATATTTCTTTTTATATTACGGAGACGGGAAAATATTTTCTTAGGTAATTTAAATTTTTTATCTTCGACCTATTATTAGCCCTGGAATTAAGGTAATATTATTATTATTATATATATTATATAGCTCTCTCGGTAAAAAGTTATCCTTAGGATTAATAATCTGCCTATATTACTAATAAATACTATATTATTTATCGCAGATTTTCCAAGGTTTATATTAATAAGCGAGAGGTATATTAAGAATCTCTTAATAATATTATATATAGAAAATATAATTATAAGGAGATATTATATAAATATAATACTTCTGTATTTCAAAGGTTATAATAAGCCGATCTCTATTTGCAAAAGAGATAGCTTATATTAATACCTTTCTATAAGATTATAAATTTAAAGGAAATTATTATATATTTTACAAATTATATTTATATATAATAACTAACTTCCTATATTATAATTTAATTTTATTAAGTTAATAATTTATAATAGTTATTTCCTGATTTATATTTCGTTCTTTAATTTCGATAATATTCGAGGCTTTATAAATTATATAATTACTTAAGAACCAAATAAATATAAGATTAAATTCGGAGATCTATATTATAAGGATCTTAAATATAGTTAGCAATATCAAATTTTATAAAATACTTTAAGGAAGAAATATATTAAAGTTCAAATTGAAAATATAAAGAAGTATAAATAGAAGCTTATAAGAATATACCCGAAATCCTGAGAATATTAATAGAATATAAACTTTTATTAATATAGGTTTTTATAATATATTTATTTCTGATTTAAGTATCTGTTTCTAATTTATTATTTAAAGTTTATTTTTAACCTTATCTTTAATATTTATTTCTGGCTTCTTTTAATATTTATTTTTGGTTTCCCTCTTACGATCTACTTCTATATATTATCCTTTATTTAAGTCCTAACGTTAATATTACTTCTAATATATATTTAACTAGGTAATAGTCAAAGGAGTCAGAATAACAAATAAAAGTATTATCCTATTAAAAGTAACTAGATTACTAATTTACGCAGAAGTTCTTTTATATTGTTATTAATATATAATATAACCTTAATAATAACCTCGGTCGTCTATACTAACTTATTTACCTACGAAACTTTTCTCGAAGTCGTTATTTGCTTGTTATTTTTGCTATTTTAAAATATTACCTTAAATTGTCGATAGAGTTCTTGTTAATATAAGTTATAAATAAAATCCTATAAAATAACAGAATAAGTACTTGTTTATCTACGGCGTATATAATCAAATAATTAGCGGCGATTAGGCTATTTGCTAATTAAGATATATATCCTTATTAATTTAATATATATTATCGTAATAATTACTTTCTGCAGAAATATAATAGTATATAATATAAGAATAATTTCGTAACTCTTCGGTCTTATTATAATAAAGTTCGGTTGCTTATAACGCCGAAACCTTTTTAATTAAATATTTCTAATATTTATTTTCGGAAGGGTTTTAGCTACTCAAGATTTGTTAAAATATAACTTTATATAATATATTTCGAGATTAATCTTAATAGGACTACTATCAAGCTTAGCCGACGTTATAATATTTATTATTAATAATATTAGAAATTTCGATAATTATTATAATAATTATTCGACAGAAGTCTAAAATATTATAAACTAAATAAAGCCGGCGCTATTAGATTATTGGAAAAAAAAATAATAGATAAGAAAAGCTTAATAGCCTATTTAATATAACAACTTTAGCTTAATTTAACCCGTATTATTATAAGTATATCAAATCTGAAAAAAGCTCGATATTAAGTATTTATAAATAATAATTAAATATATTAAAATAATCGCTGTTAAGTATATTATCCCTTAGCTACTTTGATTTTTTTAACTAATAAAAACGTCTCCTTTAACCTTGCTTACTACGATACTCCGTCTAAGATTATATATAAAACTTATAATAAGATCTTTATAACAATTTATAATCTAAAGCGGTATAAGAATCGATTTATAGCCGTAAAGTTATAAAGCGCTATTTTTTATATATATTTAAATTTAATCGAAATAATATTATATTAAAATATAAATAAAGAATAATTAATTCTCCGGGAAAGCTAAGAAGGTAAAAGAAAAAAAGAGTTAATAAAGCAGGGTTTAAAAGGAAGAAATAAATTTAATTAAAGTAAATTTATTTAGAAAAAAGCTTTGCTAGTAATTATATAAATATAAGAATATAAAAGGTAAAATAAAAAGTATTAAATAATTACGGTTTAAATAATATAATAAATTGAATAAAGGCCTGATTTATCGACCTCTCGAAGATATATATTTATACGTTTCTGCTTTTAATAGCGTATACTACTTATAATATCTTATTTCTATATTAATTTAAGATTTTAATATTAAATGTACCTTCCGTATTTTCTATATCTGATATATTTATTTTAATTTTATTTTTAAATTTAATATTCGAGCCTTCCTCTAAAGTTTCCTTAATATATTTATATTATAAGCTTCCCTAGTAATTTGAGGAGAAGATTCTTTAAAAATTAAAAAATTATTAATTTTTAAATAGTTTAAATATAATTTGCTTTTTATTATTTATATTCAATACGTTAATAACTCGGAGATATATATTTGAAAATTAATTAATAGAATAATTTATTATTAATAACTTCTAGCTTAAATTCCTTAAATAATATAATTCTGCAAATCGAAAATATATATAATTTAATAAAGGATCGGATTATATTAATAAAGTTATTATAAATTAAGATCTTTTTACTTATTTTATATTCCTTTATTATAATAATCGAATAATTATAACTTTAATAATTATATTTATATAATATATATATTTTAGAGGTTTAACGCAAATTAATAGCTCTTATTAATAATTTTTTTTAAAAAGGTTTAAAAACTTAAGCAAACTTAGTTTATATACAATTTAATATTTATTTATATAAGAATAGTATTTTAAGACAAAATATACCTCTAGCCGCGTATAAGACCTGGAAATAAGAAACTATTATAAAGGAAAGCAAAGTATTAGCTTATAATTATTCTCTTTGAATTCTAGGGGCTTCGCCCGATTTTGATAAGCCTTTAAACCCTTATATTTTAGAAAACCTATTATATAAGACGATTAAATAAGGAAATATATTAAAATTATATTAATATAAATATCTCTATTGCAGAGTTCCGAGTCAATTATAAAATATTTCTAAAGTATTTTTCGATTACTAGTCTTTAATCTTAAGCTATAATAACTTATTTTAAATCTAAAACTATAAGATAATATTCTAGAATATATTATAGTTAATCTTTATTATCTTATCTTATATAAAGGGTTTTAAGACGGAAATATTAGATATAAAATCCCGATCTTAAAATAATAGAGAAAGGTACCTAACTCCTATATAAAGATTTTAAAACGTAATATAAACTGTAATCTTTAGCTAATATAATATACAAATAACCTTTTATAATAATATTATAAATAATATCTCTAAAAAGTAAGGTTAATAATTTATATACTTATTTCTAATTAAAGGCTATAATAATAAATAGGTTTTAATTTCAACTTCCTCTAAATTAATAGAGATAAACTAGTATATATTAATAATCCTTTTAATAATATTAAAAATAATATAGAATTATTAACTGGAACTAGTATATATTTACTAAAATATCTAATATTTTTATTTACTTCCTCCTTTATTATCTTAGGTTAGGGTTAGCTTATATATAGGGTTAGTAAATATTAACTTTAATATAAGCGCGATATATAATTTACGCTTTAATAATTAATATACCTTGTTTAATTCCAGAATTTCCTATATTACTTAACCTTTTTCTAATATTTCCTAATTATTAAGAATTGCTAGATCTATACAGACTAACTTATATTAAATTTAATATAAAATATAGAGAATAGAAAGAGTCTTAGCGATTCTTAGCTCTCTTAATATAATTTTCCGATAAAAGATTTATTTAGAAACGCGATATATTTAATACCTCTTAAAGATATTTTAGGTAATATTAAGTAATAATTATTAAATATAAATAAAGCGATATAGGCTTTCGAAAATATATTACTTAGAATAAGCTATAAGATATTTACCTCTTTTCTTAATTATAATATTTATATTCTTACAAACTCCTAAACAAATATTATATATTAGTCTTCTATATAATCTTATTCTATTTCTTAATACGAATAATATATTTTAACGCTTATCTTAACAGGATTACCGTTAAGCTTAATTAATACTATAATACTTATAGCTAATAATATTAGAACTAATAATAATAATTATTCTTATTACTCGATAGAAGGCTAAAATATTATTATTTTTAATTAAATAAAGTTAATAGTACCGGACTAAGATTTTTGGGAAGAGAAATTAGTAAATAAGAAACGCCTAGCGGTCCGTCTAATATAATAGCAATAACCGAGTACGATTTATACTATTATAAGTATATTAAATATTAAAAAAAGCTCGGTCTTAATAATATATATAAGATTAAGTTCTATAATTGACTTATTCGGCTAAAAATATTTATCGTTTATTATATATTATTCCTAACTCAAGTATTTATATTTATCTTCTAGCTTTAGGATATTATAACAAGCCTTATAAAATATACGGTAATATAATATTTAAAAATATTAAAAATCCGTTTTATATTACTATTTCCTATAATATTTTAAGTCTTGAAATTATTTATATATATAAAACCTATAATAAGGACTTTTCGATATTTAACAATCTAACGCGGTATAATAATATAATTTATAAACGCGAGCTGATAGAATATTCTTAATATAATTATAACTTTATTTGAAAAGATATTATATTAAAATATAAGCGAAATATATACGATATATACTATTTATAAAAGCTGAGAAAACAAAAGAGACAAAAGAGATAATAAGGAATATAAAACAGAATTTGGAAAAAAGAAATATATTCGGCTAAAATAAATATAATTAAGAATAGATTAGAGAATATATAAAAGGAAAGTATATTATAATTCCTAGTATAATCTAATATAATATAAAATAGTTTATAGCCGGTACTTTATTACCTTTTCTAAATATATCTTCTTATTATATAAGAAGGCTTTTTGTATTTATTATAATATTTATATTATTATTCAAACGAATAATATAAAAGGCCTTTATTAATAAGGAAAAAATTATAATATAATATCTATTCTTATTTATAATTAATAAAGATATTTTAAAACAAACTTTAAGTCCTTATAATCGGCCGTTTAAACAGAATTACGTTTAATATAATATATAATATGATATATATTAAAATAATCAGGGATAATATATTAATTATAAATATTATTATTCGCAAAAGAGATTTTCTAAATAATACCGAAAAAATATTTATATTTATTTATAAATATTATATTAAAGATTATCCGAGAAGTAGTTTTCCTTACTTATATTATATTCTTATACTACTTCTTATTCCCTTTTAAATTTCTTATAATTATCTTAATTCGCTTATATATTAAAAATCAAACCCTTAAGCTTCTGCTTTCTTCGATATTTCTTATAGTATTATTATCGGTAATTACAGTATTAATAAGGTATATTTTTAAACTTTTATTTATTTTATAATAGATTCTGCTTTATTCCTAAAGGAGATAAATTACTTTAATATAAGTTTATTATTTGAATTAGTATATTATTATAAGTAGTTAAGTTTAATAGTCAAAGCCTGTTCTAAAATAAGTAAGAAATCTTATTATAATAATTAATAATAGAGAGCTTTTATTAGAAAACCCTCCTTTAAAGATAATAACGGCTATTATATAAACGCGAAAAGATTGGTTCAATTAGCTATAATATTATAATTAACCTGTAATAGGTATTATTCTTATTTTATTAATATAATTAATATATATTTTCCTTATATTTATAACGCTTTTGTATTTTTGTTATAGAGAATTTTAAAAAGGCTAAAATTATATAAAAATTTTATAATTATAAATATAATTTTTTTTATCTTCCTTTTAAGGTTTAATTCGTAACTTTATAAAAGATTTATTATATTAAGTCTTTATAATAGTCTTCGATTAAAGCCTATCGAATTCTAGATTCGTTAAATATAAAAGTCGTATAATTGTTTCGTAGATTCTAGACGGTAGAATAACTTAAGGGTAGAAAAGGTATTTTCTTTTCGACTATTTATATCTTTTAATATCGATACCCGTCCTTACTTTTATAGCGTCCGGTAAAGCGTATACCTTTTAACTTATTAATATTTATATACGAATTTAAGCTATTCGTAATAACCTCTATATATAGCCGGTCCGTCTTTTCTCTTTATTATATCGAACTCCTAATAAGTTTGGTTTTCTAAGGTTTATTAATTATTAATAATTATTATATTTTTATTTTTAACCTTAATTTATTTAAAGTTTCCAGGGAGGCTCCGTCTCTATTTAAATATATATTTTTTTAATATTCCCAAAACTTTTCTTTAAGCTTATTATATTTATTTTAATAATATTATTCTTTGCTCCGTTAATATTTAGGGATTATTATAGAGCCCTTATAATTCTTAGTTTTTAATAGAACCTTGCTATTACGGAAAATAGCTAGCTTTTTAGTAATAGTTATTATATAATATTTAATATATTCGAGTAGGGTCTCTTTCTAAAGGGTATTATATATTATCTTATAATCTTTCTGTTTCCTTTTCTAATAATCAGAGTTAATAATAAAATTTTTATAATTTTCGGCTTCTAATAGCGCCCTATTAATAAGTAATATAATAAAAACCCTAGCGATATTTTGAGTATAACCTTTAGCTTAATCGAATTTAATCTTCTTAAAAAAAGCTAGAGGATATATCTTTAATATTATTAATCTACTAGCTTGATTATATTCTTTTTTTATTAATTATTTCTCTTTTATTTTATAAAAATTAGCTTTTATAAATTAATATTTAAAATCGGATTTATAATCCTTAGAGTTTTTAACCTTTAATAATAATTTACCTTAATAATATTAAGCAAAGCGTTATATATAATATTTAATACAGGTTTTAGCGCGTTTAAATTCAGTAATTTATAAAATATAATATTTCTAAGATTTAATAAAATATTTAACAAAGTCGACAAAGATAGGTATTATAAAGCGGGTCTATTGAAAAATATTTAATATTATATTAATATTCTATTAATACGGAGTAACTTTTCTATCTTAGGAGTAAGGATTTTATTACAAGTAAATATTTATTTAACCTAAATTAATAATAAAACTTATATATCTACTATTAATAGGAGAATACGCTATTATAATAAATAATTTGATATTAAGAATAATTAGCAAAAGGTAATATTATAAAAAGAAATAGAAATAATAAAATAGAGAAATAAGTCGATTAAACAAGCAGCTTAATATTAATTATATATAATATAATACTTGCCAAGAAAACGTAATACTTTGTTATTAAACGGCTAAATAAATATTCAGATAATTAAGAGCTTATTAATATTTTATTTGCCTTATTACTAATTAATATACCGCTCTCTTTTTAATTAGAATAGAACCTTTATTCTTCTTTCATCCTTTTCAAATCTAATATTTAGGATTATCTGATTATTATTTTTCGTTTTATTTTATAATTATAATTTAATATAACTGAATTCGACTATTCGAATATAATCCTAATCGTAAAGCTAGTTAGCTTAGTTGCTTTTAATATATTACAATTTAACTCCAATCTTAGTCGACTTATATTAATTTATTACGAGGATAATATTAATAATATTTCCTAATATTAATATAATAATTCAAGAAGTTATTAATATATATTCTATATCCCGCGTTTTCTAATAATAGAGCTCTATTTTAAATTCGATCTTTTGCTTAAAAATCTTATTTTAAACTTTATTTTTAGGACTGACTTAGGAAAGTATAATATAATATTACTAGAAAGCGCGGAATACGGTATAAATAGCCTATACTTCTATATCAATTTTAATTAGAACTCCTAATATTTAAGGCTATATAATATTTCGCAATATAATATTAAGATAGGCGCTCCTTCTATTAAGAAAGGCTATTAAATATTCAAATATAAAAAGATATAAATATTAAACTTAGAAAAGCAAACCAAAATTTATATTAGCCTTATTAAATTCGAATTATCCTACCCTAATTATAATTAATATTAATATTAATATAAGAGGAATTTAGAGGTTTTTTATATATATTATATAGGCGAAGCTCCGAAAATAAATCGGCTTAATATTTAACTTATGCCGAAGATTATATAATTTATAATATATTAAATAAGGTATTATAATATTTATTACTTATATAATATAATTAATACCGGAATATTTAAGAATATTTATAAGATTACTAACTATTGAATTACGGAATTCTTTATTATTAAGAAATTTAATACGAAAACGCTAAAATAAGATATTTAAACTTATATAAAGATTATAATAGCTTAGAAAATTATATATATAAGCTTTGCTATTCGATTAGAGCCTTAAACTTCGATTAATATATTTATAAGAATATATTATAAGTTTCGTAAATATTATTAATAATAATAAAGAGATTATTTTAATTATAGAATATATATTTTTAGGCAATTTAAAGGAGGAGAATAAAGCCTAAAGGATCTTCTTAAAGGAAATAAAGATTATCTTTTGCTAAATATTATAAGCCCTTACTTATCTTTATAATAAAAGAAATATTATATATTATAATATTAAATTAGTAAATATTCTTATATAGTCCAGAACTCCTAAGTTATTTATCAAGTTATATAATTTTGATCTATCGGCGGAAAAGAGCGTTCTTAAGACTTATTATAAAATATTAATATATTATATAGCGGAGATAATTAGTAGATCTTATATTAATATTATAAATATTTGGGTAATAGGAATAGTTAAATATTAGTTTATTAAAGGTTTTCCGAAATATATAAAAAATATAAGGCTTTAGAACTAATCCGAAAAGATTTATTATAAAATAGAATATATAAATTATTAAAGTAATAAACTAAGTATATTATTACTAAAGCGTATATTCGAGCTAAAACCTAAGGATTATTCTTTAATAAGAATATATTTATTAAACTCGTAAATCTATAATATATTATAAATCTTATAATTAGGAATAGAGCTAAATATTCAACTGCTTAGATAAAGATCCCTAAATCTGATATCTGAATAACCAACGGAGATTTTGAATTCTTTATTAAAAATAATAGAAGATTTAGAACTATCAAACTAATTAATAAGATTAAAGGACCTATAAAAATATTTACAGTTTTCCGAATCTATTTTAGGATTATAAATACTTAAAAAAGCTTAAAGGCCTTAATCTAAGAATAATCTTAAAATTATAAAAGAATTACTTTTTAAAAAGATCCTCGAACTTAAATATAGAGAAAATAATATAAAAGCTTTAAAAGCTAATATATATAAGGTATTATATTTACGAGATAGCGATTACGAAAATTATAATTTTAAAATTTCTTAATATATTAATTATTAATCCGATATTAAAGATAATCGTAATCCTTTAAATATAATTATTAGAAAACGGCTTCTAAAAGTCTATATTGCTACGGGATAAATTAGTCGCAAAATTATCTTTTAAATAATCCTTTATAATTAAAGATAATAAAGCTCTAATACGCCGTCCTTTAAGAGGCTTCTAGCGTACGCTAATAAATCGTTATCGTAGATAATAGATTTTGATATTAAGTATATCCAGGTAAAAATCGATAACAAAGCTATATTAATAAGGAAAGAAAACGGCTTTCTTAATATAACTTAAATTATCTTATTTATTAAAAAGAGTAAAAGCGAATATAGGTATATTCTATATATTCTAAAGCAAAAAACTAAAGTTAAGATATTTCCGCTTATTAAAGGTATTAAATATATAACCTTATAAGTCAACTTTTAATATAAATAGATTCTTTATAAGGACTTCGGATTGCCGGAATATTTATAATTATTAATAAAATATTATAAAAATCGTTTTCCGAGCGATTACGATATAATAGCAGATTAGATCGATAATTATATTACTTAAATATAATACTATATTTTGTATATATTAAATTTATAATATTTCTATAAAAGTATTTAGAGTTTTTGGAAATTAACGTCCTTTATTAACTAGTTTTAGTCCGAAGTTAAGATTTGAAAATTAATATAAATTATATTTTTCGAGTAATTAGTCAAATTAGGATAGAACTAGAATTATTTAATTTAAGCAAGAATATAAAAAGGCTTTTAATATAATAAAAGGAAATTTTAAATACTAAAGTATTTATATAGTCTTAGAGGTTAGGGTCGAATTATATTAAAAATATAAGTTTATTAAGTTTAAGATTTAATTTCTTAGTTTAAAAGCTATATTAAAAAAGCCGGCCTTAGAGGAACCTAAGAGCTATATTTTATTTATTTTTAAAGAATAATCTTATTATAATCCGAAATAGAGCCCGAAGAAAAGTTACAAACCTTAAAATAAATCTCGTAAAATCTAAAATTAGAACTTAGGTTTTTAAAATTTATTAAAATTTAAGAATTTTTTAATTTAATTATAGTTTCAAAGATAGATTCTAAAATTAATATTTTTAACCTTTTAAGGCTTACGGGCTATCCAAGAAGAAAATTATAATTTATTAAGAAAACTTTATCCCCTTAAGCTTTCGAATACTTATTAGGAATACTTAAGTATTAAAATATATATATAAATTTTCGTATTAGAATAATATTCTATTAGAGATATAGGCTTATTAAGTTAAAGAAAAGACTTATAAATTTAAAGCCTTTAATTGCAAAAATATAATAATATAACTTTAAATCTTAAAGTCAAACCCTTTATTTTATATTCGAAGTATTTAGAGATATCTTAATCTTATTACCGAATAAGAATTAGGCAAAATATATATTTAAATTAGATTTAATATTAAATATAAGTATATCGGCAAATAATTATATATATAATAAATATATAATATAATATAATATTAGAAAAGAATTTTATTATACCGTATTTATCAATTTTAGAAAGGAGATATTATTATAATAATTAAATAATAATATTCAATATTCTTCTCCTAAAGGTATAAAATAATAGTTATTTCCTATTATAAATTTATATTATTTAATCTGGAATTCTAAGCTTCAATATTTGTAATTAAATAAAGTTAAATTATATTTAAAGCCCTATTTAAAAACTTTATTATAATATAGGAGTATTATTAATATATTATATTTATTTTTGAATAGCGATATAGAAAGGTTAATAAAATAATATATATATAATTAATATTTATATAGCTTAGCCGAAGCAAAATAATTATTAAACTCTTTTATTCTCTATTTCTCTACAATTTTTGGCTTATAAAATACGGAAGTCTTTACCTATTATAATCGGCTTCTAAGCCTTATAGGAGTATAAAAATTTAATAAAATAGAATTCTAATATTCTCCTGTCCTATTATTTAATATAATATAATCTTATTTAATTAATATTAATTCGGCTTTTATATTAATATTAGGTCCTTAATTCAACGCGTTATATAGGTTTTTGTATAATTTATTTAAGAAAAGTAATTATTTTTTATATTATAATATATTTATTAGTCAGCTTAATAATTGATTAATAATATTATTATTATAATTATAAATAAATAAACGGAAGTTATTCGACGCCTTAATTATAAGATTCTTTTCTCTTTAAATATTATTATAGAAGGGCGATTAAGAGAGTACTCCTTGTTATTTATTATTATATTCGCGAATTATATCTAAGGAAAATATAATTAAGTATATATTTATTTATATATTATAAAGTCTTCCGTTAGTAATTTATTAATTTTATAATCTTTATATAGATTTAAAAATTTATTATTTTAAATCTCCAAACCTCTTATATAATATTTATCGGCTAAAGTATTAAAGAAGGAATAAATTTTCTCCTAAAGAATATCTTTTTTGATAATTTTTATTACCGCTTTTATATAAATAAGGCTCTAGAGGAATATAAGGTATATATATATTAAAGAATATACGCTTTTATTATTATAATATTCTAAGTAAATATATAATATTATAAAAGTAAGCTTCGAAGTATAAAATATTATAAAGGAGAACCGGGTTTCAAATAACTCGAAAATTATAAAAATTAAATTAAAAATCTTTATTAAAGGGGGTAAATTAACGAAATCTATAATCTTGCTATATTAGAAGAAAATAGCAATATTAATTATTATAATAAATATATTATTTCGCTTAAACCTAGCAATATTTTTAACGATATATTTACCTAATAAGCTACTATTATTTAAATAGCAGATAATAATATTAAATTAGTTAAAAAAATTATAAATTCTTTTTATAAAAAGGAGCCTATAAGCTTTAATAAAGACTATTTCCAAAGAATTCAATCGGTAATAATACGACTTTTAATTATTAAGTATATAATCGAAAAAAGTTAAGATATTATATTTCGCTTTGGCCTAAGGAGTTATATAAGTTAAAAACTTTATATATAACGAGAGTTATTTTAAAAGATTGAACAAAAATATAATAACAAAATAATAATATATTAAACCCTTATTTAAGGTCTTATTTACTACTTTCCGATATTAGAACCGGGTAATATTTCTTCTTATTTTACGCCTTATAAATTTAAGGTTCTAAATAACTATATATCTTCCTAAATCTCTTATATAACGAAATAAATATAAGTAAATAAAACTTATAAAGGATAGATTAATTTTATCAAAATATACAACCTAAATATCTTCGAAAAATATAACTATTTTATAGAGAATATTAATTAAAGAATAAGCTTTATATAGAAAAGAGAATATATATTCTAACAATCTAAGGAGCCTATATAATAATATATTAAAAAATATATATATTCTATATCGCTATATTCTAGTTAATATTAAATATATTATAATAAGCTTATATAAAACCGGCGTAGTAAACAAATATTATAAAGTTAAAAAAAAATCGTAATATTTATCTAATAACCGTATATAAAGGGTATTTAGAGCCTGCTATTAATTATCTCCTAATTCAATATTTTTCGATAGCTTATTTTCTTGAATATTTATAAATTATATATTATTAATTTTAATATATTTAGCTTCTATTATAACTAAATTAATATAGATATATTTAACTTCGAGAGTTTATTTACAGGTTAACTTATCTATTTTATATTTATTTAGAATAATAGGTTTACAAGTAGGACTATATTAATTATTTATAAAAAATAGGCCTAATAGTCGATTGTAAAAGTATTTCGAGTTTGATATTTAAACTCCTAAGAAGGCTATTTATAAGTAAAGATTCGTTATTTAAAGGCTAATAATAAGCTATATTTTCTATAAAATCTAAGTAAAAGTAGCTATTATTCTATTTATAACTTAAGCAAGAAAAAGGTATTAGGAAAGGAATTTAATATATTATATTTCTATAAATAGAAAATAAATAAGCAATAAGATATTTATTCGCCTAATTAATAAGACCTTATTAAAAGGTTTATATTTAATAAAAAAACAATTTAATATTATTTATATTATATAATCAAAGTTGTTATTTGCTATTAAATATTTTATATAAATATTTTTAATCCGCCAATTAATATATTAGCCTTTAAAAGGATAGGAGAGAAAATAAATAATAAATTATAACTTCCGCGCTTCTAATCTAATAAGTCTCTTTTTTTATATTAACCTTTTTGCGTATTTGATTTCAAATATATACTTATAAAATCCTTTATTCGCTAAGATAATTTATTATTGAAATAGCTTTCTATATAATATTACAGAATAAGCCTTTGTAAGTTATATAAAGTAATATAAAAAAATATTATTACTCGAATATATAAAAATAATAAATTATATATTTATTTTCTCTTTTAATATAAATTATATTTTATAATTATATATATTATTATTAAGCTTTGCTTTTCTTATAAATATAATTTTGAACTCCCGTTATTATACCCTATTTAATTTGCTACTTCCTATTATATTACTTGTTAAATATTAATACAATTATATCTAAAAGCGAACTATAAATAATAGTTCTATAAATCCTTTAAGCTAATATACTTTTAATTAGCTATTATTAACGGTTAATATTAAATATATAATAAAAAGTTATAAGCCGATTCTGATTTAATATAATCTTATATTAACTCTAGAAGGTTCGATTATCTAATAATAACGATTTTTAATTATATCCTAAGGGATTACGGACTTTATAAAATAGAATCTTATTTCTTTTTTTCCTTTATTCTCTTTTTTATAAGGATAGGAACCCAAAAGCTTAGCCTATAGTAGATATATATAGAAGGTATTTTTAAATTTAGCGGGTAAAATAGAGAAGTTAAAAAGGAACCTCAAAAATCTAATTAATATTAAATATATATAAAAGGTATTCTTGAATCTAGTAGGCAAAGGAATAGAGAAATTAAAAGGGAACCTTAAGAGTCTAATTAATATTAAATATATATAAAAGGTATTTTTGAATCTAATAAATAAAAGAATAAAGAAGTTAAAGGGAAACTTTAAGAGTCTAATCAGTATCAGATATATATAAAAGGTATTCTTGAATTTAACAGATAAAGGAATAGAAAAATTAAAGCAGAAGACTTATAATAGATTAAGGTAAAATTTATAAAAGAATAATTATCGGCCTAAGCTTTTAAATAATCTTCTCCGGTAAAATTATAATATAAAATTGCTTAATAAATATATATAAATAATATAATTAAATAAATCGATTATTATTATTAAATTCGATTTGAATATTTTACTTCGAAATTATTTAATAATAATTATATATTGCCTAATTTACTCTTATTAAGCAATATAAAGTTATTATAATATTATTATTTTTTTATAAATATAATTTGCTGCTTGTAAGGTCCTAATTATCTTTATAAATATTCTATATCCTAACTCGATAACTCTAGGCCCGGCGCGGTTAAGGCCGGGGTACCTTTTAGTTTACTTAATAATAATAATAAGAACAAGAATAGCAAAAAATAATTAATACTTAATAATACCGGGTCTAATAACGTCTCTATAAGATAAGAAAAAAGCTAATAGTATATTATTAATATAATAATATAGGAATCGGCTAACCTATTATTTATCGTTATTATCGCCAAATAGGAATATAGCCGACCAATATATTTAGATTAGAATTTTAGGAATTTCCTTTTATAGTTATAGATAGTATCGGTATATACTATATTATAAGAGTATATACTATAAGTATATACTATAAGAATAAGTATCAGTATTGAGTATTTGTAATATTATTACGGTATAATTGTTTCCGGATTATTTCCTATATATTAAGCCTAATAGGGTTTGGTATATAGTACTGCAATATTCTATATATATAACTAACTTAGGCTCCTGCTGTACTTTTGCTCCTTAGCTTTATTATTATAATTTATAGACCTATAATATTATCGATTCGTATTATTTACTATACTAATATAATAAGTTTATATTTTAGAGATTTCTTTAATAACCGTTATCCTAATAACTAATATTAAATAGGTATAGAATAGTTAAAAATCTTAATATAATTTAGAAGTATTAATAAATAAATCAGCCCTTTCTATTAAGCGGTTAAGATTAATATATAGCTATTAATATTACTAATTATTTAGCTCTGAAAACGGTTATTATCCGTAATAAAATATACTTGAGGAAAGCCGTCTACGGGTACTACCGGTATATTTACTAAATAAGGATTTTATAATTATATTATATAAAGGAGATATATCGCTATATTAGTAATAGAGCTTATTAGCTCGGATAGAGTTAGGCTAATAAGTATAATCTCCTAGTAATCCAAACTAGTCGCGATAATAGTATATTTAGAGAGGTTATTCCGAGTAAGCCTTATTCTAATAATTTCAAGCTAGGCTAAATATTTATTTAGCTCTCTTATTAAGGTATTTATATAATTATTTATATTAATATCTTAACTTTTATTCCCTAGGAGATCCGTTAAGAGTATAAAAATAGTATTATATATTATATAAAATTAATTCGATTTACCTTAATATCCTAAGCGCTAATCCGAGACTCTATTAATATATAAGATAAGAATCTATATAAAATAATCCTTTAGCGATTAATATTTGATTTATTCTTTATTAGAAAACTTATTAACCGAGCCTACGACCGTAAATTATAATTATTTATATTTTCCTAAATATTTCGACCCAGTTTCAAGAGGATATAAATAATTTATCGGTAATTAAAAATTATTACCTCGATATTCAAAGCCAGTTCTAAAGCTTTATAGTTATAAGTTATATTTATCTCCGTTATTTAAGGAGTTTAAGGCTTAGAAATTATAGGACTTTAAAAGCTTAGAAGCGTAATTAAGAATATAATATTTTATTTAATTATTATTATTATAATTTAAACTTGCTTAGTCCTTATCCTAAAGAGCGCTTAAAAGAATAATAATCGAGTTATTATTATTACTATTCTTACTTTACGTAATTATCTACCGTATTGATATAATACTTCCCGAATTAAGAGAATAACTATCGAAAAGCTATAAATTATAACCTTTTTTCAAATAAATACTTGTAAAGAGCCGCTTTTCGGATATTATTTATAATATTTTAATTATAAAAAAATTTATTAAGTTATCCAAGTCTTAATTATTAATATAATTAATAATATAATAATATTAAGAGAATCCCTATTTTTTTAATATTATTAGCGAATTTTTATATTGCCCCCGTCTTTGCTTAGGCGTTTTAGGAAGCCTATATATATATTATAATATAATTACTCCTAATAATTATAAATTTATCAAGGCTATATATTTACTTTCCAAGTAAACCTTAAGCGCGGTATATCGTTAAATATTATAAATAATTTTTAAGTCAAGCTTATTATTTATAAGGCTGAAATTAGCAAGTTTAATATTTAAAGGAAATTAAGATTTAATTAGAATATTCTCTAGCTTCAAATCTCGATATATTATATTATATAAATATAAATATTAAAGCGCGTTAAGAGCCTAAAAAAAAATATTTATAATTTCTTTTATAATAATAAGGTTTTCGTTATATAAATCCTTTAAATTTCTAAAAAGAAAATATAATATTATTAGAAAGGATATAAGGTTTTTTTGGAAATTTATAATTTAAATAATATTTTATTTAATAACGGTTAGATTCTATTTAATTTATATATATAATTATATTTATATATAAATACTCCTTTATAATACGGATCTCTTTGCGAATCTTGTTTAACTAGTCTTCCTTCTATTACTTCTTATACTCTTAACCTCTTCTTTATTAAGGTTTATAAAATACCTTATAAGCGTATATTATATTAATACTTATATCGATAATTTTATTTACTTCTCTAAATAAGTTATTTCTTAATTTCCGTTTATAAATATAAATAAAGAGTTGCCTAGGAGTAAAGAGTTAACTCCGCTATATAATAATTATATAGTTATTAATTCTAAATATATTAAATAGAGGAAAATTAATATATCTTTTTTAAAGAAAATCCTTTACGTTCTTATTATATTCGGCTTTATATATTTTATAGCTAGTTAATTCGATTTTAAAGTTTAGCCTTTAAAAATAGACCTTAATTTCCTATTTTCCTTCCTCCTTTTCTAAGTTTAGAATTTAGATAAAATAATACCGTACTTCTTCTTTTGCTTAATTATTATAATTAATAGCTATTCTATTTATTAAGGAATCCTTTAATATTAAATATTTTTCGTTATTAATAATATTAACGAAAGTAATATAAAAATATAATTTATTAATATTATATACGCTTTTCGATTTCAAAATAATATTATAACTCTTCGAGTTAATATTAAAAGAGTAGCCTTTATTAGTATCTTTTAATATTTTAACGAAAGTTAGTTATAGGCGATATATAGAGTTATATTTATAATAATCGTTATTAAATTATTCTTGGGCGGGTATAGCCTTCCGGTTTAAGATTATAAAGCTTTCGGCAATCTCTTAAGTAAGAGGTAAATAATACTTTTTGTTATTTTTAAAATAGAATACGTTTTTAGTTAATTCCTCCTTATTAGTTAATATTAATATTATAATAAGATTAAAGTCTTCTATCTTCGATATTTTAACCGAAGATATTAAGATTATAATTATAATTTTTATATTAATAGCTATCTCCGCTATAAGCTATTTAATTACGATAATTTCCTTTTATTGTTTCGTAGATAAGGGATAAGCAATATTCTATAATATCGGATTAATTATTCTTAACTATTAAAAGTTTAATATAAAATTCTTTAGCTAATCTAGGACTTCCTTAACTCCTAAAGCGCTTATAATTTATTATTTAGATTCCGCGGGAGTAATAGGCTAGGCCTAAGCTAATATATAATCTTATTTAATAGCCGCTTTATTACAGATTTATAATAGTCTTTCTTAAGAAAATATACTATTCTTCTATTCCCCTTATCTATTCTTAATATTATACCTCGATTTAGAATATATTTTGTTAAGGAAATATTAAACTTTATAATTAAAAATATTCTAGGATTAAAATAAGAAACCTTATAATATAAGCGAGTCTAAATTAATAGCCCTTAATAATTATACTAATATTGTTCCTTTTAAAAAGCTTTATAAATATAAAAGTAAAAGGCTAATTTAAATTGATATTGAAATAATATAAATAATATATTATAAAGCTTTGATATAAATTTCCTTTAATTTATATCGATATAGTTTGCTCTTACTTATAATATAAGGGATCTAGTATATTAGAAGGATAAAATAACTTAATTTATTATTATAAATATAAATAAACTAGAGAATAGACTAAAATAAAACTAATTTTCTTATAGCGATTATTCTATATATATTAATATTTATTATATATAATTAAATTGATAATTTTTACTTATATACTTTAATTGTTTTTTTATTTAACCCTGATAACCCGGAACAAATTATGAAAGATTTAAAATTAAAAAAGGAAATTTACAAAGCTCTTATTAATAATAATAATTAATTATATTATCCGATTGAGTTTAGGTTCAAGGCCTTTTATAATCCTAGGTAATACAAGGACCTTTTTGAATATTAATAAGGAGAATCCGGTATAATAAAATATATAAAACGATAAATATTCTATCTCTAATTAAAACACTGGAAGAAATTTCGCTAATTCTAATAGAAAAATCGATATTATTTTTTATTCTATAATAGATTTCCCGAGTTCTAATAAAAAGTCCTCGAATATCGGCGGAAATATAGACTAGACAGCGGTATATAATTATTTAAGGAATAAAACTAATAAAACAAATTAAATAATTAAATAAAATATTAAGACTATAAGCTTTGAAAATACGAGTATTTAGAGAAAGATTTCAAGGAAGCTTAAGTATAATTAGCGTTTAAATATAAAGTATTAATAAAAGTAGGAATTTCGGTATTTAAAGAGATCCAGGAATTTGAATTTACTAGTTATTATAATCTAATTATCTAATATAATAATAAGGAAGGAAAAGTAAAGAAAAAGGAGAAATTAGCAGAGCAAAAGTTAAGGTTAACAGAAAAAAGGTTAAATATTGCTAAATCGGATAATTTAGGAGAAAGGGTTAAAAAAATTATTTAAGTTGTATTATTCCTAAAGGAGGTTAAATCTATATAATTATAATTAAATAAATTATAACGCTTAGCTAAGAATATTAAGCGCGAGTTAAAATTATTCGAGATATAACTTCAAGCGAAATATAATAAATAGAAAGAAAAAAAATTAGAAGATCCTAAGGAAGTAGAGCAAATAATTAAGTTTAAAATCTAATTTATAAAATATTAAAATCAAATAAAGAAGCTTAATAAATTCGAAAAGAAAGAATATAAGGCAAGAATAATATATTTTAAGATAAAAGAAAAAGTAAAATTTATAAAAAAAAAATATAAAACCGTTCGATTAAATAATTTAGGAGAAACTATCGAAAGAGCCGCTTTAATTAAAATAGTTTAGGAAGAGGTTTAATCTGTATAGACCTAATTTGAGCAAATAAGAGAATTAACTGAAAAAATTAAACTTAAAGAATAAATAATAAATATATTAAATTCGATATTGCTTATAAAAAGAAAGATAAAATAATATAATATTCTATTAAAATAGATCGAATAGTAATATTAAAAGATTACTAACGGTTATATCAATATTAAGAAAAAGGGCGGTTAAGGTTAATCAAAAAGAGCTAATTTAAGAATACTTCGAAATTATTTTATAATTAAAATATTAAGATTTAATAAACCCTTAAAAGCAAATAATCGTTAACGGAAATAATTAATAATAAGGTCGATTCTTAGCCCGGTTAATCTAGCAAAAGTTTTTAAAATATTCAATAAAAGACGGAGCCTTTATTAAAAAATAAATATCTTATAAAATATATTATAGGAAGCAGAAAAGATAATTATTAATTTTGATATATCCGTATTAAGAAATAAATAAGCGTTTAAAGTTAAAAATATAATACTTGCTTTTCTCTGCCTTATTTATTTATTAAGAGTTTCTAAAGCCGGCGGAAAACGGCTAATTAGGCTATATAAAGATAATATAAAGCTACTATCGATAATTAATAACCCTAGACTAATAAAAGAAGATAAGTTAAATATATTATTAACCTTAATAATATATAAGAAAGCAATATAATAATTTGTTAATATATTATTATAAAGGAGTATATAAATATCAAAGCAGTTTATAAGATTTCGTCCTATTTATATATAAAAATTAGCTATAATATTTCCCGAGTAAGAAGCTTCGGATATATAATTATTCTAGCTTATAACTAGAATAAGCGTTAGATATATCCGTATCTAAATAAAATCTTATTAAGAGCTTAAAAAGATTAATAGCTTTTTAATCCCTATAATAGCAAATAACGAGATTATTCCGCTTAAAAGTATATTAATTTAGTATAAAACGTATATATATAATAGGCTATTTCTCCCTACGGTTTCTATTACCTTACGGCTTCTGTTTACTATAGCCTATCAAAGGTCTATTATTTAGTATTATTATAATATATTTTATTCTCTTCTCCTTTGCCAAATTATATATTATATATCTTATATTATTAATTACGAATAATATTATTTTTCCTTCGATTAAGAGCTTAGTCGCCTTTCTATACTCTAATTTAGCGGAATATTATAATAATATATAATTAAGTCAGTTTATAGGGGATATTTTAGCTCCCTTATTAATTATTATTTTTATTATTTTTTAATATTTATTTTTGCTATTAAATATAACGCCGTATTTCTTCTATTATCCCTAATAAATATAATTACCCTTTTATTTAGAGATAATACTATTATTTAAGTAAACCGGCTTTTTGTTGTTTAATATAGTAATATTTTCTCTTTTTAATTTATTGTTAATATATTAGCTCCCCGTAAAAGAAGTTCCTTTATTATATTTCTATATTTACCTACCGATATCAATATAACGTTATATATTAATACTTGCCCTGCTCTAATATAAATATGCTATTTTTCAATAATAGTTATATATTTTGTTAATAACCTTATTACGAAGCTTATAAAAGAGATATTAAGTTAATTATATCTCGTAAAGAAAGATAAATATTTTTTTCTAATATTTCCTTATATAGTAACTTTTATAAGGTATATTTTATTATTTAGAAAATAAGTTAAAGTTTAGCAAATAGGATAACGGTTAGTTTAGGAAATAAATTTAGCTAAATAAGCTTTATAAATCTAATACGGATATTTATAATATAACCTTTTTATCCTGTTATAAATCTTTTAGCCTTCGAAGTAAATATAATATAACTTTATTATAATATTATCGTCGACTTCTTCCTAATATATTATATTTTTGAAAAAGATTATAATATTATTTTAATAATCTTAGCGTAAAATATTTTCAGATATAATTATATATTTATTAGCTATTATTTTCAAAGTAAGCTAGATCGCTAGCCTTGCTATACCGTACCTCGAGGTAGATCTTAGTATTTATATAATATTAAAAGCTTATTTTCGCTTAGAAGACTTTAAAAATATAAAGGCTTTCAGAAAATAAGATATTAATCTATATTAAATAGATTATCTTTTCTAATAGTAATTTGGCAAAGGAAGAATAAATAAATATTAGGGTTATTAACTTAAATATATTCTTAATTCTATTCCCTTACGATATTTAATGCTCGAAAGGAGCAAGATAATCGCTAACTCTATTAAACTAAATAATCTCTTGCTAATTATATCCGCTTTAAAAGATATTTAATAGAATTAAATAGAATTTAAGGTTATTATACTTTAAAATATAAGTAAAAATTTATAATTGGAAGTTAAGGAGAAAGAAAGCTTAAAAAGGGGATTAATTATATATATTTATAGGTTATATTTATAACGATATTACTATACCTATATTCTCTTAAATAAATAAATTGTTATAAATATTCTTATTATTTATATATTAACCTCTTCTTCTCTTAAAGTTTCAATTATCGATTATAAGTAATTACTGCTCGATTGCTAAACTATAATCTAATTATTTTATCTTATACCCTAAAATATACTAGCGTAATTCTCGGTTATTAGAACCTTATATTCGATTTATATCTCCTAATTAGCCGAGTCTTTATTATATTTCTTTAGAGATATCCGTCCCTTTTATTCCGTTAGCTATTATTATATCGATCTTTGAGCCGATCTAAATTATTAAGATAATTAATTTAATTATTATATAAAGTAAGAATATTATTATTATTATTTATATTCTTTTTTACGTTAAACTTCCCGAGGTCTCCTAGCCAAAATTATTTAAAGAATATTTCTTATTCTTTAATCTTTTTAAAGGCTTCTTTAACAAATTATTTACGGAATTCGTAAGCTATATCGTATATATTCCTAAAAGTTATAACTTTATTAATAAAATATACTTCTTTTATTCTAATTATCTAGGAATCTAGGAGAGTTATAATATAATATAAATAATTTTATAGCCTTTCCGGTTTCTGAATAAAATAAAGATAAACTATTAATATAATTTTAAAAAATATAAAAGTTACTATATATATATTATTATTATATATTTTATTTATAATATCTTTATTATAATTTTAGACTTTATATATAATATAAATACTTATTACGCTGTTGTATATTGCCTATAACTCGACGTAATAAAAAATATTATTTCTGCCTTTGAATTTACCAAAGAAATTAAGTAATTTAAATAACGCTATAGTTGCTAGAAGAACGTATTTTAAAAGCTTATTTCTTAATTAGTTATAATTGCTAGGGCAGATTCTATCAAAAAGATCTGATTTTAATAAGGCGATATAATATATTTCGGTAAAAGGCGTTTAAATTATATAAAGCTTATTTTATTGCGAATAATATTAAGTATCTTGCTTAAAGTCGCCTTCGATAAGTAAATAAATATCCGCTATAATTTTATTCTCGTTATAAGTTCTTTAGAAACAATAATTAAATTCGAAAAACTAATTATAGAATAATAATTTTAATTTTTAAAATTACCTTAATCGCTTTAGCTATTTGTCGAAATTGTTAAGCTTGTCCTCGAGATTTAGAGTAGTAATATTAAATCCCTTTATATTAGCCTAGAAGTTAAGGTCGTAAAGGAAATTCAAATTAGAATTTAATATAGAAGAGTTTATAGCAATATTTAAATATCCTTATTTATTTAAAGGAATATCTTTATAATCTGATTTATTTTGCCTTTTCGGAGGTAAAAATATAATAAACTAATATAATTAAAATATTATAATAAATACCTAATAAGAATATTTTATTATATATTAATACCTAGTCGTTAAATTACGATAGTATAAATATACTTACCCTTTTAAGGTCTATTAAGTTAGGACTATTAATATAAAAGAATTTCTTAAAACCTGCGGATTAATTTAAGTTAATAAGATATTATTTAATAATTTTATTATTTTTCCTATTCCTAATTCTCGAAAAATCTAATTTAAGTTTTAATATATTTTTATAATTAAGTTCCTTAAGAGTATTACAAGTTAAGAAAACTATCTTAAGATTATCTTAGAAACTAGAGCTATAGCGGATATTGCTTAAAAAATATAGAATCTTTAAACTTAATTAAAAAAATATTATATTTTTTTATTTTTATTTATCAGAAATAATACCCTATTTACTTTTTAACTTTACGCTTAGTTCTTCGATATTGAATTATTTAATTACGATTAAAATATAATCCCTAATAATATAATTAAGTAAAAATATAGAAAGTTTTGTTATCTTTATTAAAGATAAAGTATTATTTTTATTAATAACCTAATTAATATATTATAATTTTGATAAATAGATCAGCTAAGAAATATTAAAATAATAGCTAATAAAAAAGGATAAAAGGAGCAGAATTTAAATAAATTATAATATAAACGAGATCCGAAATAGCAAATAAAAAGGTTTATTATATTTTTAGCTCAACTTATAAATAAAAGAATAAATTATAAATAATAAAAGCTCTAAATCAAATTGGATCCTAAACAAAGATAAATTTAAAAATATATAACATTATAATTATTATAAGATTCTTTTCGATTAAATCGATAGTATTAAAGTTATACCAGCGAAGCAATTATTATAGCTATTAATATATTTTAGGATATAAAATAGAGTCGATTAAGATAAAAGGAGCTAATAACGGAAAAGATAAGGCAATAAAAGTATATTAATCGGAAGGGAGGGGTTAAACAGAAGTAAATAATAATTTAAAAAATAAATAAGAATAAAAAGATATTCTATAAATAAATTAATATTAAAAGAAGATTTTTTAAATAGTAGTTTTAAATATATATTTAAGAGCAATTCTAGCTAAACTTTAGGCAATTTATTCAAGTTCTTGCTTATTACGCCCTTATATTACCCCTAGGCTTAAGCGCGGCTTATATATTAATTCAGGGCTGCTTACCCTTAGCTTACCTTAAAGCAGCCGCTGCTCACCCCTAAGGCTAGAAGCGGAAGGGGCAGAACTTTCTCGTAGTCATGTCTAGTAAGGTATCTACCCAAAGTTGCGTATACCCCAAGTAGTCTGTACTATCGGCAGTAGTTTATACTATCAGTAGTGGCGTATACCCCAAGTAGTCTATACTATCAGTAATAGTATATACCCAAAGTAATATACACCCCAAGTAGTCTATACTATCAGTAGTGGCGTATACCCCAAGTAGTCTGCACCATCAGCAGTAGTCTATACCATTAGTAGTAGCGTATACCCCAAGTGGTCTATACTATCAGCAGTGGCGTACACCCAAAGTAGTCTATACTACGAGGTATAGTTTATACAATTAGCTGGTAGTATACTAATACTTGCAACCTCTGAACGTATATAATATCTGATGTTTTTAAATAGTATTATTCTGCTACAAGCTAGACATCTTGATCTCGCTTATTAAGTTGGCCGCGATTCCGCCGGTTCGCTTGCCAAAAGTAGTTTTCAGAACGGCTGTATATATATTCTCGTTTATACTAAGTAAAGGAAGAAATTGATACCGGACGCGTATAACTATATTAATACCTACTTACCTCTCGCGTTATAACAGTAAGGCAAGTACGCAAGATATACAAGCTACCAAGAATATAGCAGGTCTATCTCGCTTTCGTAAGTATAGCCGATTAGAGTACCGCGTCGAATATATCAGATTATTAGCTAAGCCAAATAGGTTTCGTTTAGCCTAACTCTAGCAGACTTCTCTGTCCGATTGAAAGCTGTAGTTATCGATATATAGAACCCAAAGCCCTATATAAATACTGCCGCCAGAAAAGCGATACCTTGTATAAGAAGCTTATAGTAACTTTCGGTAAAAGATCCTGCAACTTATATTATAAGAATTTCAAAAGATTGTATAATTGGGATTGATATATAAAAGTATATAAGAGATTATTATTAATTTTTGAAGGATTAAATCCCTTGTATTTGCCGCCCTCAAGTTCCTCAAATCCCTAAACTATTGGATTATAGCTAATATAAGATTGTAGTAATAAAGCGAGTTTACGTCAGCCTTGTCGATCAGGTATTAAGCGTCGCGATCCCTGGGTTAAGACATCTATATATTTAGGATATATAAAGCTACTTTAGACTGTCAATTTGGAGTCAAATAAAGGATTCAATATACTCTCCGGTTAAGCAAATACGTATATTACTACAGGCCTGGCGAGGGAAGACAATTTCAACCGATTTTCAGTTCTACTCTGTACCGCGGTAGGGTTTTATATAAGATTTGGAGCAAAATAGTAACAGGGGCTAATACGACGGAAAGGATATTAAGAAGGTAAGGCGCTTCTATAAGTTCCTATTTCTCTATATTGGGTCGAGTAAAGCATAGAGGGTTTGAGCGATTATTTACTAACAAGATTATTATATTTATAGATACCGTCGACGTTCCAATCTTATATCCTTACCGCTTTGATACCTAGTATAGCTAGAGCTTCCCCCGCTCAAGAAAACCCAGAATATAAAGATCTAATTAAGCGATATTTACTTATCGAGAAGCTGCCAAGTCTACCGTCAACGCTATATAAAGGCGTAGGCGGATAAGGCAAACCGGGATAGAGTAATAAGGAGAGTAAGCGGCAGGTTTTCTTACAAAGGCGTAGGGAGGAGATACTTATTAAGTACGGAAAGGAAGATATAGAGTAAGGAGAGGGAAAAGCCGAGTAAATAAGAATAAGGGAGTATATATAGTATTTAGAATAGTATCTATTAGATCAAGGTACTACTATTAACTACTTCTGATCTATTTCTGTTTGCCCTTCTATTTACGATTGCCCTATCGCTCTATACCTTATTAGCCGTTATCGCTATACGGCTGGCTGAATACTACGTATTAAATAACCTAATTTATCCGATAAAAACTAATCCCGTAACTCTTATATAATTATCGTATTTCTTAGAACAAAATAAGCCCGCCCGTCTTCGAGTTCTGCCTTGAACTTTGAGGAATTTATTACTTTAAACTTAATCCTAATAACTTTATTAGGACTAGGGCTTTTCTTGCTTGCTTAAAGTCCTATACTCCGAGTACTAATTACTCTACTTCAAGTACCAGCCAGTATTGCTATAAGCGCTAGCTTTCTTCGGCTCCTTATAATATCAACCAATTCTATACTTTAGCGACTTTTATAAGATATAATATAATTAATAGCTTTATATTTTATCTGTAAATTACCTTAATCCCAGAGTATTAACTAATAGCTTTCTTTATTTATAGTCGCTATAGCCTTGAAAGATTATCGAAGCTCGTCGCTTACGCTAAGGATAAACAGGACGAACCCTTATATAATAGCTATTACAGTAATCTCTTGTCTACCTTAGAGAAGCAAGGCGAAGTATAATAATAATTATACTGGATTTTTATTAGAAAGAGGCGTATAAAAATAATTATATTAAGGTACGAACTTGTTGGCGACCTCAGGCTCTTAACCTGCTAATATCGTTATTATTGCTATTTATATATCTTCTCTTCTTACGAAATATCGATATCGATTGCTAATATAATCGAGGCTTCTTGAGCAGCTTATATTAGCCTTTATTATTAAAAGCCTGCCTTTTTAGCTTATAATATACGGTAATTATATACGACTTATATAAGCAATTCAGACTTCTATAATAGGCCGTACTAAACAGAGTATCAAGATATTAATAGTTAATAAATTATTATATTATCTGCGGAAAAACGCTAATCTTCCGTTAAGGCCTTCTTATATTAGTTGTATATATAATAATCGGCTAATTTAAATTCTGAATAATAAACTTTATAAATTTTCGGTATTATTAGTATAACAGGTAAAGATCGTATTTACTGAAGTAATATCCTAAAGCCTTACTATTTATTATAAAGGATAGGCGGGAAGGATAAATTCGTTCAAGTAATCCTATTATAACTTTACCTAAAAGACGGTATCGAATTATCCCGAAGTAGTAGATTCGATTCCCTAGTAGTAGACTTGAAATACTATTTAGTTCAAAGTAAAAAAATATTATAAGCAAAGTATATATTATCTCTTCGTATTTTCGGATTATTTAAGGATTCAGATAAATAAGTTAATATAACTTGTCTATTCGGCTAGTATTATTAATAGCCGGCTTATTTATTAGTAAAATAATATTAAATTGTTTATAATCTTTATGATTTTCGTAATCCAAGTTATTTATAACGTCTCTAAAATTGCTTTCGCCGTCGAACAAAGATATATAAGTTTGCTATAATCGAGGAATAAAGCCGTCAAATATTATATAGCGGAAAGAAGTAACTCTTAGCGACTTAATTTTTTTATTAATATTTATTTTAATAAATACTACAAGGTCAAATCTAGAGAGCGAAGGATCGATATATAGGCTCTCCCAAAATATAAACTTAATAGGATTGTTGTATTTACTTATAGTTCCGTCCTGAATAGGGCTAGTTATATAAGTATATACGGGTAAATATAGTCTATAGAAGTCAGTTATAGATAATAACGGAGGCAGTTATAAATGCTTATATTAAGGCTGCCGAAGTTATTCGGCCCCTAAACAATTTAAGCTATTATAATCGTACCTATATTAAAGAGAGGATGTAGGGATTAACGAATAAAATACTCGAAGAACGTTATAACTTATACCGTAAAGGAGACTTATGCTTATTAAATATACAGTTTATCTTCTATATCCGTTGGACGGATAATTTTATAGCCTAATTTATAATTAGTATAGAATTAGAAAGGAATATCCTTTATATTTACCGTACTTCTCGTCCTACTTGCTTGAACTATTATAGTTCGTTAATAAAACCGGGAAGCCTTTGTTAATAATAGCTATTATAACGTTAACTTTCGTAGCGATAAGGCTCTAAATATAATCGAATAACTGATTCTGGAAGCCTAGGTTCTCCTATAAATAAAACTCTAAAATTTCTATATTATAATATTTATTACGATATTACGATCTTAATAGACGCTAGAAATAATCGAGAATACTCGTTCGATCGGAAAAGGGAGGGAATAGCTACTTAACTAGGGTATTAAATATTTTTATATACTCCGAAATTAGTAATTAATATAAGAAAAGGATTAATATAATAAGGTCCTCTAGTCCTATATTAGTCAAAAAAGAAGTTAATATTAATCGTTAAATTTATTAATATTAATATTATATATAACGTCGAATAAGTCTTAGATTCTCCAAATATCTCCTAGAATATTCTGTAATATATTTATAAATCCTATAACTATTACCTTAAGAGTTCCCTTACCGTCTATACTTAAGAGCCGTAATCCGATAATAAGCGGCCTTAATCTTATTAGAAGTTTTCCTATATAATAAAGTATATAAGTATTAATCTAATACTGAGAATTAAAGGCCGAAATCTTATTATTAATATTTCGAATACAAACTTTGTATATAGCGTATTTATAAGAAAGAGTATTCTCGGGTATCTATCAAAGGCAACAAAAGCAGGTTTTATTACTCTTTATCTACGTTTAATCAATATTAAGAGAAGCCGTCTTCTCCCGGTATATTTATAACGCTAACTTCCCGGATATAATTATAGAAGAATAAAGTTAAACTAGCTAATTACGGATAAAGGTATTCTGCTATTAAACGAGATTATAATTATTATATATTTTAATAAAGGATTACAGATAAAGATATCGATATTGAATATTATAAAGTATCTCTAGATCAAAGACTGCTATATTTAATCAGATATTAAATATCTTCTGCTATAGCCGGGGTTATTTTATTATATATCTTTGAAGGATATACGTTTAATATAATAATAAAAGTAATAAAAGTTATTAATGTATTGCGAGGAACCTAGTAGTCTTCTCTATATTATATAAATCTGGATAAGTAATAAACGAAATTTGGCTTAACTTCGTTGCTTTATCGGCTCATCAAAATAAAATTGAATAACCGACTCGTCAAGGCTACCGTATAGACTACTATTATATAGAAAAACCGAGTAATATAGTCGGCAGAATATAGACAGTTAAGATTTTATTAAACCTAATATATTTCGTTTATTTCCTTCTAAAGGAGCTCCTTAAGCTATCGGAAATATATTAGGGGAGATAGTTACTTAACGGCCAGGTAAAGTACTTTGATCAAAGAGAAAAATTCTTTTAGAAATTTATTATAGAAGCCTTGATAGAGATCGTCTATCCGGAAAAGATTATAAATAGGACTAGAACTAGCTACGTCTTTATATTTAACAATAACAATTCTCGGTCGAATCTTATTAAAATAAATAGAAGCGCTATTAGCAGCGGCTTATAACTTTAATAGCTAGACGGTATAATTAAAGTTAGCAAAGTTATTAGCAAATACGCAAACGATATTAATAAAGAAATAGAAGAGGCGGGTATATAAAATATTATAAAGGTATTATACTATCGTATCCTCCGCCTATTAAATAGGAAATAACTCGGTCTTATAGGCGCGAAGATCCTTGGCTGCCAAGGATATTACTTAACTTAAGCTACTCTTTGCAAAAAAGATAGGATAATTAGAATAAATATTTATATTATTAATTCTTAAGGTTGCAACGTTATTGTAAAAGTATTTCTTGAAATTATTATCCGGGAAGAGTTTTCGAAGAATAATATCCTTAACTTGTTATCTAACAAATAATAAAGAAAAAGGTTATTAATTAACGGAGTTCTTTAGCTCTCTTGCAAGCTAACTTATATAATTAGGGTCGAAAAGCTTAAAATCGTTTATATTAATTATTTATAATTACGCTAAATACTCGGAAGAAGCTATATCCAAGGTCGATATAACTATATAAGAAAACGAGCTAGAATAAATTAATAGAAAGGTAAATATCGATCAAAAGAAGAATAGGATATTATACCTAATATAATAATATTAAAGGTTATTTATAATTCGATACTTCTAATATATCTGCTTTTAGCGATAGTAGAGTAACTTCTATTATTACTCTTTCGACTAGAAGGAATATTTTCTATAATACCGTTTTTCGAATATCTTGATAAATATATAAATATAAATAATATCTTACCTAACGATTTGCAGATACTTCGAGAGAAAAGTCGAATATTCGAGATTCGTTTTACTTTTTTTTTGGGATTCTAAAATATAAAGTAAACCTTCTACAGACGTTTAAAGAAGATTCGAACAGGAACCTTAATAGAAACGTTAGAAAAATTGATAATATATAGAAAGGCGGACTTTCTTATAACCAATTCAGAAAGCGATAATAAGACCTAATCTAATCCGTCAAAGTCTAAACTTCTTTCGATTTTATAAGAAAATAGCTTGTAACTTACAGACGCTTATTCTACCGATATACTACCGAGGATAATAAAAACCTAAGCTAGGTAATTGAATAATGCGAGCAAAAACTTATTATATCTGCCGTTAAAGTATTATAATTACTTTGGAACGGATTTATAAATATAGGTAATCAAATCTTTACGATATCCTTCCCTACGGAGGATAATAACTTCCGTATATATTATATAGATCCTTATAATAAAACCGCTATAATTGCTGCTTTATAGCTATTTTCCGGCTTGTATTTTATAACGAACGCAAGTCGTAAGCGACTTAAATTGATAGATCCAGGAATTATAATAGAGGAAACTTATTCGGGGTATTTAAAAACGGTACTTTTGCTCCTATAATACGGCGTATAAGAACTTATTTATCGATTCGAGAGTAATTTATAGTCAAGGAGTTTACGATAATAAATATTTATATTAATAAAACTATTTAAATACGTAGAATTATAAACTCTGTATAAAGCGAACTAGAAATCAAATATAAGAATAAAATACGCTATCCGATCTTTTAATTATATACTTGTCTTTGCTGCTTATAGAGTTCAGATAGCAATATTATTTATATATCCTCTTTTCTATTACTCTTAGAAGATAGTAATATAAACGTATTTTCAAATACGACTTCAAAGTTGCGTAATAGCTTTTCTAGCAGAACTCGCTTATATTAGAGGTTATCTTTGATATTATAGAGCTCCTACTTTAGGCTTTTTATCTTTACCTCTAATTATTCGAGTACCCCTTTTATACTATTTCCTTTAACCTAAATTATATTAATACTTGCGTTATCGTTTAGATCCGCTTTCTTTAGAACCTTAAGAGTATTCAGAAATTTAATAAAGTCCCGAAAATAAGTACGCTTTTGCTCTAACGATCTCTCGGTTTCTTTATAATAACTGGACTCGTAATTTAAAAATTACGTTATAAGAGTATATTCCCTTTTCTCTGATTCTAGTACCTCCTATTAAGTTACAAATACTCTTTGATAGTTATTTAAAGTCTCTTTCAATTTTGCGACTTCTTCGCTTTGGATATTAAAAAACTTTATATAGACTTCGTTAAATTAATTGACTTAACTAGCTTCGAAAAGCCGCTAATATAATATAATATTCTTATTTTCAAGCGCTTTCTTTTTTTAGCGGAGTTTCTCGTAGGAAGCTAGCTTAATACTATACGTATAGCAAATAACTTAGCCAGGCTATTATTAATATTAATATTTGTCTATTCAAGCTACAGGACTTCCTATATTACCCTAGAAAATTGAAACGATATACTTTTACCTTATATTATTATAATTATCAGAGCGAAGGTTATAACGGGAATACGAGGATATAGTAATAAGAATATAAGAATATAGTAACAGTTTTGAATAATTCGAGTACCTAGATCGTTTGGGATAAGTAATCAAAGAAGTTATAATTTATATATTCTTCGAATCCCAAAACAATATAATTAGACCGCTTTATCTCTAAGTCCCCTAACCTTAATTATATTTAATATTACTTTTATTAATTATCCTTATATAATTCTTCAAATACCTCGAGGTTATATTTCCCTTCTAATCGGTTTATAAATAACTGGGCGCAAAGAGCAAAAATATATTAGAGTTATTTATATATTCGGACTGCTGTTAAGTATACTCAAATTACGCTTACGCCGGGACTTTTTATAGCAAAAGGATAAGGCTATATAAATAAATTTTAATTTATATCTTTATTCAATAAATTATAGCCAGAAGTATAGCGACTACTCGAGCAGGATAATTAGTTACTTTAAAGTTAGTATACTTTAGCGCCCGGTATCTTTGTATAGCTTATATAAATTATTAGCCCTGCTATAAGGATTCGCGGTATAACTATTAACGTATATATTTATTAAGCCAATATACGAGTAAATCCTCCGAGCTACTGCGATATAACTAGTTTATATTTAATATTTTATTAATAATAGCTTTTGGCGCCAGAAGTAAATATACGGTTATATTAGAATTAAAAACGGGATAGCAATATATAGTTATCGGTATATTATACTTATACGTATTTCTCGCTATAGCTAGTTTTTTCGATAAATAATACCTTAATAATAAATAGAATAACTTTATTAATAATAATTACGTAACTAGTTATAAGGATCCGACTTTGTTCTTATCCCTAGATTATTTAGTTAGTAAAGGTATCTTGGAACTTAATCCTTAATAAACGATCTTCTCTTAAAATCTTTAAACCGATTATATACCTAAAGATCGAATCTTTATTCCGGTATATAACGATTAAGCTAATCTATAAGGTTCGCTTGGTAGTCAAGATTTTAATATTAATTTTGAGGAGATAAAACCGGAATATAAAGAAATTAAAGCGTTATATAAAGAGAATATTATAGTCTTAATATTGCTAATATCTATTTAGGATAAAGGAAAATTCTAAGTATTTTGATTAAGTAGTACGGCGATCAACGGAAAATATTAATATTAGTAAAAGATAGATAAACCAACTAAGCTAATATATCGAAGTATTATATCCTTATTTCGAAGCAATAAAGTCGATATTAAAAGAATTAGCAGAGCAAATTAATCAGTAATAGGTAATAAAAATACTTATAACTCTGCTCTTAAAGAGACAGGACAGTCCGAGCTAGGGAGGGAATTTAGGTAAAGCTAATAAGGACAAAGTTACTAGCGGTAAATAAAGGAGGGGTTAGGAAATATTCAAGTTTACGCCTCTTAAATACCTAAGAGCCAGACTTTATCAGCTCTTATAATATTATTAGTTTTATTTTGCTAGAGTTTCTTTTCAACGTAATTATAACGGCTTTTAAGTATTTATATTTTTATTTAATTAAGACGGCGCGAAGAGCAGATCCCTGCTTATCAGAAATCTTTATTTTTTCTGTATTATTTCGCCTTATAAAAGCTTATAAATATATGTTTTATTACCTTATTAACTGTATTCGCTAGCGAATAAATAAAGATAATATTAATTATCAAAAAAGATAAACCCTTTAAGGAAACCTCAAAAGAGAAACGATATTAAGTTCTAATATAAATATAGCAATATTGTATATAGACGTAAGGGCAGTTCATTTAAGGATTGGTATAATATTTATACCCGTTATCTCCTATAACTGACAAATTAAGGTAGGATTTCTATCCTTATTATTATTATAGTTCTTAGCCTTTATTATACTAAACGCTTCGTTTATTACTAAAAGTATAGGCGCTTATAAGGAAAGATTGATTTTAATATCTACTTCTAAAACCTAAATATCTACTTCTAAAATTATAAAGTATATAGCCTACGAGATAGGACGTCGCAATTCGATTCCCGACCTTATTTCGAGGACAAAGCTATTTATTAGTAGTCTATATATAATCAAGAGGATAGGAAGTACAAGCTTATAAATTTTATATAAAATAACGAAGAGTTTTCTATCAAGAGGCAAATAAGGTTTAAGGAATATTAGAAGCTTGAATTACTAGCTTAACTCGAAAAGAACCGTACCCTATCGTACCCTTGTTAATATTTCTCTCGATACTTTTCTTTAATTTTAATTATCTATTTAATATAAATTGTACTTCTGTTATATCTTCTAGAGAACGAAGATTTTATACCGTACAAAGAAAAGATAAGAGGACTATAAGTACAGATATCGTAGTAATAAGTATATATTCATTTATTAGTTTACCAAATATTCAAGAATTCAATTATATATCAAGAGTATATTATATTAAATATTACTATAAAATAAATATTATATTAATATACCTTTACAGAATAAATAAGTTTCTTTTAACGGCCTGCAACAAGAATCCTATTCTCTATTTAAAGATTAGGATTATTCCAAAATCTTATACAATCAATATTTCCCAAGTTGTTATAAGAAGTAGAGGTACCCGCGAAATAACTATAGATAAAAGCGCCGTATTTGTCTCCGTTATTAATATTCTTGATAGAAATATCGAACTATTCTTAGCCTTAAAGGCCCCGGTAAAGAAGCTAAAAGCTATATACGACCCTATCTCCTATAGGGACTAACGCTTCCCCTAAAGATTGCGTAAAATCGTCTGCTGTCCTTAAAACCCCGTTGTAATCTCTTTTGCTATAAACAGTAATTCCGATCTTTGAAGGCTTATCCTGTTATATTTCTTAATTATTTTTACAAAGGAGAGGCGTATTTATATTTATTATTTCTCTAAATACTCGTTAATTTTATTTTTTACTTAGGTTTTCAAACCTTTAGCCCTATTAGCAAGAGAATTAATATTCTTCGGACTGCTTTTGCCTTTTATATCAGGTAGGGGATTTGCTATACTAGGAGTTATTAAAGCTATAAATATTTAAGCAACCAGGATAATACCGTAGAGCAATACTTTTAGGGAATATATTTATAATTTTTAGGGAAATAAATATAGAATATTTTATAGAAGTAAAGCAAACTTATTACTTTAATATAATTACGGTCTGGACGATCTCTTAGCCTCTAGGAATCTATAACTAGCTCCCTAACGGCGGTAAGTAGGTTTTGGATACTCGATAACGGAGTCAAAATTGGATCCTATCTTAACGAGTTTCTAATTCTTGTACCTTCTATTATAAGATACCTATCCGTATAGAATAGACTTATACTGCAAGATCGGTTTTCGACTAAAGGGTCGGAGGGTAGAGGAATATTACTATAACCAAATAATACTCGTATAATAGGCTTATACTTTGTTAAGGAAAATATAAATTCGATTCCTAAATAGTTTCGATATAGTATATATTAAATTGAAGCTTTACCTAAGCCAGAAGGCGATTATATATTACTATCGATTATTAAAAACTATAATATTTATTACTTTAATACGGTTTATAATAAAGGTATAAGTTATTCAGAGTAATAGGAGCAGCTATAATACTCTATATAAATATATATATTAATAGACCGCTCCGTAGATACGGGATCAGCGGGAGTAATAATAGTAACTAAGTTTGTATATAAACGGAAGTATTAACAGTAAGGAGCTATATACTTTTATTACTCGTAATTTATTATTTCTGATCCGTATAAACGATTTGAGTATTGGATTTCCTTATTTAAATAGTTATTTTAAGGGTACTTTACAAGATATACCAATATAATAAGAAACTAAGTTGCTTTTAAGGTTACTTATATTGACCTTATTATTATTAGGATAAATATAAATAGCCCTTATATAAGCTATAAAAAAAGGCGGAGTAGGTCTAGTAGCGATATCCTAAGCGGAGTTGAAATAAATAGAACCGTAAACTTAATAATTATATATAATATTTAGCTATTTGAATAATTTAATATTATAGCCGGAAATTATTATACCTTCAGATAAATATATAATAGATATAGAGTAATTATCGATATAGCTAATATCGATATCGGGTAAACCTGTAAAGCTGCCTTCGATCTTATTACCTAGCGGATTAGTATTAGGCCTAATATTTATCCTTCCTACCTACCTAGTTAGGAAAATATAAGAGCTAGGCGAGGTATCGGGAAGTATAATAGCTAATAGATTTCCTACCGGAACAAAACTACTAGTATTAGAAATAAAAGATAAAGATAATTAAGTTCTATATATATTAATAATCGAAATTATTATATAATTGCCTAAGCTACCGATAACCGTAGTACTTTTAGGAGATAAAATACTTATAACTAGAACGGAACTTAAAGCTAGGGTTAAATCCTCGCCCTTATAAGTTACAATTATAATTACGGCCGGCAGGTAATTAAACGAATTTGCAGCTATTAGAGCCGCAAGGGCCGAAATAGCTACCTAATAGAATTTCTTTATTTTATAGTTAAAAGGTTAAGAAAATTATCTGTATTAAAGAACTCTAATATTATTATTATCTTTTATAATATTCCAACCCGTACGTTAGACTTTGGATACTTTTAGAAGTATTTATAAACGGAATCCCTTATAATTCCTTCGAATAGCTAAGTATAGTAATACTTCCTTACGCCTTATATTTTGCGCCCTCTTCTTGGAGCCCTTTAGCGTTTATTGTACCCTATAAAGAAGACGTTGCAATTGAATCGACCTCTTATTAAGGGGGGATTGAAATTAGGGAAAGGAGGCAAGGAAAAAAATCCGCAAAAGGGAAGTCTGTTCGAGGGACGTTAATAGAGATATTTTCCTGAATTCGTCTTAACGGTATTAGCCGTAAATAAGAACGCGTAGCCGGACGCTATTATCCCGAAACAATCCTTAGGAGAAATATTGATACCTGCTTTCTAATCGCAGGGTAATATAATACGATCTTTTTGTAATAAGTTATAACTGAAATATTAACGCTAATATTAATAAGGAATTTGACGATATTTTTATACCCCTTCTAAGCTACAAAGTATAACAGCTTCTTAAATCTTTCCTATATCTTCCTACGTTATAATTACGTTTAATATAAATTTCTTTAGCTCTCCCTTAATTTTGCAGTCGAATTTTATAACTTTTATAAATTTCTAGCTCGAGTTGTTAATAAGCCTTACCTTTAGGTCTAATAATAGATAAAGCAGAAAGGTTTATACCGGCTTATAGAAGCTGCTCTATAGCCTCTTCGTTTCCTGCCTGGACGGCGCGTAGTAATAATATCTCGCCTTCGTTATTCCGAATATCGAAATTACGAGTATATCGAAGTAGCAGAGTTAAAAGATATAGATTTCCCTTTATAACTAAATAATAAAGTATTATATCTCCGTCCTTATTCTGGATTGATATATCTGTTCCTCTTTCTAACAAGAATTTAAAAATGCTTCGCGGTTATATAACGCTACTTATAACGAGATATTTTCTCCAGTTATCTGGGTATATATAAAAGCTATATTATAAAACTTAGCTAATAAGACTATTTCAAAGTAACGAACTGTTCGTAAAAGTAAGCTTATATCCTTTGGCCCAAGGTTATCGATAATAAGAGAAACAATTTCGTTTAAGGAGGCTATCGAAAGCTATAATAAGTAATATTAGAACTATAATCTATACGGTTTCTAGTAATATAGTTCGCAACGCTGAGTTTACGAGCTGAATTTACGAGTAAATAAAGTAAAACCGTTCAAGTAGTTCTTGGTAAGAAAGCTAAGGCTATTAGCTAGGCGAATATTCAAAGGTATTAAACAATATATATAATATAAGCTACAGCCTAGGGTACCGCTAAAAACTCGTAAGCAGTCGCGATTATTATAATAACTAATTACCTATTACCGAGGCAACTTCTTATATAATTGTTATAATAAATAATATAATATCAATAGTAATCCTCGAAATTAAAAGTACTTATAATAAATTATTATAACTTATTATATCTTCGCTATACGATTCAGAGCTTCAACGCCTTACGTAGCGTCTGCTAGCCGCGGAGTATCGTACCGAAGAAAAATAACAGGTACGTTAGTAAACGGAGTAGGACAAGCAGTAGGCGGAGTAGCGCAATCAAAAAACTATTCTTGATAAATTTTTACAAACTTGCTATAAATATCTTTATAAGCTATTATATATTAAGATTAATAAAAGCTGGACAACTAAGGGCCTTACAAACCCTAGGAATAGATACTACCTGACAAATCTAAAGAAATAGGAGAATTTCGTAGAAAAATAATATAAGGTATTTTCGATAGCTTATAATATCTTCTACTTAAAAAATAAGCTAGCTTTATAATTCTTCAGCTTAATCCTTAGCGTTAAGGATTAAGGTCGACTCTATTGTAATATCCGAATTACCAACGAAGCAAGCCTTCGAAATTATAAAAAATCCGCTATTGAGGTCCAAGTAGAACAAAGAACGGAAACAAATAATACTTATCGATTTCGAGTAAGCAAAATATATTAGAGGGGTACTTCAGGAGATTTCTCTAAACAAAAAAAGGAAACGAGCTAGATCCGGAGAATATAGCAAAATTGGAGTAAAAGAGAGTTAATATTAGAATAGAGGAAGCTAAGACTTAAAGGAGCAAGAACTAAAGCTTAATATAAAAGCTTCAAAACTAATTTCCCTCTATCGAAGGCTGGGCGAATAATATTTAATAGAAAGAAAATACTCAGAATACTAATTTAATAATATTTCTTATCTAATTCGCTTTCTATTTATTTGGCGATATTAATAACAATAATATTCCCTTTCGGTAATATTGGTACTTTGCTCAACGCCTTATTAAAAATAATACAATACGCTCAAGGCCTTTTGCTACGAAATTTTCTAGCGTTATTTATTATATCGACGGCTATATTTGCTATAGAAATTTGCGTATTTATCTTTCTTAAGGATAAACTTAAACAAATTTAGTAAGTCCCGATTATCCTTTAAGCGCAAAGATACTAAATCAGCGTATTAGTTAACCTTGAACTTATTTTATACCTAAAGGATAATATATTATTTTACGTCTTTCAAATATAATATCCTAGATCTTATATATATTCTAGCTTCCCGATAGGATTATCTTATAATATTTTTACTTAAATACTTTCTTCTTCATTCAATATATTTATACTTTCCTTATTATCTTTATTAGCCTATTTATTATCGTTATATTATACCTTGTTCCCCTGAACCTACTCGGTAGTAATAATATTACAAATAGAATTTATAGTCTCGATAAATATAACTAAACGAATATCGGACTCGATTATATAATATTCTATTAGACTTATTTAGCGATAGCTCTATTTATAATCGTATTTATATATTATATTATTTATATAGAACTGCTCTTTTTCGTTTACGTCCGTAATTCTTACCTAGCGTTACTTACGTATCGTCTCTTAGAAGCTGTTAATACGATTTTAATAATTAATATTCCCGAGAAAGACCTTCCGGTATTAAAGGATATATATAATATATTCCCCGGTAGAGTTTATTCTATTTAAATTAATTAAGATCTCTCAATATTATCGAAGAAGATTTAAGAGCGAAAAACTCTTATTATTATACTAGAAGCCGCGGAGACTAACCTTATAGTATTAATAACGAAGTTGTTCCGTTAATATAAAAGCTACGAGCTTATATAATCGAATAGGGCGGATACTTAAAAGGAGGGACTATTATAAAGATATTATTTAAAAAAGAAAGACTATAATTATATATATATTTTACAATAAGGATATAACTAGATATTAGCGATTCCTGTTATTGGAAAAAGGGTTAATATTATCTACTATTATTTAAACGAGCTAGTACGAATAAATAAAGAGATTAGGGTAGAGCTAACGGAGCTAGCCGAGTTTAAATCGAATAAAAAAGAATTAAGCAAGTATTTATAAATAAAATTAGCTTTTATATAATTTAATATTTAATCCGTTATATATATAGCTTATCAAATTCTCCTAAATACTAATCCTCTATATTTATCCGCCTAATATATCAATATTTCCGTATAAGAATTAAAATAGAGTATTTTAACTCAATAATAATAGAATCGATATATACGGAGTAAGTTGATATAGATCGTTATTGCTTCTCTCCTTATAATCTGGGCGATACCTATTATATTTACGGGTTACCTGTCCTAAATTACTACCTTCGGATATTCTATATTATACCTTTATTAAATATCTAGTACTCTAGCGTAGTTGAGTAGGATTATTTAAGGTATATTACTATAGTTAATCTTGAAAATATTAAATATATTGCTACTGCTAGCCCTATATATTATTACGGGTTAACAAGGTCTATTAACGGAGATAATAATCAAGTTATTATTATAAAATTACTATTTCGTCTTTTTCTTTATATAAAATTTTCTTATAATATCGCTTTCGTCTAGTATTATAGCTATCGCTTAAGACCTCTTCTATAGCCCGAACTCTATACCTGCGTTATTAGTTAGAAATCTTTTTAAAGTAAGTAATTACTTTTTCTTTTACCTTATTTTATAAGGTTTTTCGGTAAGTATAAGTACCTTCCTACAAGTTAGAGGTCTAATTAACTAACTTATCCTCGCCCTATAAACAGATTATATACCGAAATAGAAATAAAAGAGATAGATAAGGTTATCGGAGATTCGATAAGGTACCTTTTATCCTCTTTATATAAACCTTATATATATTAATAAGATACTTATATCTTTACTAACGCCTCTGCTAAAAATTTAAGCCTAACGTATTCTATTATCGCTGCTCTAATACTCCCGTTTAGCGTCGCTATTTTTAGCTTATTTTGGTTCGTATTCCGTTATAATTTATTTTATATATCGGCTTTTTTATATAATATTAGAAATTAATTTTATTTAATTATTTTGAAGCAACTTTTTACAAGGGTCTATATAATAGAATTGTATTTAATAAGTCTTTTCCTGTCTATTTACAATAATTGGGGTATTTTTACTGATATTAGTTAGGCTATAATTATAATATTTATTATAATATTAACGGTCATTTATTAATTGCTTCTGGGAAATATCTTCTCCTTAATTTTCAAATATTTACTTACTTTCCCGAAAGATAAGCAGAATAAAGGAGGAGAATCGAATTATAATTACTCCTTAATATTTACGCTCGATTATTTACGATATTTAAGGTATATCTGTTATAATTGAATAAAGCCTTCTAAAGAAGTCCCTTAATATCTCTAAGAAAGTATTAACGAGTTTATATAGAATAAACTCAATATAACAGATCGGCGTAGGTATAAGTATAAGGCTGCTAATTATCGTAGCCTTATTATCTAAAATTTAAAGGATAACCTTAGAATTAGCGAAGATAAAATCGTTTATATCAGAAATTATATTTTAAATATTAGAATTAGTAATAAGTTTGCAGATCTTGATATCGAAAGGCGTTTAGAAATTTCGCAGAATATCTCTAATATTGATATCGTTAAATAGATATAATACGAAGCTATTTTGCTTTTCTTATTAGTATTTATAACTGGCTACAAAGTACCTTAAGAGCTACGCCTATAGTTTAATCTTTAAATAATATATATAGACTATTAGGTTAGCTATATATATATTCTATAGCCTTGCTTATACTAGCTTTATTTTGAAAATAGCAACTATTAGCTACCTCTAATATTCTATTTATATTTAATTTTCTGCCTCGGTATTGAATAATCGGTTAACCTATATTACCCTTTCTCGTTAGCAATTTATATAGCCCGGAGCGTTTCGCCTTTTTTATTTTTCTCTTAATTTTTTGCTATAGGATAAGCAAGTTAGCAGTAATAAAATACGCTAACGACGAGTATAGGATAAGGGTTCGCTTTTGAATATTACTATTCGAAAGAGGCCCTTATTATAAATATTAATATTTAAAGCCGATTATAAATACTATTATAAATTTAAATTATAAATTAATAAGACTTAGAATCTTTAATTTACCGAAAATATTTGGAGACTTTCGGATTCCCTTAAAGAAGGATTATTTATAAATATCTTAATATTTATAATAAATATTCGAATTCTCAAGGTAAAGCTATCTGAAATATATTCTTCGAAAGGTTATTAAACTTTTTCCTAATTTAAACGCTTTTTTAGGAGTTTATTAAAGGAATTAAATCCTAAAAAAGACGATAATATAAATCGTAAGATTATTAATATCCTCTAGACTGAGATTCGGCGACTCTTTAGGAAAGGGTAAGAAACCGAAAAGGACTTATAGCCTCTAACAGCTTATCCGCAGCCAAATACGACTCCGTTAAACAACAAAGTAAGGCTAATCTCTATTCGAACTGTAAATCCGCAAAATAAAATTAATATTATTACGATTCCCAATAATCAAGCAAACTCAGATAGTAAAAATTCCTTGACGGCTAGTCCTATAATATCTACCTAAAAGGATTCGCAAGATATTTTATTATATATATTAATAGACGATATTAAAATAGGCTATAATAAATTATTTTTAATAATAAACTCGTTAAATATTTCCCTTAAACTATTCGCTCAGGCGATACCTTACTAATATTAAAAGATATTATAAACGATATTAAGCAGGAGCTGCAAAAGATTGCTAATATTATTAATAAAGCTAATCGAATTATTATATTCGTAAGCGCCGGAATTAATATTAATTACGGTATATTTATAAGTATTAATTTATACTTTTGCTTATTTTTAAATAATAGTTATTTAAGACTTTCGGTTTAAGACCGGTTTTTATAAAACAAATAGAAGTCTCTTCGAAAAAGAAATATTCGATAATAAAGAAAAAAGGAAAGAATTATATAAATACTTAATAAAAATAAAGAATAAAACAAAATCCGAAGATCTAATTTAGATAAATATATATTAATTTCTCTAAGTCCTTTAAAGATCCAGAAGGTTTTAAAGATATTATATATAGAATTTAAATAAACTAGAAACAAAAGCTAATTTGAATATTAATATCAAATCCAAGGACTGCAATATAATTTAGTTATATAACGACTTTGATTCCTTTAAATACTCTTATTATAATTATTTTATAAACTAAGATAATATATAGGAGACCGCTCTTGCTTCCGGAGAGGCTATATTATACTTTAAATATATATCGAAGGTAAAAAAATAATAGAAAAAAAGAAGGAGAACGAATATTTATATTAAATATTTACGATCTAATATTATCCTCTATTACGATATTAACGATCCTTTAAGCGAGACAAAAGCGAAAATTATCAATAATAACGCGGACTTAACGCTTAATATCCTCTTAGTAATTAATATATTATTAGCTATCGATAATCCGAAATATAAGCTTAAGAACAAACTAATTCCTGCAGTATATTAAAATAATAGAAAAATTATATATATTAATAAGAATCCTCCCCCGAGGGTATTTTTTAAGCCTATAGTCGATTATATATTCAAAATAAACTACGATTATTAAATATAGGACTTTGTTATATATAAACCTTCCTTACGGGTAAATAAGGCGGGATAGGATTCTTAATATCTCTTTTATAACTTCGATTTTCAGCTAAAAGCAGGAATTATTAATAAAATAATTAAAAAAGTTAAACTTTAAATACTCTTTATTAATAATTATTCTGATATATAATTTAGGACTAGAATAAAGGAAGAAGTATAAGAAGATTTAAGCCCTTTTCTCTCCTCGAATTGGCTTTCGATATCCCCGCTTATATATATTTTATTACTTTTCGGATAAGGCGAATTTACAAAAGTCTTATATAATAAGTATACGGAACTCGATTTGAATAATATTGAAAAGAGAAAGAAAATATTAGAAGGGTCTATATAGTTAATCAGACGGAAATATATATATATAATTATTTTATATAACCTTAGCGATTACTGGATCTTAATCGTAGTAGATATTCCGATCCGAACTATAAGCTATTATAGTTTACTATCTAAGTATTATCTTAATAATTATTATAAATTTATAAAGGCGCAAATAAAGCGAATCGGTAAAAAACTCGGTTAAAATTATTCTATACAGAATCCTCTTATTAAAGGCGTAAGAATATTTTCCTATTTTATAAGTTTAGTCGGCTAATAAGTTTATAGAGTTTATATTAATAGGCTAATAGATCCGACTACGGTATATACCTTCTAAAGAATATAAAACGCCTTAGCTAAAACGAAGTTGTTAATAAAGCGCCGATCAAGGCAGATAGTTTAAAGGTTTTTTATATCGAATTATTACTAGCAAGGTCTTTTTACGAGGTTAACAAGCAAACTATATTAAAAAGCGTATTATATTCGGAACTTCTAAGGTTATAATAAGTTGATATTATACCTTGCTCCTATATATTTAATCTCGACTCTATATAAGTAAAACAAAGGAAATTATAAATTAAAGAAGTCAAAGCTCAAACTATTAATATTAATAAAAATAGCCCTAATTAGAATAAGAATAATATTTAATAATTAAATCTTATAATTATAAAAGCTAATATTTTTACCTTCTTCAAGTCGTCTTTTTTATATCTGTAGATAAAATATCTAAAGCGCTTTACTAACTACTATCTCTAAAGAAGCAAAGCCTTAATAGGATATATACAAGCTTTTCGTCTTCTCTAGATAATAATAGCGTTTGTTTGTCCCGAATATTTCGTCGCTTTGAAAAAGGCTATTGCTTATTACTGCGTATTAATATTAGAAGAAATTATACAAGTATTATTTGACTTATCAAATTATTTATATATAATAGGCGTTTAAACAGAATATCTCAGACTAATTAATATTATCCTTTAACACTTTATATACGCTTATTTTATCTTATTAATCGATAAAGGGACGGATCTTTTCCAAGATCGATCTAGGTATATAATATTTTAGAACGGATATATGATAATTAAATCTATCAAAGTTATAATAATTAAGATATATCCAAAGATAAAAGAATAAAATTTATTTATTAATCCTGCTGAAAAATCTATATTTTAGGAAATTTAATATAATTTAAGGAGATAAAGATAGGAAAGAGTTATCTAATCTTTAATCTAAAATTGATTCTTTTCTTTTACTTTTTTTACTTTAATATTATATTATATTTGGATATTGCTTATTTCTTAGAGTATTTCGGGATTTTTATAAATATAAGCAATAAGGTTTAATTAGTATTAACTAATCTATAATAGCTTTCAAACGGAAATTCCAAATAATATTCGGGCTCTTTTTGTTAATATTCTCGCTAAGCTTCGTTTATACCTTTGAAGTTATATACCTAAACTAGCCTACTTCTTCGATATCCTTTCTAACTTAATTAAATTGAAAACCCGCCGGTTTAAGATAAAGCTAATTATTAACGATAAAATTCGAAATACTGCTCTAGGTTCAATATTATTAATAAATACTTTCAATTATATAAATAAAGGAAAAAACGATTTATTCTTTAAGTCAAAGAGATAATCAATTCTCTATTAATAATATTCTAATTTGGATACAGCTAGATTTCTTACGTTCAAAGAAAAAGATTAATACGGCCAAGCTTCCTATAGGCGATTTGCAAGAGCTAAACTATTTAATCTCAGAAAAAAAGGATTTTGCAATTAAGATCTATATATTTTAAGAGCAAGCGCTCCTAGAGCTATTTAGATATAAGCCCTGCTATATTAAAGGAATCGTATCCGAATTTGGCTCCCTTCCAGATATAGCTTTTAGCTTTAATTTAAATACCCTATCGCTCCTTCTGTTTTATTATATATTATTAAGTTATTATTAAAAGTAATATAATAAATTATAAAGACTTTATATCTAATATTTAAGTATTCAGAACCAGTATCTAAAGTTAATATATAATAGGGTAGAAAAATAGGTATAATTATAAAGTTGTCTAAGTTCAGGAGAGTATTCTAGGATATACCTGAATATTAAATTATATTTATACGCTGCCTCTTAGGCGCCAATTTAATTATATTACGAGCGGCGGTTGGCTTCTAGCTATTAAATAGGGAAAAGAGAGTATATTTAAGTTTATTATAAGATATATTCGATTATATAAAATAGAGTAAGGATATAGGAGTAGTTACTATAATAAGACGAGGCCTAGATTTCCGCCGAGCTAAAGTATTAATATAAGAATCTATTCTTATATACTAGAGAAAGGTATTTCCTTTTATAATTATAATTCGGCTATCTTTTGATTATAAGAATCTCGTCCTTTAGACCAAATAGGCCTTATTAAATATAACGCGTTCTATTAAGATAACAGTTACAGAAGCGGCTAAACGTCCAAACTTTTAAGATATAACGCTTATTGCTATTATTAAAAGGCTCGCAATTAATATTAATATATCTATTTTAATTACGACTTTAATATAAGAGGTACCTTAAAGCTAGCTAGGTTATATTATTATAGATAAAGCTATAACTATATCTATCTTTTAGCTTATACTTAACGACGTTACTCGGATTATAATTGTAAAAGTAGAATTAGACTTTATTAGATATAAGACGGGTAATATCGCTATTTATAAAGCTAATAATACTTTCAGTATATATATATTTAGACTTTAATATATAATTAATATCTTATTTATATACAAAACGCCTTTAGAAAGACCAAGATACGATTGGCCTAATAATCCTTAGGTCGTTATACGAATAATTAATATTTACTTACCTATAGGGCTAGATCCAGTTTATATTATTTAGCAAAGGAGGAATATACGTTAAGAATAATAAATATCTCGCCCTAGTAATATATTATTTATAAGAAGAATATATTACCGGGGGTATTTGCAATTTCCCTGTAAAAAAAAGAGGTAATAACGCCTAAGCTGTATTAGCCGTTTAGATAATTATTTCAATTATACTTAACTTATAATTTTATTCCCTTATATACAATTTTTCTCTTTTTATTTATTAATCGATATATTCCTATCTCTTATAGTCCTGCTGCTTTACCTCTTATTATCCTGCTTTAGTTCCGGCGCCTTACCCTAATTCTGGCTCCCTGCTCCAATTCTGGCTCCTTACTCTAATTCTGGCTTCCTATTCCGATTCTGACTTCTAGGTTCTAGTACCCTACTTTAATTCGGTACGGCGTATTAAAGCTATTTACTACCTACTAATTCCGCCTTTCCTAGGGAGTTTATCCTAGGAGAATTCTTCTGGGGCTAAGAAGTAGTCAGAATAAGCTAGTATTTAATTAATAATAGTCAAGCTATATTAATAGTCCTGGGAGGATCGGCTCCGGACAGATCTTCTAAGATATAAGGCAATATTAATAGCTTCTAATTCTAATACCTCGCTCCAATTCTGACGCCCTGCTCCTATTCTAACTTTCCTGAGTAATTCTTTTTAGGAGAAATCGCTTAAGTCAACGAGTTCTTATTTCTATTCTGATCCTTAATCGTATTAGATTATTTTAATATAAAAAAATACGCGAACGAAGGGAAACCCTCTGACGGTAAGGTTTATTAGAAGATACGCAATTATCAGTCTTAAAAGTAATTTAATTTAGAAATTCAATAATAGATATATCTCTCTTTATATAAAGCCAGAAATTTAAAACAATTACTTTAGTATAAGGAGTTTACTCTTGCCTTCGATACTTTCTTGGAAATATTTATACTTTTAACCGGGATAAGGATCAATACCCTATATAAGATATTTGTAATAAGATATAATAAGGTGAATATTCCGTCGCTAACTATATAAATATACTTATTAATTGCTAGGAAATTATATATTATCTTTATTATATTAAGCAATTCTGATCTGACCTACTTTAATAAAATAAGATTGTAATAGCTAAGGTAGACTAAGCTACTATAAAAGCGTTATAGGTTATCGTATTATAAGTATTAATATTAAATATCAAAATCCTACATAATAAAGTACTAGGCGGAGAAGTCTTTAACCGTTTTAATTAACAAGAATATAAAAAGATCTGGACTAAATTATTATCCTTTAAAGATTTAGTTCCTTTTCTATTCGAAGCCTTTAAAAATATTAAATACCTTAAGGTATAAGCCGACTATTTAAAATAGTTAGTATACTTAGGTCCTCGGGAAATACTCTCTATAGCAATAGATAAGATCTATAACGGTATTAACTAGAACGTAGACTTAGCTCTGGTATAGCAAAATAAGATTATATTTAGTTCTATATCAACAAGCTCCGTACGTTGAATAGACCTAGAATATCGATAATTATCCGCTTTTGCTATACGCTACTACTACGAAATCCCAAAAAAGCTTAGCGGAAAGGACTTTCTAATAAAGCTAAAGGCTATATTAAATACTATAAAATTACGCCAGATAGCTAATCTTGCCAATTATTTAAGGTTTAAATTATCTAAGATTATTATATTAAAGTAATTTCCTAGGTCAGAAGACCCAATAATAATAAGAAGATACAAAAGGCTTATATTTATTACGGATAATCCAGGGGAAATTAAAAAAGACAGATATAGAATATTATATATTTAAAGCTACGAAAAAAACTGTAAGTTTCTATTTATTACTTATTTATATAACGATATAAATAAATAATCCGAGGGGATTATATCCTACTTCAGGTTAAGATTTATATATTTAAAATTTTATAATAAGCTAAACGAATTTATTTTATAATAATATCTTATAATAATAATAGGAGAATTACTATTTACGGCTTTCTATTTAATTTGATCGGCTTTTTTATCAAGAAAAGATCAGATATAAGGAGTTAAGCTTATAAAAGTTGACGAGGAACAAACAGAAGATATAATAATATAAGATAAAGAGGGAAAGGGAGAGGAATAAAGACCTCCGTTCCGAGCAGAAAATACTTTTGTATAAGAAATAATAATATAATAATAAAAATTCTTGTTTAACGTAGGCGTACTTGAAAAAAAATAATATAAATAAAAGTAATATTAACAAAAGCTTATAGGGGACGTAAATACTCTTGTAAAAGAGGAGCAAAGACTAAAACAAAAATAACAAAAGCTCTTATCTGACGCAAGTATATTTGGAAAATAAGAATAAAAGTAAGAATTTTATTAATAATAACTTATATAGGATATAGATACAATTAGAGAACAAAAGCAGGAGCAAAGATAACGATAATAAAAGCTCTTATCCGATAGAAATACGCTTGAAAAGTAAGAATAAGAATAATAACAATACCAGCAGAAGCTTGTAAGAGATATAAACGCCTTCGAAAAAGAAGATCAAAAAAATAAATAGTAATAATAAAAGCTCTTATCCGATATAAATATAATTAAAAAGGAAGAGCAAGAACAAGAATAATACCGATAGAAGCTTGTAACGGACGTAATCGTACTTAAAGAATAAGAGTAAGAATAAAAGCAACGGAGATAAAAGCTTATCTCCGATATAATCGCATTAAAAGAAGGTAAGCAAAAGTAAGATCAGATATATCAAAAGCTTATAAAAGATATTAATACCTTTAAAGAGCAAAAGCAAAAGCAAGAAAAATAATATTAAATTCTTATAAGGAAAGAAAAAGAACTATTAAATCAAAAACAGAAATAAGAGGAATAATAACAAATACTCGCAATAGACGCAAATAAGTTAATATTATAAGAGCAAAAGCAAAAGGAACGAAAAAATACTCTTGTAATAATTATAAACGAACTTATAAATTAAGAGTAAAAACAAAAAGAACAGCAATAAAAGTTTACGGAGTATATAAGCGATCTCGGGAAACAAGAAGTAAGGCAAAATAAACAACGAAAAAAACTTATAATAGATATTAACAAGCTATATAAATAAGAGAAACGCTATAAGAATTTAGAGAAGAATATATTAAAGTATAAACGAGAGCAAAAGAGTATAGAATTAAAGATATTAAGGAATAAGCTAAATAAATCAAAAATAATTTAGGAGCAAGACAAGCAAAATATAAAGGAATTATAAAAATAAGGCCAAAAAGAATTAGCAGATCTTGAATTCCTATTTCCCTTAAAGCTCGAGTATAAAGAAATAGATACTGATCAAAGTATACTTAAAATATAAACAGAAAACTATTTAATAAATACAGCCTAATAAGGCGGTACCCGAGTAAATATTTCAATAATCAAAGGTAAAAAGAGTCCGGTATAAGAGTACGGACTATAACAGAATAAAGTATAGGTAAAAGGCCAAGAGGAGAGGCTAACGGAGAAAGCCTAAAAGAGGGGCCAAAAGTATAAAGTATAAGAAAGGGGGTATAAGTATCAAACGCAAAAGAACAAGCAAGAAGGCAGAACCTATAGGGATAAATCCTATAAGGATAGAGTATATAAGGATAAAGTATATAATAATATAATACTTAATAATAAGGCCCAAGGCGGTAGGCAAGCGGACGGAGCCCAAGAGGTTATACAGGATAATAAAGCAAATAAGGATAGGCAAAATAATAGAACGTATAAGGATAATATACGAGACTTTCGAGTACGAAAGCGCCGAGTTATAAATAAAGAAAGCGATAATAATATAATACTTCGAGTACAACAGGTATAGGAAGGGCGAAAATCAATAGAAAAGGGCAAGTATTAACGGCTTAACAGATTTGGGCTATCAAATAATAATATAAAACAAAAAGGTAATATATTAATAAATAATATAGGAGAGGGAAATACTACTCTTATACTAAGGAAAAAGCTATAGACGCCGAGTCGGTAATAGAGATAGGACCTTAAGGTATAGCAAAGGGCTACAAACCTAATAGCGGTAGTAGTAACGGAAAACATAAACTATTTAACGAAGTTTATTTCTAATTTTATTTATAAAGCCTTACAGGCGCCTTCTCGGGCTATATAATCTGCAATATCAAATAGATACAAATATATATTATTAAGCCTTATATAATATATATCGCAAATACCTCGCGATTACGCTTTCGATCGCTATCTATTCGCGGCTGTAAATATAGCAAAACGCAATACCTGGTCAATCCGCTAGCAATTCCCGGAAAAATTGGGATATACTTAGCAAGTAAGGGTATAGCCAAAACCGTACAGTTAGTAGTAAATTAAGGAGGTACGCTATATTAGTCTCGAATATTATACGCTTTGAATTGGTTTATATCGATTAAAATTGGACTTTCTAATTGAAAGAAATAGTATAAAAGATTAGAGCTCTTCCTTCGAACGTTTCAGCGCTGCTACCTTATAGCTTACTGATTTTCAAGGCCTTTATCCCTATCGCTGCTATAGCTGCGTATATATTATCGATAGCTGCCGCTTCGGAGTAGCGTACTTTCTATCTTTTTTCTCTTGCGCTTTTATCTCTTTATCCTCTTATACCAGCGCGTAGCAACTATAAAAGTAGGAAATAAAATAATTGCTATAACCGTTACCCTTGATATTATATTAGCGACGTATATTACTCCGGCTAATTATTTAGCGGATACCTTAAAGGGAATAAAATAAGAAGGCGCAATAGCTTATATACTAATAATAAGAGGAGTTAATAGGGTATAATTTATAAGGCGTAAATAAAGAAGACAAATACTATTATTATAAAAAGAAGTATCGTAGTTACTATCTTTACGAGCCTGCGTTTTACCGTAAAGAATATATAGGTATTAAGTAGTCAAGCAACCTAATATTATTTATATTAGAATATTATTTTTGTAATAATCTAGGGACTTATATATACCGATAAGATTAAAATAGTCAAATAATATATAATACTATAACCCTGATATTTCTAATACTTCGATAGTTGTTATATTATAATTTACGGAAAATAAGAAACTTTCAATATTTAGGAGAGTATATAAAAATGAAATAACAGTTGAATAAGAGAGCGGTTAGTCAGAAATTTAATATCTTTATATATCGCCAATCCTTAAGGATAACTGCGGTACTTCTACTTCGGACTCCCTTTACTCTAGTTCTGGCTCCTTACTCTAATTTTGGCTCTTCTACTCTAGGCCCGGCTCTTAGGCGTCAAAAATAACTTTTTACTTCAAAAGTCGACCTTTTATTCTAGATTTAGCGCCCTATATATAGTAATATACTAGTTAAAGAGATCGTAATATAATTAGATAATAAAGCCCAAATTAGGTTTTTGATATTTTATAATATTTCCTGATTATATCTATTTAAAGAGTATTACAAATATAGAGCTAAATATATAAGGAGGATAATATAGAATATTGAGTACCGAATTATTTATAAAGCTTGACCTCTGATGAGTTTGGCGTATATCGCGATAAGCAGCGTTATAGAGAAGCTTGATGTACTAGATTCTAGTTATAAAATACAAATCTTTATCCTTCGTTAAATATTAATGTTTAGTCTTCTGATTTACCAAATCCTTGCAATAGCAGCTTTAATCGTTCTAAAAGCTTAATAACCTTATTTATTAGTATATCCTAGAGGAGGATTGTAAACTATAAGCTCTATAATAAAGCAATAAGCTATAGCAATCCAATAATACTTTATAAGTTTAATTTTTTTAATTAATATAATAATATTAAGCCGGTAGAATTGACTTTAATAATCGTAAATTATAAATAGAAGATATAACGATATAGCGTTTGCTAAGTCAATAATTATTTTAATAATCTTGGAGCGATAATATTTACGGTATAATATCTTCTCCCGTAGCATAGCTAATCGAAGATAATTCTTATTTAAACCAGTATCCAGAGAGGGAAGTATTTAATTAGGAAGAAAGTTAATTTCTAAAATAATTTCGGTTTATCTCCCTAAATATATAATACGGCTATTATATATCTAGATAAAATTTAATATAGTAATAGAGTAAAGGATAAAGATTTCTAGAACAGTTTGAATATACGAAAATAAATTATTCTTATTTTCGGTAATATATATCTTCGTCGTAAAAAGCGTAATAGTAGAGGCGAAGGTCTCCTGACCGGAGATAGAAAGCTCTTATAATATATTTTATAGCTAATTAATATTCTTATTTTGCTAATATAATAATATTACAGATAATAAATCGATCAAGATAAAGCGCTATTTATCTATACTTTTATCTTTATATAAGAGAAAACGCTAAATCTGCCGGACTGCAGATATAGTCCGGGTTATCTTATATAATTTTATTATAAGAGTACTCTTATACCTAAAGATTGGTTAGTATATAACTATTTCTAGTATTCTCTATAAAGTAACCTTTTGCTGATATCTCTTACGTATACTGATCCCTATATAAGAACCCTAAATTTCTAAGGGGGTTATTTCTGGAGTACTCTTAAAAGAGCCATTTTTGGAGTACTGCCGAGAATCGTATATATATTATTGATCTTGAAATTGCCTTAGCAGATAATCTGAAGAAAATAGCCAAAACTAAATACTTAATAATATTGCTTTGCCTTTTATATATATCTTGATAATCTTTTTTCAATTCCTCTTTCTCAAGTCCTTAAATATTGTAACAGATTTCTAGCTTTACCTCTCTTGCCCCTCCTTTGTCTAATATATTTGTAAATTTTATAAAACGGGTTAAGATATAATATTAGAGTACTTTAGGACAAATAATAAAATAATAAACTGATTCTATTGCTATAAATATATATATAGATAAGAATAATCTCTAATTATATAACCTTATACTTTAGTTATTAACAAATCCTAATCCAAACCCCTAAGCTTATACTATAATAATTAAATAACCAATCAAAAACCCGGTCCAATTAAATACTAATTTGACTTATAAAAGGATCTCTCTGAAGTATATAAAGGAGTATTTCCGTTTACTTAAGGAGCTATAATAAAAATTGCTTCCTTATTTCCCCGAGTAGGCAGATCCGTAAGAGCGATATCGAGTAGCTTTGGTTAAGACAGCTTATCGGAAAGTATATCGTAATCGTTAAAAAGATATAGGAATTTACGGCGTAGCTATTTACTTAACGGAATTTTGAAAGGCTAGGGAGGACGTCCGTTATAAAGCCTCGGTCGAAAAATAATAATAAAGTATATATTTCTTGAGTCAGCTTTATTATTATCTTAATTGATAATTCTAAGACTATTATTATTATAAGTAGGACTTGCTAAAATAATATATCGAAGCTTCTATTTCTTATATATTAATTATAAGTACCGCCGTTTCTAGATATTACTATTTCTGAATACCGCTAGTTATAAATATTGCTAATTCTGGATACCTCTAGCTATAAATACCTCAAGCTATACGTATTGCTAATTTTAAATACTGCTAATTATAAATATTACTATCTGGTTCGCCCTCTAATAATATAGCTAATTCCGAAGTACTTGATAATAGTCCTTGATTATTCGATATCGAATTATCTTAGAAATATTATACGAGGTTATTAACTTTCTTACCAGAAAGTACAATAGTATTAAATATATATAGCAATAATAAAAAATAAATAACTTTTTCGAGAAAAACTTTACAAACGGAGGATAAATCTATTCAAAAAAGCGAACAAGTTAACGTAAATAATTAACTCAAAAATATATATAGTTGTTCAATATAACAATAAATATTATATATATAAATTAATAAAAGAATCGAATTAACCTTCTCCCGAAAAAGAAATTATAAGTTCGCCTAATCTTTTATAATCAGACTATTACTGAAGATAACAGGGGATATACGACTTCAAATATTATAAATATCCTGCAGATTTTTATATTCTTAAACTACGGGAAACTTAGAGGATATAAAAAGCTAATTAACTTAATAAATATTAAGTTGGCTTCAGGTTTCTCAAGGAGGCGGAATATAATAGAGATTACGCCCTTGCTAATTAACATATTTTAATTATAACCTAGAACAAATTATTACTACAAGGAGGATTAGAAGGTATAAAATTTCCGATAATAATATAGCTAGGCTATATAATAAGCTTGCAACGGAGAGGTTGAAAAAAGTCTGGGTATAAACGGTAAATATCAAATTTATACAAGTCTTATATAGCCTAAATAAGACGTATTTATAAGAGTTAAGATACTTTAGAAAAGGGTATATTACCCTCGTACTATATAATTTGCTAATTTATATAGTTGATTTATAACTTCTTTTAAAAATTTATCTTTAATCTATCTTATTAGATATTCTATATTTATAAGAAAGTCCTTAACCCCGCCTTGAAGAGACCTATAATACGTCCTAAATATATTTATATAATAGTTATATATATTGTCCTCTGATAAAGTATAATATATTTAGAATTCGATCTAGGGCCCTTTTGTATATATCGAAAAGGCAAAATATATCTTTCTACCTCTAAGATTAGGAAAGACGCCTTCGAAAAGATTAGTTAATTATTATCGGAAATTAACTATATAGCCTCCGGATATAATAGCTTAGTTCTATACTTCGAAGATAGTCTTTCTAATAATATATATTTTACCTTTAATTATTAGAATTAGAAATTGGATATTTAAGAAGTTCTATATAAGATCGGAGCAAAGCTTCCGTTTGTATTATAAGACTTTCAGGAAATTATTAGCCTTGAATTTGCTAAGCCTACGCTTTATTAATATATTAAATATTATAATATAACGAAGACCAATCGTAAAATCTGGATAAGAAGTTTTAACGGTATCTTGTTTAAACTAGGATAAAGCTATAAAGGGCGGTATAATCGATTATAATATATCCGGAGAGGGGAAGGATCGCTCCTTTTATTATTACTTATTAAGACGGTTAATAATATTATTAGCCTTGTTATTAAGTTGATTCAAAGTATTTAGGTCTTAAATTTCTTATTAAATATCAGGCTTGAGATTTAAGTCCTAATCTGGGTCAAAATTAATATATAATAATATATATATTGAAGTCAAAAAGAATATAATACTTATTTTCCTTGGAAAATTAAAAGTCTTATCCTTATATATTATATAAAAAACTTTATAGACTAATTCGACCAGATTATCTTTTCTATAGGCCCTTTAAAGGTTATTAATAAACTTTTAAGATATTTTCTTTATTATACTAGAGATTTCTCTCCTCTTCTTCTTAGGGATCTTATATTCGAAGATAATATTTATTTAAGCTTAAATATTTATTAGAGGAGGTTTAAGGCAAATATATATTCTAGCTTAATCAAAAATATAATAGCGATAAAAATTATTAGAAATAAATAATTTCTGCAAATATAACAATATTATATTTTAGTTTAGGTCTAAAAAGCTTGCTTATTATAATAGAGCTCTCTTCCGTACTCGATTTAGAATTATAATATTAAGATTTATTTTGTTAAATATTTTCCTTTTAAGCTTTTCCAAATTTCTTTTAAGCTTCTTTAAATTCTCTTCGGATAGTTAGGATTCTGGTACGAATCCCTAATATCGTTTATATAAGTATTTATTTTCAGAGTTATATAATTGCTTCTTTCCCCTAATTTGCCAAATATTAACTAGATCTTAAGAGGCCGTAGCAGGGATTAATATAGATAATAGATCCTTCCGTAATCGCTTTTGCGAGTATTTATCTTTAATAGTATATTTTCGCTTCTGTGCTTTCCGTAGGTAGTTAATTAATTTTTATAAGATTTCAGAAGGCTTTTGGAGTACCTCGGATAAAGTAAAATTAGTAGCTATTATAATAAAAGAGTATAATTGTCGCGGATTAACGTTCTTTAGGGGAGAAATAGGCTTGCAGTCTTTCTATATATTTATAAAGTTATTCTTTTAAAGCTATTAATATAGGCGGCTAAGGAAAGGAAAAGGGAAAACGGACTTTTCGCGTATTCTCCCTGGGTCATAAGTTTATATTTAGGGGGTATATCGAATAGAAGAGAAGGACAACGAAGCAAGTCGAGGTTATATTAGCGCCGAGGCCAGTACTAGAGAAACAAAATATCAAGATACGAGGATACTCTACTTATATACTAGTATTAATATAAGGGCTAAGTAGCTTGGCGTTAAATAACTAAGTCTGTAATAGCTCTCTTATTAGATATAATTACCGGGTCGTTATATTCGGTCTATTTCAGAATAATTAGTAATTAGCCTATACTAGAATCCTTCATATATAATAGCCGTTACCTCCTTATTTATTCTTGTAGCTAACCTAGTTTCCTATCGCAATAAAGCCTTAGTAGCGGCCAAAGGCGAGCCGAAGTAAAATCAACGGAAAGCTATATATTATATCTAATATAAGAATAAATACTAGCAGGGTATAAGCTTTTGATTAGGAGATTTATACAAATTTACTTATAGAATATTAATATATATTATAACTGATATTATAGTAGAAAGCAGGAGGCTATACTAAGGATTTGGAATAAGGGGATAGGACGTATACGGCTTTATTACCGTTAGTATATTATAAGGTATTATAAATACTCTAATAGAAGATATAGTAGTTAGTAGGGGGCTATAATATTTGTTCAATAAGTTATCGGGATTATCCGCTATTTACCTGAAATATATCGTTTTACTTTTAGAGTAGTAACTACTACTAGGCTCAATTAGCAGCGATTAAAAACGAGGCTATTTACCTTATAAAGGCGCCGTATAACTCAGGCCTCTTTTTATACTTTATAATAAAGGTATTCCGAAGGATAGTCTTTATTTTAACTATACAAATTGGTAATCAAGCGAATAATACTTATAACAATTATTTTATTTCGAAGCAGCTATATCGAAATATATAGCGGGCTATATAAAGACTCTGATTTATTATATTAGTTAATTTGCTTTTTTAACTTAATATAGTAATAAACAGACGAAATAGGATATTATTATCAAAACCGTACTAGACTTTCTCTTCTGTAACGAGTATAATATCCTTAAGCGTTTCTAGATTATATTATCTCTTTACTGCTTAATTAACGAAGTTCAAGATCCTCCTTTACTAATTTTAGAATATCTTAATAACAATCTGTTAATTGAATCGGCGATAAAAAAGCTTTAATTTTTAAAAGTTAAGTACGTTATAAAGGCTGTTTTATAAGCTCTAGCAGCTTTATATAAAGAGGGAATCGTCTATATAGGTACGTAAAAAGCTATAGTTATAATATATTATTATATAATACCTAAATCCTGATAATAAATATTAAACTTGATAATATTCTGATTAATTATAATAAAAATAGAAATCGTTTCCGCGATATTAAATTGGCAGACTATAAAGATAATATATATATTGATTCCGTTATCGAAGAGTATATTATTAGGACTATTATCTTTCGAAGCCTTAAAGCAATATTTAATCTTATTTAGGATCTACTTATAAATATTTGGTTTTTAAAAGCTATAATAAGATCCCCTTTTGCGATATTAATAAATAGTTTTCGTTTATTAACTTTATAAAGCTTATAAGTCTGATATAAGGAGAGAATTGGTATATTTTTAAACCCTTTAATATAGATCTAACAGACTCGGTATATCCTATAGAAGTATTATAACAGTAAGATAAATATTTTGGACCTTTTCCGCTAAGCTATATAAGCCTTACGGACAATAATAAACTTAATATACTTATAATTATTATTAAATCGGTAAAAAAGCAAACGCCTTTCGAGATAGCTTCTTCTCAGGAAATTATAAAAGAGGATCGGGAGTTTATTAGTAAATTAATATAGTTAGACCTAAGAGATAAACTATCCGCCAAGGCGCTGCTGCAAGATATATAGCTTACAAAGTATATAGCAGATTCGAATAAGTTATAAGCTGCCTATAATACTTACCGAACATACCTATCAATAATCGGGATATACTTGCCTGTAATAAGCTAGACTTTTAGTCCTATAATATTCTTAGGAATTGATCTAGGCCAGCAGAAGCTGAACGTTGTAATAGGAAAAAGTTCAAAAATAATAGGATTTATTACAGTCCTTTCTAGCTACCGTAGAAGCCGCTAATAGTAAGCTAGTATTGCCGCTACGTTATAAGAAGTACCAAATCTATACCTACTTTGCTATAAGATTCGCGATAAGAGTATACTAATTCGTTTATAATAATGTTCAAGATTATTATACTTATCCCTATATAATTAAGTTATAGTATAATTATTATATAAAAGCCTGTACTATCAATCAATATAAACTTATAAATTTGAAGTATAAAGCCAATATAATATAATCGTTGTTCTATTTAAAGAACCTTCTTGTTATATCCTTTCGAGTATATAGTAGTACCTTTATATATAAAAATCCCTTTAAATACTCCTATCTACTAACTCGACTTAATTTATTACGACTTTTTAAAGCTAATCCGGTTGTTAAGGCTTTCAATAACTGTTTAGTATTTTATCTGTTATAAATACGGACCTAAATATAAATAATATCCTCTTAGTCGATTCAAGCTCTAGAGGCTTTGCTCCGTCCCTATTATATTAAGTAACAAAATTATCTAGAAAGTAGATTTGAAGAAGATAGTTATAAAAGATAATCAAGCCGTAAGACTCTCTATAGCAACGGTAACTTAACGCTAAATAAGATTAACGGTCGCCGTACAAGTTAATAAAGACGGTTTTGCTAAGGCTATACAGAATACGAAGAAACCTCTGCCAGATAATATTACGGAAATCGTTATAAGGTAAGTATTTCTCTTCTAATCTGACTACCGGTTCGCTTATAAATATCGCGAACCTAGAGAAGCCGATTATATAAGCGATAATAATAAATATAATTATTATAATAAAATATACTACGATAAGAAGGGTAATCTATTCGGAACCGAGTATTTCCCGCGAAAATAACCGTATTATATATTAACTAGCGTCTGAAATAGGATAAAAATATAGTATTGCTAACCCCGGTCTTATATTTAACTTATCTAATATAGCTCCTTTCGATAACTATAGTATAATATATCTTAATACCTCTTGCCTTTCGAGCTATAAATAACGCCTAAGAGTCCCTGGCTTACTTCTTAATAAAGAATATAACGGCTTACCAGGGAGCTTAATAGATTAATAAAATTTCCTTATAATAGAGATTTACTCCAGTTTTGCAGGCATCTTTTAAATTACCTTTAGGCTAGAGTAATAGAAGAGTACTTTCCCGTTGAATAATAGGCGAAACTTCTGTAGACAAGAGAATTACCAAGTAATTAAAATTTTATAAACAAAAGTACTTTTATCCCTAATTCTATCCCCTTTTACCTTAATAACCTTTATTACAGGCCCTAGTACGATCTATTCTTTATTTTGGGCAGATCCCTATTATAATTGTCTCTCTATAAGCTCCCCTAAGATAGTTTGTTGCTACCCAGCGTATACGGTTGCTAGAAAGACGGATTCGGGACCTAAATTTAATATATCCAAGTAACCTAGAATATTCTATTCGTAATATAGTATTTTCTCTTAACCGGTATATTTTGCTATCCCTCCGTCGTACGTCGTAACTCTGGTTTGAAGGCCCAAGTACGCTTCTTGCTTAATAATTATTTAATATTAGAAGGTTATACCTTCTGTAATTCCTTTTCGCTTATTGATTAACTATTGGTAATTTCCGTATATCTTATAGTTTATAATAATTAATCAAATTCCTCCTTATATACTGGTTTCCTTGCTTCTTATAATTATACTGAGACTTAGTATCAGACCTATATTTAACTATACTAGCTATTGGGCTAGAAACCGTATAACAAAACAGGCTCAATAGGTAAGGCCGAGACGGATACTTTGCTTAATCCGGAGTAGTAAACTAGCTTAAAGCAATCTAACCTAAAGTTCCCTATTTCTTTAACTAGTATATCGACCTTAAATCCTTATTACCTTAAAATATAAAAGAAAATTATCAACTTTATAATATTTATAGCAAAAAGCTTATATTAATTATTCGTTTTTATACCGAGGGTTTCTATTCGGTAATTTATCAGGATATACAAAGATTTAAATTATATTATAAATTATATTTTTTTTCCTCTGAAACTGCCGTAGAAAGACGATAGCGACGCTATAAAAAGCGCGTCTTTAATAAATAAATTACTGGCAGTATTAAGATTACTCTAAGCTTATATCTTAGAGCAAGAGCGTTTAGAATAGATCCCTTATATCAAGATAGTCGGTAATATACTTGAGCTCCGAGACTACTTAAAAGGATTAATAGCCGAAAAAGTACAAATAATATTAAAAAAAATAATAAATAGAAGTAAGAATAAACTATCCTTCGAGGAAAATATAGATTTTTAATATCCTTTGCGTTAACTTAGATATCCTAGCGTTATATATCCGCGGCCAGAACGCGGGGCTTATTATTAGGAAATTTTTAAATTAATATTTATTCGAGTCTTTCGAACTCTCGTTAACTACCGAAGCTGTTATCGGGACCTAAGGCCGACTATAATGGTATTTTCTAAGTCTAGTTATAATAATTAGCTAAAATCGAATCGCGGATATTAGCTTCCTCGAGCTGCTAGCTGAGTTATTCGTCAAAGTTAATATTAAAACGCCCTAGGAAGTATTGCCAACTATAATAAAGATATACTCAAAGGTTATTAAGACTAAGGATATAATATACCTAAAACTTATTATAAAAATATTTATTAGTATTCTGCGAGCCGTTAGGTAGCCGTATAATGTTCTTCGTATTTATAAATATATACGCGATAATATCCTATAAAAGGATATACTTAAACCTTAATAATATTCCGCCTTATAGCTTTTTTTTCGCGTTATATTGCAAACGAGTCTAATATAAGATAATTACGAAGAGCCGTACCGGCGGTATAAGTTATTTATAATATTCTTTATAATATACGTCTTAGGAGGCGCCTTAGAAGCTTCTCTATTAAATAATATGCTCTTTCTTATAACAGCAAAGATTAGCCGCTATACGCTAAAACTTGGGGCGGAAAATAGAACGGCCTAGTTATAGTATATATAAGCGATATAAAGAACAAATTTTATTATATAACGTAGAGGACGAATTACTCTCGAAATATAAGAAACAATTGGAAGCTATTCGGGCCAAGTATCGAGAATTCGAACTAATATTATTTAATAACGTAATACTTCGGGAGGAATAGGAGTACAAGTTATTACCAGAGAATAAGCAGGAGTAATAAGTTAAGCGTCCGCTAGTACTTATATTTTATAAATATAATATTTATTGAGATATAAAGCGTTTCGTTTATTAAGGTATATTTGATTATAATTCGGATATATTTTAGCCTGCCTTTAAGCTTTTCGGTAATATAAGCGCCAACGAATATCTTGAGGTAGAAAAATAGCTAGAGTATTTATTAATTACGGCTGATTTTGCCCGGATAATATATATTATAAAAAATTAGTATTTGGACTCCTTTCTTAGGCCTGTCTACTAGATCGCAAGCGGAAAAAACGGCAATACAGTCAACTATATAATAATAAGCCTATACGAAGCTGACGTATTACTATTATTTATATACTAATATAAAGTAACTACTTTATATATTTACTTACTTCGTATTAATATATCTGTATATATATTAGAAGATCTCTTATTTTGCGTTATTCCTGCGGTACCTATATATCGGCCTTACCTACCTTTCGTTATATAGCTCAATTTATTTGTAGGTTAGCTCTATTTGAGAAGTTATAAGGAGTATCTTTTAATATATCAATTCTTAAGATTATATTTTCGCCTGTTATACGAGCAAATTCAGGTTAATTATAACGGATTCGTTAGTCCTACTAGCAGGCCAGAGTTCGACGTAATTATAGAGAAAGAATATTCTTTTACGACCAGTCCGGTTGGGTTTCTCAGAATATTAATAATATTAAGGAGGAAAAGGCAGAATTTTCAAAAATCTTACTTTGATAGAATTCTATATAGTAAATTACTTAATTCTAAAGGTAAAGAAATTCGAATTACCTGCAATCTTAAAATATATAATTAAGCTATATAACAGTACCCCTTTTCTATTTCTTTTATTTATTTAGATACTTTATACTTGACCAGTTGAACAAGCGCTAAATAAGGGAAAATATCCGTAAAACTTGCTATTTTCCTACCCTAATCGTTCTCGAATTTATTCGTTATTAAAAAACTGTTATCAGAGTATATAATCTTTAGGTAAAAATTTATCTAAAAGGAGCTTAACCGCGGAGCAATTATAAATTAGCAGAGAAAATAACTATATACGGCTAATAAAAGCTTAAGGAACGTACCCTAATAATCCCTGCTAGAGGTAGTATACTCGTTGACCCCCGTTATAAGTATTTCCGAATATTGATATAAGACGACGCCAAGAGCCTAGGTAGTAAGAGGCTAAGCCAGGCAATAGTACTTACAAATATTATTATAAATAATATAAGCAATTATAACCGGGTACGAGGTAGCTATTTCAGGCTCCTACTTACTGCGCCTTTGTACTGTTTATATCGCTTAGGGTATGCTCAGGGATACTCAGGCCGACTTAGTCGGTACTTAGCCCTGCTTAAGGTATGCTCAGGCTCGGCTCAGGTTAGAGCGGCGCCTACTCAGCTTGGCTGCTAGAAGCGGAAGGGGGAACACTTTTTTGTAGTCCTCTATATACGTGTATATATTATATGAGGCCGAGATACTGTGTGTTCTGTTGGATTGCGGGGCAGTCCGACCCAGCCTCGAAAGTGCCTGACGCATGAAAATTCCCCGAACCCCACCTTCTCTACTCTAGCTTTTCCCACAAGTTCTTCTTCCTATTCTCAACTCTTCTCCTCTTCTCAATTATTGTCTCCTTCGTATTTTACTATACTTACCCTTATTGACAGCTCACCAGCTGGAAAATAGTTTACTCGATTCCATTTCCTGCGAATCGCACACACTTCTCCCACCTTATTCGCTTGAGCTCCTCACACCGCCCCGCATTTCTCAACCTTCCCACAAAACCAGGTTCCTGCGAAAAATATGGGTCTCAAAGCTGTTCATTTCGGTGGAGGGAACATCGGTAGAGGTTTCGTCGGGGAGAAGCTTTGCATGTCCGGTTATGAGGTAGATCCAAGCCCGGTTACGATAATTCCTCCGTTGCTGACTCCCTACCTTGATAGGTCGTTTTCCTCGACGTTGTGGACTCTCTCATCGAATCGCTCCAGAAGACGCCTGAGTATACCGTGACAGAAATTGGAGCCGAGGGCGAGAAGGTCAATACGATCAAGAACTACCGCGCCATCAACTCAAAACACCAGGAGGCAGAAGCCATCAAGGAAATCACCACCGCAGATTTGGTCCGTCACTACCCTTGCCAGTACGGGGACATGAAATGACTTGTGTATTTTCTCAGGTCACCTGTGCTGTTGGCCCTAAAATTCTCAAATTCATCGCTCCAGTCATCGCGAAAGGCATCGATCAACGCACCGAGAAGACGCCCCTCGCTGTCATCGCTTGCGAGAACATGATTGGAGCTACGGACGAGCTTGCTGGATTCATCAAAGACCCCAAAAATACCTCAGAGGACCGTCTCAAGTCCATCAGCGATCGCGCACGCTTTGCAAACTCCGCCATCGACCGCATTGTTCCTGGCCAAGACGCAAACGCTGGACTGAATGTCAAGATCGAATCCTTCTTTGAGTGGGTTGTCGACAAATCGCCTTTCTCTCCTCATGGCCCACCCAAAGTGGACGCAATCAAATGGGTCGATGACCTCGTGCCCTACATCGAGCGCAAACTTTACACTGTCAACACCGGCCACGCTGCTGCCGCCTACTACGGGCACGCTCGTGGCAAGAAGACCATCGCTGACGCATTGAACGACAAGGAAATCCATGAGATCGTCCACGAATGCCTCGCTGAGACTTCACATCTAATCGTTAACAAGCACGGCATCACTATCCAGGAGCAGAAGGAGTATGTCGAGAAGATCATCAAGCGTATCTCGAATCCCCATCTCGAAGACGTGGTGGAGCGCGTTGGCCGTGCGCCGTTGAGGAAGTTGGGGCGCCAGGAGCGTTTTGTCGGGCCCGCACATCATCTGGCTGAGCAAGGCGATAAGTACACCGCTCTGCTGGGGGCGATCGAGCAGACTTTCCACTTTGTGGATGTTGAGGGTGATGAGGAGAGTGCTGAATTGGGAAAGATGCTCAAGAGCATGGATGCTGAGAGCTTGGTGGGTAAAGTTTGCGGTCTTGAAAAGGGCGACAAGATGTTCGGGGAGGTCGTGAAGATTGTGGAGAGGGTGCAGAAGAAGTAAAAAGTGTTTGGTTCCTTCAATGGATTTTGGAATCTGCACTCCTTCATATTGTGGACCTGATGGCTTTTCTGGCAATTCCAGGGCGCTCCGGTAGTCGACTACTACTATTCCTCGTCCACTCCAAGAACTCTTCGCATAGGCATCTTTTGGCCCGCTGATCATGCATGCTACTACTGAGCTCGCATCGTTCACAATCGAACAGACAATTATACACAACATAGCCCCTCAATACCCAATCTGTTGGCGAGGCCGCGCCGAATACAGGCACTGAGCGTTCATTAATCATTTCTCAGTCGACAACATCGGGCAAGGGTTCGCTGTTTGTCATATTGATGTCTTCTTTCATTTCAAGATCACAGAACTTTGCCAGCAAAAGGACCAGAGCATGGGTCGTTCCTTCCATTCAATGCACACGTTTCTTTCCCCCTTTGTATCAACAATCACCATACTTCCATTGATCTGCAACTTCAGGTTCGTGGCTATTCCATGCTTTGAGTATATTTCCACTTTGCATGCCAAGCCATCCATTTCATCAAACAACATACTCAACAGCAACAGAAGGACAGTATCAGCTCCATAAGCATTCATCTTACACCCCCAACATCAACGCCCCTGGCAACATTCCCATACCAAAGAAAAGGCCTCTCGCCACTTCGCTCAAACAATGTCTCTCCCCCAAACCCAGCACTTCAACACCACCCCCCCAAGCCACGCTAAACCAAAGTCACCCTCGCATACCGCACCATCATACCCAAAAGCAATCGGAGCCGGCTGGAACGGCATCAACCCCAAATACCTCCACCCAGCGACCTGGGAACACCACATAAAAACCAACGGGGGTCGTGCACGATACGGCCGCTTCATTCAAGCGATGATGACGCGTATCCACCTTGACGAAAGCAATCCGGAGGAGATTTTGGCGTTCGCGCGGTTGGTAAGCACGGATGCGGGGTTCTTGCATGCGGCGGTGGATTCTATACCCGAGCTGCGAGAGACGGGGTGGGTGGTTCCTTGCATGCTGACCTGAGAAGATTGGATGTATGGCAGTGTTGACTCATGAGGGGAAGGTAGGGCTTATCCGCCCATAGAGGGTCAGTCAGCGCTGTTGCTCCGGTCACTGAAATCTCTGTACCGAAACTGGGAGGGAGAGATGATGAATTGGGTTGGAGAGGGGTAGAACTCGAACTTGGGCAGGAGACATGGATTTGGAGAGGAAGGGAAAGACGGTTTGAGGAACGACATCTTCAGGCCAGGCGGAGGGTTTGCGGTCACGGATCGAACCCAATGGCTGCTCAACTCGACGTGCGAACAGGGGTTTGGGGATTCAGGTACGCAGTCAATGTGTCACAGGCAGAGCCAACGAATGGGACATTACCCAACACTCACGGCTCGTCTCGTCGAAAATAGTCGACCCCGATTCTACTCAGACCACTCAGCCACCCATCGACAGTCCACCCAATCCACAACAGATCACCAGGCCCTACCATCTCCACTAACTCCCCAACCACGAAGTGGCTCTCCCGCTTCATCACTCCCGACCGCCACGACCGCTTCTCTCCCCCACACCGCCTCCCCAGCCAAAATCCCTAAACCCAAAACCCCGCCCCGCACCCACGGAAGCCCCGACGTGGACGCTGCATCCCAAACCCACTTGGCCGAACGAATCCATATCCCACCCCTCGCGCCAAAGAAAATGCCAGTCCAGGAAGTCGCCCACGCTGCTCCAGCCAAGGGAAACAGCTCAAACTGCTTGTGAAAAATATGGTAGAAAATGAAACAACCTCCCTTCCCCACTAACGCAGCCACATCCCCCTTACCATCCTACCCTCAGTGAAACACAAACCCCTCACTCCCCCCCCCACCCCTGCCCAACAACCCAGCAGAACCAACCCAAACGAACCTCACACACTCCCGCACAAACCCCCCCCCCTTAAACCCGTCTTAAACTCTCGAGGAAAAGACCGATACCACAACCCCAAACGCCAAACGGAGAAGGCCCCGCAAGGAATCTAGCCCACTTGCTTCACCAGAAACCTTGGCCACTGTGTGAATCGCGCGGGTGTGCTGCGTACTTCTCAAGCCGTCTGAGCGCCATCACGGTAGGATTCCCACGGGAGCGGAGTGAGTGGTTAATCGTATCGTATTCGACCTCTCAAATCATAGAAAAGGGGGAAGAAGGACGGGGCCTCTCT
>JAABUQ010000410.1_pt1 | contig 99529 bp, 90 predicted proteins | sample 5560001 | NCBI WGS metagenome assembly JAABUQ01 (sample SAMN10711888, study PRJNA513371) | rock metagenome | isolation source: Antarctica rocks | place: Antarctica: Victoria Land, Finger Mt nord | collected 2015-12-18
AAGGACACGGGCGCGAAGCCCGCGGGGAGCGCCGCCCCGGTTCCCCCGGTGGGCGCCGCGGTGGGGGTGCGGTGGGGGGTGCGGTGGGTGGTGCGGTCGGGAGCGGGGTCGGGCTCGTGGTTCCCCGCCTGGCGGTGCCGGTCGGGATCGGCGTCGATGGTGCGGAACTCGGCGATGGGGAACTCGATGGTGGGGAACTCGATGGTGGGGAACTCGATGGTGGGGAACTCGACGCCGTGCGGGTCGACGCGAGCGCCGTCGTCACCGTCGTGGCGGTCGCGGGTGCGTCCTGCGCGCGCCCGGTGCTCCGCATGCCGTGATCGCCGCGGTCGTTGCCACGACGACCGCCCCCGACGCGAGTCGGCGGGAGCGCCGATGTCCGGCACGCGCCGCCCGGTCCGGTGTGCCGGTGGTGATCGGTGTGCTGGCCATGTACATCTCCTCGGTCGAGTCGTCCCGGGCCGGCGAGCAGAGGTCTCGGGCTCGCGGGGTCCGATGTGGCCGGGTACCCGTTGGTTCGCCACCGGGTCGGCCTCCCACCCGGCCTTCCACCCGCCCGTGCACCCTGACCGGTCACCGGCCGGCGGACCTGTCCGCCGCGGTCGCCGGGGACCGCCGATACTCGCCCGATGCGGGTGAGCGAGTTCTGGGCACGCCTGGAGCAGCAGCTCGGGCGGACTTTCGCCGAGTCCTGGGCGAGCGACTTCACGCTCGGGGAGCTCTCCGGGCGCACCGCACGTCAGGCACTGGCGGACGGCGAGGACCCGAAGCGGGTCTGGCGCGCCGTCCACGCGGCCCTGGAGCTGTCCGACCGCGACCGGTGACCGGTGACCGGTGGCCCGGCACGTGGGCCACGCGCCGACCACGTGTCACGCGCCGCGCGTGTCGCGCGCTCTCGAACACGTGTTCGGTCTACTGTCACATCACGGCACCCTCACCAGGGTTGTCCACACCGGCTCGCAGGGCCGCTCGGCGGCCGCGGTCCACATCGCCCGACCGGTCCACGGTCTTGTCGGATGCCGCCCATAACGTCCGATCTCATCAACCACGCGGGCATCGAGCCCGCCCACGCAGGACGGACACGACCATGGCGACGGACCGTTTGACAGGTGACCGCGAGAAGGCATTGAGCACTGCTCTGACGCAGATCGACCGGCAGTTCGGCAAGGGATCGGTCATGCGGCTGGGTGACGAGGGACGTGCGCCGGTCGAGGTCATCCCCACCGGTGCGATCGCGCTCGACGTCGCGCTGGGGATCGGCGGCCTGCCGCGCGGGAGGGTCGTGGAGATCTACGGCCCGGAGTCCTCGGGGAAGACGACGCTCGCGCTGCACGCGGTCGCCAGTGCCCAGAAGGCCGGCGGGATCGCCGCGTTCATCGATGCCGAGCACGCGATGGACCCGATCTACGCCGCGAAGCTCGGCGTCGACACCGACGCCCTGCTGGTCTCCCAGCCCGACACCGGCGAGCAGGCACTCGAGATCGCGGACATGCTCATCCGCTCCGGTGCCCTGGACATCCTCGTGATCGACTCGGTCGCCGCGCTGGTGCCGCGCGCCGAGATCGAGGGCGAGATGGGTGACAGCCACGTGGGTCTGCAGGCCCGACTGATGAGCCAGGCGCTGCGGAAGATGACGGGCGCGATCAGTGGGTCGAACACGACGGCGATCTTCATCAACCAGCTCCGCGAGAAGATCGGCGTGATGTTCGGCTCCCCCGAGACGACCACCGGCGGCAAGGCGCTGAAGTTCTACGCCTCCGTCCGTCTCGATGTCCGGCGGATCGAGACGCTGAAGGACGGGACCGACGCGGTCGGCAGCCGGACCCGGGTCAAGGTCGTCAAGAACAAGATGGCCCCGCCATTCAAGCAGGCCGAGTTCGATGTCCTCTACGGCGAGGGGATCAGCCGCGAGGGCGGTCTGATCGACATGGGTGTCGACCAAGGCTTCGTGAAGAAATCGGGCTCCTGGTACACCTACGACGGCGACCAGCTCGGCCAGGGCAAGGAGAACGCGCGGGGGTTCCTGCGGGACAACCCGGACCTGGCGGACGAGTTGGAGAAGCGCATCAAGGAGAAGCTCGGGGTCGGGCCGCGTGTCGATGCCCCGGTGGAGAAAGCGGCGGCCGGGGCCGACCTGGAGTTCTGAGTGACCGCCTCCCCGGGACGTCGTTCCCCAGGGCGCCGGTCGATCCCCACGGGTCCGCGGGGAGGGCCTGTCGAACCCGCCGACCCCGACGGGGTCGTCGCAGCGCCGGTGGACCCGGACGGGGCGTACCGGGTGGCCCGGGAGATCGTGCTCCGGCGCCTCGAGACCCGGGACCGGACCAGGGCCGAGCTGGCTGGCACGTTACGGGACCGGGAGACCCCCGACACGGTCGCGGCCGCGGTGCTCGACCGGCTGACGGAGGTGGGCCTCGTGGACGACACGAGGTTTGCCAGGACCTGGGTGCAGACCCGGCAGCGCACCCGCGGGCTCTCCGGTCGGGCCCTGAGCGCCGAGCTGCGGCAGCGCGGCGTGGCTGACGAGGTCGTCGCCGACGCGGTCGAGATGGTCGATCAGGAGGCCGAGGAGCGGATGGCGCTTGCGCTCGCCCGCGAGCGGGTGGCGCGCTCCCGTGGACTGGCGCCGGACGTGGTCACCCGCCGGGTCGCCGGGCAGCTGGCACGGCGCGGCCACAGCGCAGGTGTGGCGTTGCGGGCCGTGCGCCAAGCCGTGGCAGAGGTGGGCCCGGAGAAGGACGTCGACGGACCTGACGAGTCACCGTGAGGCCCGAAGCTGTCTGCTGCCGGTCGCTGCGACCGCCTGGACGCAGCCGTCCGGACCTGCACGCGCGGCCCGGACGGCACCGGCGTTGTTGACCGGTGTACGGGCACTCCGTAGCCTTCCTCCGTTCACCTGATCGACACCCGCCACCCGGATGGGTTCGTGCCGTCCGGGGCACGACACGACTTTGACCTCGTCCTCACCGACCGAGACCTGCCTGCGCCGACGCTGGTCTCGGGCACCCCTCCCGGTGTCCGCGGCTCGTGCCTGCGTCGCCGACAGGGTGGGCGGACAGGAGTCACCGGCCCGCAAGGGACGGCGGCCCGGGACCTCGTCGCGTCCGGGGGCCGGAGGTGAAGCCGCCCGGGTCCGCCGGCCGCGGCGACGAGAGGTCGGGGGCAGTGGATGGGTACCGGGGTCGCAGCTGTCCTGATCCTCGCCGTCGTCGTGCTCATCGCTCTCGTCGTGGTCGTGCTCGTCGTGGTCCTGCGGGCAGCGGCGCGCCCGGGGATCGCGGTGGCCCGGGTCGCCGGCGGACCGGCCGAGCTCGGTCCCAGAGCCCAGGTGGAGGCCGGCGCACCACGGGCCGCAGGGTCCGACGCCCAGGGCACCCGGTCCGGCACGGGGACCGACAGCGAGTCCAGCAGCCGGTCCGACACGGGCCGCGCCGCTGCCGAGGCCGACCGGGCGGCCGCCGCACGCGAGCTCGGTGCGGCACGCGAGGTCAACGAGCGGTCGTCCGCCGAGACCGAGCGGGCCCGCGCGAGCGCGGCCGCCCTCGTCCGCGACGCACAGCTGGACGCCGCCCGGTCGCGCACCGCCGCCGACGCGGCAGCTGCCGAGCTAGCCGGTACGCAGGAACGGCTGGTCACGGCTCGGGTGACGCTCGACGCGGAGCGCCAGGCGATCCGCGACGAACAGCAGGCGGCCCGCGAGAACGACGCACACCGGACCCGGGAGCTGGGTCGGCAGGCTGAGCGCCTGGAGGCCGAGCAGTCACGGTTGGCCACCGACGCCGACCGGCTCGCCGGGCGGGTGGCCGCCCTCGACGCACTCGAGCGGGACCTGGCGACCCGCGCCCGTGACCTGGACGACGCAGCCGCGGTCCACGCCGCTGAACTGCAGCGGGTCGGCGGCCTCACCGTGGACGCGGCCCGTGCGGAGGTCCTCGCGGCCGTCGAGGTCCGGAGCCGCCGCGCGGCCGCACTGCTGGCTCGCGACATCGAGGCGGAGGCGCGCAGCGCGGCGGACCGGTCGGCCCGGATCATCGTCACCACCGCGATCCAGCGGGTGGCCTCCGAGCAGACCGCGGAGTCGGTGGTGTCCACCGTCACCCTGCCCGCCGAGGACATGAAGGGCCGGATCATCGGTCGGGAGGGCCGCAACATCCGCGCCTTCGAGGCGGTGACCGGGGTCAACGTGATCATCGACGACACCCCCGACACCGTCGTCCTGTCCTGCTTCGACCCGATCCGCCGGGAGGTCGCGCGGGTGACCCTGCAGGCTCTCGTGGCCGACGGGCGGATCCACCCACACCGCATCGAGGAGGCGCACGCCGCCGCCGAACGCAACGTCGTCGCGCTGTGCCACCGTGCCGCCGAGGACGCTCTGCTCGACGTCGGGATCACCGACCTGCACCCGGACCTGGTCGACGTGGTCGGCCGCCTGCGCTACCGCACGAGCTACGGACAGAACGTCCTGTTGCACAGCGTCGAGGCGGCCCACCTGGCCGGAGTGATGGCCGGCGAGCTCGGCCTGGACCCGGCCCTGCTCCGGCGCTGCGCCTTCCTGCACGACATCGGCAAGGCGCTGACCCACGAGGCCGAGGGCAGCCACGCGATGGTCGGTGCCGACCTAGCCCGCCGCCACGGGGAGCACCCGGACGTCGTGCACGCCATCGAGGCCCACCACAACGAGGTCGAGCCGCGCACGGTCGAGGCTCTTCTCACCCAGGCCGCCGACGCGATCTCGGGTGGGCGGCCGGGCGCGCGCCGGGAGTCGCTGGAGGCCTACGTCACCCGGCTGACCCGCCTGGAGGAGATCGGCCGATCGCACCCCGGGGTCGACCGAGTCTACGCCATGCAGGCCGGCCGCGAGGTCAAGGTCATGGTCCTGCCGGAGGAGGTGGACGACCTCGCCGCGCAGGTCCTCGCCCGAGAGATCGTCAAGCAGGTCGAGGACGAGCTGACCTACCCGGGACAGATCCGGGTGACCGTCATCCGGGAGAGCCGCGCGACCGAGATCGCCCGCTGAGGCGACCTACCCTTGCCCCGCGCCCGGGCGGTCCGCGCGCTCCCCGAGTCCGGAGGTCGAGATGTCCCCGCTGGCAGACGTCCCGCCGGCCCACGGCGACGTCGGCGGACGCACGTTCGAGGTCCGGACCTACGGCTGCCAGATGAACGTCCACGACTCCGAGCGCCTGTCCGGGGTGATGCTCGACGCGGGGTACGCGCCGGTCGGGTCCGGGGACCACGCCGATGTCGTCGTGCTCAACACGTGCGCGGTCCGGGAGAACGCGGACAACCGTCTGTACGGCAACCTCGGCCATCTCGCGTCGGTGAAGGCCGAGCGACCGGGCATGCAGATCGCCGTCGGGGGTTGCCTGGCGCAGAAGGACCGCGCCGAGATCACCCGTCGCGCGCCGTGGGTCGACGTCGTTCTGGGGACCAACAACCTGGGGTCGCTCCCGGCGTTGCTGGACCGGTCCCGGGTCCGCGGCCTCGCGCAGGTGGAGATCCTGGACGAGCTGGAGGTCTTCCCCTCCACCTTGCCGACCCGGCGCGAGTCGTCCTCCACCGCGTGGGTGTCGATCAGTGTGGGCTGCACGAACAGCTGCACCTTCTGCATCGTGCCGAGCCTGCGGGGGGCCGAGAAGGACCGCCGCCCGGAGGACGTGCTGGCCGAGATCCGTGCTCTCGTGGACACCGGTGTCGTCGAGATCACCCTGCTGGGGCAGAACGTCAACAGCTACGGCATCGAGTTCGGTGACCGGGCGGCGTTCGCCCGGTTGCTCCGGGCGTGCGGCGGGGTGGACGGTCTCGAGCGGGTCCGGTTCACCAGTCCGCACCCGGCCTCGTTCAGCACCGACGTGCTCGACGCGATGGCCGAGACCCCCAACGTCATGCCCAGCCTGCACATGCCGCTGCAGTCCGGGTCCTCCGCGGTGCTCAGGGCCATGCGTCGCAGCTACCGCCGCGAGCGCTACCTGCGGATCATCGACGACGTCCGGGAGCGGCTGCCGCACGCCGCCGTCACCACCGACATCATCGTGGGGTTCCCGGGGGAGACCGAGCTGGACTTCGACCAGACCCTCGAGGTCGTCCGCCAGGCACGGTTTGCGAGCGCGTTCACCTTCCAGTACTCGCCGCGCCCGGGCACCCCTGCCGCGACGATGCCCGACCAGGTGCCGTCCACGGTCGTCACCGAGCGGTACGGACGACTCGCCGCCCTCGTGGACGAGATCGCCTGGTCGGAGAACCGTGCTCTCGTCGGCACCGGGGTCGAGCTGCTGATGGGGGAGGGCGGCGGTCGCAAGGACGGCGCCACGGCGCGGCGGTCCGGCCGGGCCCGGGACAACCGGCTGGTGCACGTCGGGGCGTCGGACGCGCTCGACGGGGTCCGGCCCGGGGACGTGGTGACGACCGCGGTGACCGCGGCCGCCCCGCATCACCTGATCTCCGACGGAGCGTCGCTCTCGATCCGTCGCACGGCCGCGGGGGACGCGTGGGAGAGCTCGCTCGGGCGCCCCGCCCGGCTCGTCCCCGGCTCGCCCGACCCGAGGCCCGGTGCTGTCGTGCTCGGCATGCCCGGCCCTCCCGGCCTGCCCGGCCCGCGGAGTCCGCGCGTGGCGACGGCGCCGGACGTCACCTGCGGCTGACCGTGCGCGAACCGGTCGGCCTGCCTGCCTCGGCGCCCACCGTCGTGATCGTCGGGTCCACCGCCACCGGCAAGAGCGACCTCGCGGTGGCACTCGCGCTCGCGCTGGACGGTGAGGTGGTCAACGCCGATGCCGTCGGGCTCTACCGAGGGATGGACATCGGTAGCGCGAAGCTGACCCCCTCGGCCCGCCGCGGGGTGGCCCACCACCAGCTCGACGTGCTGGACGTGACCCAGACCGCCACGGTCGAGGCGTACCAGCGTCACGCGAGAGCAGCGATCCGCGACGTCGCGGCCCGGGGGCGCCTTCCCCTGCTGGTCGGTGGGTCCGGGCTCTACGTCTCGGCGGTGCTGCTGCCGCTGACCTTCCCCGGGACCGACGCCGCCGTCCGGGCCCGCCTGGAGGCCGAGCTGGCCAGCGCGGGCCCCTCCGTCCTGCACGCCCGTCTGACCGCGGTGGACCCGGCGGCGGCCGCGGTGATCCCGCCCGCGAACGGCCGCCGTGTCGTGCGGGCGCTGGAGGTGGTCGAGCTGACCGGCCGGCCGTTCACGGCCCGTCTCCCACCGCCCCGGTCGGGATCCGACCCGCCCCTGGTCATCGGCCTCGACCTGCCCCGGGACGTGCTCCACGCACGGATCGAGGCCCGGGTGAGGTGGATGTTCACCGCCGGCCTCGTCGAGGAGACCCGCGGGCTCGTCGGCGCCGGCCTGCGCGACGGCGTGACCGCACGGCGGGCGCTCGGCTACTCCCAGGTCCTCGACCTGTTCGACGGCAAGCTGGACGAGCCGGGTGCGGTGACCGCGACGGTGGCCGCGACCCGACGGTTCGGACGCCGTCAGACGTCCTGGTTCCGCCGGGACGCCGCGACGGTGTGGCTGCCCGCCGATGCGCCGGATCTGCTCGAGCGCGCTCTGGCACTCGTCGCCACCCGGCCCCGGCGGACCGGGGAGGCGGTCCGACCAGCGAGCGGCATAGCGTGATCGCGTGACTGATCCCACCGGCGGAGCCGGGATGTCAGCTCCCACCGGCGGAGCCGGGATGTCAGCTCCCGCCGGCGGAGCCGGGACGTCACCGTCCGCCGCAACGTCGTCGGTGTCCTGGGTGAAGGGCCACGGGACCCTCAACGACTTCGTGCTCCTGGACGACCCGGACGGTCAGCTGTTCGGCGAGCTCGACGCGGCGTTGGTGCGGCACCTGTGCGACAGGCGGACCGGGGTCGGCGCCGACGGGGTGCTGCGCGTCATCCGGGCAGGCGCCGCGGCCGCCGTCCCGACCGTCGAGGGCGCCGAGTGGTTCATGGACTACCGAAACGCGGACGGGTCGATCGCCGAGATGTGCGGCAACGGGGTCCGGGTCTTCGCGCAGTACCTGCTCGCCACCGGACGCGCCGTCCCCGGTGCGCCGGTCGCCGTCGGCACCCGGGACGGCCTGCGGACCGCGCGCCCGGTCCCACCCCCGGGTCCCTCGACACCCGTGGCGGCATCGGGGGCGGGCACGGGCGACCCGGCGACCGGCTGGTGGTCGGTCGACATGGGCATCGCCGACCTGGCCCGCCACCGGTCCGACCGAGCTCCGCTGTCGGTCGCGGTGGACGGGGACCCCCGGCTGCGGGCGGCCGTCGGGGTCGACGTGGGCAACCCACACGCCGTCGTCTTCGTGGAGGACCTGGCCGATGCCGGACCGTTGGTGCTCGCGCCGCAGGTGACCCCGCCCGGGGTGTTCACCGACGGGGTGAACGTCGAGTTCGTGGTGCGGACCGGTCCGTCGTCGTTCCGGATGCGGGTGCACGAGCGCGGCGCAGGTGAGACGCCGTCCTGTGGGACGGGCATCTGCGCGGCGGCCGCGGCCCTGCACGCCGCGGTCGAGGCCGCCGGACCGGTCACCTGGGACGTCGAGGTGCGCGGCGGGCAGCTGAGCGCCGAGGTGGTCCCGGCCGGGACGGACAGGTACCGCGTGGTGCTGACCGGTCCGGCCGTCCTGGTGGGCGAGGGCCGACTCACCCGGTGACCGCGCCGGGCGGGGGGTGCGGGTGACCCTGCCCGGGCGGGACGTACAGCTGTCGGCGCAAACGCACGCCCCCCAGGCCTGTCGGTGTCACGATGGACGGGCAGGGCGCGCCCTGCCCTGGACGTCGGCGCCCGCCCTGTCGGCCCGGTTCCCTGACACGAGAGAGAGCAACCTTGACCCGAGCGTTCGCCGCACCCGCCCGCACCGACACCGACGCCGCTGCGGACCACCCCGGCCCCGACCGGTTCCCCCTGCTGACACGGGCCGCGGAACGCGAACCCCGGGTGTCCGAGCCCGGGTCGGCGCAGCAGCACGGGGGGTCCGGTCCCGAGGACCAGCACCAGGACAAGCAGCAGGACAACAACCGGCAAGACCAGTCCCGACACCAGGACGCGCCCGGGTCGGGTCGCCGCGCCGCCCAGGGCGCCGATGGAACACAGTGGGACCGCGAGGACCGCCAGGCACTGCGCCGCGTCGCCGGGGTCGGCAGCGCCACCGAGCTCAGTGACGTCGGTGAGGTCGAGTACCGCCGGCTCCGCCTGGAGCGGGTCGTCCTGGTCGGTGTGTGGACCTCCGGGGGCGCGGACGAGGCCGAGCGGTCGATGGCCGAGCTGGCCGAGCTGGCGCGCACCGCGGGGTCGACCGTGCTCGAGGCCCTGGTGCAGCGTCGTGACAAACCGGACCCGGCCACCTACATCGGCTCCGGACGCCTGGAGGACCTGAAGGTCGCCGTGGACCAGACGGGCGCCGACACGGTCATCTTCGACGGGGAGCTGACCCCGGCCCAGCTGCGGACCCTCGAGGACCGGGTCAAGGTGAAGGTGGTGGACCGCACCGCCCTGATCCTGGACATCTTCGCCCAGCACGCCTCGTCCAAGGCCGGCAAGGCCCAGGTCGAGCTCGCGCAGCTCAACTACCTGATCCAACGGCTGCGCGGCTGGGGCGGGAACCTGTCCCGGACCGGTGGTGGCATCGGGACCCGGGGTCCTGGTGAGACCCGGTTGGAGACCGACCGGCGCCGCATCACCGCCCGGATGAGCCGACTGCGCAAGGAACTCGCGCACCTCACCGACACCCGGCAGGTGACCCGCTCGACCCGGCAGCGCCGCCGCGTCCCGGCGGTCGCCATCGTCGGCTACACCAACGCCGGCAAGTCCAGCCTTCTCAACCGGCTCACCGGCGCCGGCGCGCTGGTCGAGGACGCGCTGTTCGCGACGCTGGACCCGGCGGTGCGGCGCACGCGGACACCGGCCGGTCGGGTCGTGACACTGGCGGACACGGTGGGCTTCGTCGCCCACCTCCCCACCCACCTCGTGGAAGCCTTCCGGTCCACGCTGGAGGAGGTCGCGATGGCCGACGTCGTGCTGCACGTCGTCGACGGCAGCCACCCGGACCCCCGCCGTCAGTTGGTGGTCGTCCGGCAGGTCCTGACCGACATCCGGGCCGAGGCGGACAAGGGCAGCCGTGGCCGTCGGGAGACCGTCGCCCCCGGGACCCAGGTGGAGATCGTCGTGGTCAACAAGACCGACCGTGCCGATCCGATGGCACTGGCGGCGCTGCGCCGTGACGAGCCGGGCGCGGTGCTGGTCAGCGCGAAGACCGGTCGCGGGATCGACAAGCTGCTGGCGGCCGTCGACGGTGCGCTTCCCCAGCTGCCGCACGTGGTCGAGGTCGTCCTGCCCTGGGATCGCGGGGACCTGGTCGAGGCGATCCGGCGCAACGGGGACGTCACCGGGATCGACTACACCGATGCCGGGTCCCGGGTCAGCGCGCGGGTCGGGGAGAGGCTGGCCGGGGCGCTCGCGCCCTATGCCGTCTGAGTCGTCTGGGCCGTCCGAGGGAACGATCTCCGCCGTCCAGCGCCGCTCCGGGCTGGGAGACTGCGCCGGTGGGAGCCGAGGGTCAGTCGGCGCTGGACTCCCTCGAGGCCGTGGTCGCCGCCTTTCCCGGCGGCGCCGCGCGGGACGAACAGCGGGCGATGGTCCGGGAGGTGGCGGACGCGATCGCCGATGGCGACCACCTGCTGGTCCAGGCAGGGACGGGCACGGGGAAGAGCCTGGCCTACCTGTGCGGGGTGCTGCCGGCGCTGGCCCGTCGCGGCGGTGGACGTCCGGCGCGCGTCGTGGTCTCCACCGCCACTCTCGCGCTGCAGCGTCAGTTGGTCGAGTCCGACCTCCCGCGCCTGGTGCACGGGTTGCGCGCCGCCGGCGACGCGGCGCCCGCCGGCTCGCCACCGGTACCGGCGGCGCCGAGCTACGCCGTCCTGAAGGGACGGTCGAACTACGCGTGCCTGCACCGGGTTCGCGAGGGCGTGCCCGACGACCAGGGCGAGCTGGTCCCGGCGTCGGCCGCCGGACCCCTTGGCGCGGAGGTGCTGGCCTTGCGGGAGTGGGCGCAGCGCTCAGCGGCCGGGCGCGAACCGGTCCCGCCGGGCGGTACCCGCGGGGACCGGGACGCCGCCCCCGAGCACGGTGCCCGCGCGTGGCGGCAGATCTCGGTGACCGCCCGGGAGTGCCTGGGCCAGAGCTGCCCGTACGTCACCGAGTGCTTCGCCGAACTCGCACGGGCGAAGGCCAACGGCAGTGACGTGGTGGTCACCAACCATGCGCTGCTGGCGGTCGACGCCGTCGAGTCGGTGCCGGTGCTGCCCGAGCACGACGTGCTGGTGGTGGACGAGGCCCACGAGCTGGTGGCCCGCTTCACCGCGTCCGCCAGCGGCGAGCTCGCCGTCGCGACCGTGGAGCGGGCAGCGCGCCGGGCCGCCGGGGTGGTGGTCGACGACGATGCCGCCCAGCCGCTGGCCGAGGCGGCCTTCGCGCTGTCCGGTGCCCTGGACGGCGCGCCGACCGACGTCCGGCTGGACCTCGGCGGAACGGCCCTGCACGCGGCGGCGGTCGCCGTGCGGGACGCCGCCAGGACCGCGCTGAGTTCGTTGCCCGCGGTCCGGTCGGGCCTGGACAGCACCGACGACGCGGGTGCGACGGCCGCGATCCGGGCGGCGCGGGCGGCGCTGGATGAGGTCCTCGGAGTGGCCGACCGGGTCGCCGCCGGATCCGCCGGCGATGTCGTCTGGGTGACGGACCGCCCGACCGGCCCGGTGGCCAGCCGTGTCGTGGCGGTGGCGCCCTTGGGTGTCGCCGGGTTGATCCGGGACCGGGTGCTGGACCGCGCCACCACGGTGCTCACCTCGGCGACCCTGGCGGCCGGCGGGAGTTTCGAGCACATCGCCCGCTCCCTGGGTCTGCGAGCCGCCGAGCGGCAGTCCGGCGACCAGCACAGGGGCGACCAACGTGACCGTGGCGACGGTTCTGACAGCGGCGTCGGGGCGGCGGCGTCGGGTGGGGAGCCGCAGCCGTGGCGCGCGGTCGACGTCGGGTCCCCGTTCGACCACCGCCACCAGGGGATCCTGTACACGGCGGCGCATCTGCGCCCACCCGGCCGCGACGGCATCGGCGCTGACTGCCTCGCGGAGATCGTCGACCTGGTCGGCGCCTCGCGGGGCGGAGCACTCGGGTTGTTCAGCTCCCGCGCGGCCGCCGTGGCCGCGACGGCCGCCGTCCGTTCGGCCCACCCGGGCCTGCCGGTCCTGTCCCAGGACGAGGGCCACCTGGCGCAGCTGGTCCGAGCCTTCGCCGAGGACCCGGCGGCGTCCCTGTTCGGGACGATGTCGCTGTGGCAGGGCCTGGACGTCCCCGGGGACACCTGCCGACTGGTGCTGGTGGATCGCATCCCGTTCCCGCGCCCCGACGACCCGGTGCTGGCCGCGCGCGCCCGGGCGGTACAGGTCGCGGGCGGCAACGGGTTCATGGCGGTCTCCGCCGCGCACGCAGCTCTCTTGCTGGCCCAGGGCACCGGGCGCCTGATCCGCCGGCACACCGACCGCGGGGTCGTCGCGGTGCTCGACAGCAGGCTCTCGACCGCGCGGTACGCCAGCTTCCTGCGCGCGTCGCTCCCGCCGCTGTGGCCGACCAGCGATGGAACCGTCGTGCGGGCCGCCCTCGGCCGGCTGGCGGAGGCCGCCACGACGCCGGCCGGGGCGCCCGGCCGCCCGTAACCTCGTCGGCGTGCCGATCACCACCGCGACGACGCTGACCGCGACGGCCGCGACGGCCGCGACCCCGGGGCCCGCGATGCCGATCGCGGCCCGCGTGGTGGTGGTCGCCGTCCTGCTCCTCGTGGCCGCGGCGGTGCTGACCACCGCGGCGATGAGCCGGTCCGGACGCCTGCAGCGGAGCGGCCGCGCGGGAGTGCGGACACCGTCTGCGCTGGCCAGCGACGAGTCGTTCGCCGTCGCCAACCGGACGGCCGCCCCCTTCCTCGTTCTCGCCGGTGTGTTCGCCACGCTGGCTGCCGTCCTGGTGGGAGCCACCGGATTGCGCGGCTCGGGCGGTGTCCTGGCGCTCATCGGGTGCGGGGTGGTCGTCGGGGGGTTGCTCGTCCTGGGCGCCGGTCGAGCCGAACGCGCCGCCCGCCTCGTGCTGTCCGCTCAGGGACGTGGCGGCACCGTGTCCGGAGCGGGCGACCGCCGGCACTGAGACCCGGCCCCGCTGAGACCCGGCCCCGCTGACCCGGCCCCACTGAGGCCCGGCCCCGCTGAGCGACGTCGCCGCCAGGGCCCGACAGCTCAGTCGATTCGGCGCAGGACCGCCGTCACCTTTCCCATCACCGTCGCGTCGTCGCCCGGAATGGGCTGGAACGCAGGGTTGTGCGGCACCAGCCAGACATGGCCGTCGCGCCGCCGGAACGTCTTGACCGTGGCCTCGCCGTCGATCATCGCGGCGACGATCTCGCCGTTCTCCGCGACCGGCTGCTGACGCACCACCACCCAGTCCCCGTCGCAGATGGCGGCCTCGACCATCGAGTCCCCGACGACCCGCAGCAGGAACAACGTCCCGTCCCCCACGACCGTCCGGGGAAGCGGGAACACGTCGTCGACGACCTGTTCGGCCAGGAACGGGCCACCGGCGGCGATCCTGCCCAGCACCGGGACCAGCACCGGCTCGGGGACCCGCTCGCCGTCGGCCTCGAGCGCCCGCGCCGGTGATGTCGTCGGGACAGAGCGCAGGCGTCCGTCCCGATCGCGTCGGTCGGTGCGGTCCCCGCGATTGCTGCCTCCGTCTGGGTCGTCGCGCTCGTGTGCGTCGTCTCCCCCGGTGACCTGCGCATGCGTGGGAGCGGCGCCGGGACGGCTACCCGGCGCCAACACCTCCAGCGCGCGCGGCCGGTTGGGGTCGCGTCGGATGAAGCCCTTGCGCTCCAGGGCGACGAGCTGGTGGGCCACGCTGGAGGAGCTGGTCAGCCCGACGCGCTCCCCGATCTCCCGCATCGACGGGGGGTAGCCGCGACGCCCGACCGCCTCCCGGATCACCGCGAGCACCTTGCGCTGGCGCAGGCTGAGCCCGTCGCCGGTGTCGACCTCGTCCGGGTAGAGCTCGACCACGTCCGACGCCCTCGGCCGGCCACGACGGTGGGCAGCGGCCACCCGGCCGTCGATCGGTGTTCGAGCGGTCCGCTCGTCGAGGGTCCGCTCGTCGAGGGTCGGGGTCTCGCCCGGGCCACCACTGTCCCGTCTCACGTCGGGTCCTCCTCGATTCGGTCACATGTTCGACTCAGCCGTGGACTTTGTCGGTACCTCCGGGTAGGAAGTCGACCACACGTTCGATCGAACGTGCGTTCGACACGCGGGTTCCCGCGTCCGGTGGTCCGATCCGCAGGAGTCCCGATGTCCGCTCCGGCCAGCTCGCTCGTCCTGCGGGGCGTCCATGTCTCCGCTCCTCGCCTGCCCCACCTCCGGCGGCTGCCGGATGCAGGGCGCCGGCGCCGTGCGGCGAGCCCCACGCCGCTCGTCCTCCGGTCGCCGCGCCCGACGCCGGCCCCGGTCAGCCCCCGGGCCCGGGTCGGCTTCGGTTCGCCGGCCCCGGCTGCGCCACAGGTCCGGCTGACCCGGCGCGGGCGGTGCGTGATCGGTCTGGCGATGCTGGCGGGCGTCGGTGTCCCCGTCCTGTCCGGTCGCCTGACCACGACGGCCGGCACCCCGGTGCCCGAGATCGGCTCGAACTCGGTCGAGCGGGTCGCCCCGGAGGGCGCTGTCGGGGGCGGCGCCGGGGCGGCGCCGTGGTCCGCCGGTTCGGTCGAGGCCGAGCGGGTCGCTGCCGGGCTGGCCGCGCTGCCGGACGGGTGGACCGTCGTCACCGCGGTCCCGGGCGACTCGCTCTGGGCGATTGCCGGACGGTCGGCGCCCCGGGTCGACCGCCGGGTGGTTCTCGCGCGGATCGTCGCCCGCAACGGCCTGGTCGGCACCGAGGTCACGGCCGGGGATGCGCTCCTGGTCCCGACCGCCTGATCGCGCCGACGTGACACACCGACGTGACACCACCGACGCGACATTCCGCCGACGTGAACAATCGGTAGACGACGCGTCAGCACTCGGCCGGGGGACCCAGCGCCTGCGCACCGTCGGGCCGGGCGACACCGCCGATGCCAAGCCGGACGCGGCTACCATCGCCGCGGACGTCGGGCACCCGGCGACGGTCGACCCGGCCGCGCGACCGGCCGACCCGCAGCGGGAGCGGGGTGACCACAGCGTGAACTGTCCGTACTGCCGCGCCCCCGAGACCCGCGTCGTCGACAGCCGGGTCGCCGACGACGGCGGCGCCATCCGCAGGCGCCGCCAGTGCGGTCGGTGTGAACGCCGGTTCACCACTCTGGAGGGCGTCACGCTCGCCGTGGTCAAGCGGTCCGGTGCCACCGAGCCGTTCAGCCGCGAGAAGGTCCTGGTGGGGGTGCGCAAGGCGTGCCAGGGTCGGCCGGTCACTGAGGACGACCTGGCGCTGCTGGCCGTCGAGGTCGAGACGGTGATCCGATCGCGCGGCGTTGCGGAGATCCCGAGCAACGAGGTCGGATTGGCGATCCTGGAGCCGCTGCGCCGCCTGGACGAGGTGGCCTACCTACGTTTCGCCAGCGTCTACAGGGGTTTCGAGTCCCTCGACGACTTCGCCGCCGAGATCACCCGCCTGCGCCACGTCGAGGCCGTCCCCACCGCGAGCTGACGCTCCAAGCCGGTTCGCCCACGGGCGGACACGCTCAGCGCTGGTCCACCGCGGCCAGTGCGCGGCCGATCCGGACCTCGGACACCGGGACCGGCGTACCGACGGTCTGCGCGAACACGTTGACCCGGAACTCCTCGACCATCCACCCGACCGCGGCCAGCGCCTCCGGGACCGGCTCACCCGGCGCCAGCGCGTCGATCCGACGGTCGACCTCCGCCTGGACCGCCGCCACCCGCGCCATACCCCGGCGGTCACCGGCGACGTCTCCGGGCAACGACTCCAGTCGGCGCTGGGCGGCCCGGAGGTACCGGACGAGGTCCGGCAGCCGGTCGGTGCCGATCCTGGTGACGAAGCCGGCTGCCAGCAGACGGCCCACCTGGGCGCGGACGTCGTTCAGGGAGGGCACCAGGGCGAGGCTGGTGGTGCCCCGAACGCTGCGCGACACCGACCGGTTGACCTCGAGGGCCCGCTCGACGACGGAGAGCACCGCTCGCGTCCGGTCGGTCAGCTCCCCGGCGACCGTGTCGCGGAGCCGGTCGAAGCCGGCGCGGTCCCGGACCGGGCCGCCGTGTGCCGCGACCACCGCGTCGACGGCCGCCCCGGCGCAGTCCTCGGCCAGGGCCCGGGCAGAGCCGTCCGGGTTGGCCGAGAGCGTCAGTCGCTGGGCGTTCGTCAGTTCCGCCAGCACATCACGGGCCGGCGAGCCCACCGCCAGCAGCAGCAACCGGCGCAACCCGGCGCGGGTCGCCTCGGCGGCGGCCGACGCGGACGCGAGCACGCGGACGTCGACGGACTCACCGCGGTCCACCAGGGCCGGGTGCCCCTGGACGCCGCCGTCGCGACCCGCACCCCGGAATGTCTCCGGCAGGCGGTCGAGCCCCCAGGTCGTCAACCCGGTCCGCTCGACGCTCGCCGCCGCACGGGCGATCTCCTGCTGGGCGGCGGGGGCGAACCGATGCTGCAGCGCGGCGAGGTCCTTGCCCTCCCCGACCACCCGGCCGCCCGCGTCGGTCACCTGGAAGGCCGGGCGCAGGTGCTCGGGCAGGCGCGTGGTGTCGAAGGCCTCGACCGGGACGCGTACCCCGGCGTGTCGGCCGAGGGCGGCCGCGAGCGCCGGGAGCAGGTCGCCGCGGGCCTCACCCAGGGCGGGCAGCACGCGGCCGGCGACGTCGGGCGCGGGCACCAGCTCGCGGCGCAGCGGCTTGGGGAGAGACCTGATCAGCTCGGTGACCAGCTCACGGCGCAGCCCGGGCACCTGCCAGGCGAAACGGTCAGGGTCCACCTGGTTGAGCAGCGCCAGCGGCACCGTGACGGTCACGCCGTCCTGGGCGGCGCCGGGCTCGAACAGGTAGCCGATCGGCAGCGCCAGGTCCCCGCTGCGCCAGCTCGTCGGGTAGTCCTGCTCACGGACCGCCTCTGCTCCCGGGTTGAGCAGGTCCTCCCACGTGAGGTCCAGCAGTGCTGGGCGAGAGCGACGCTCGCTCTTCCACCACGTGTCGAAGTGACGTCCGGACACGACGTCCGCCCCGACACGCACGTCGTAGAAGGCGAACAGCGTGTCGTCGTCGACCACGATGTCCCGACGTCTGGCCCGGTCCTCCAGCGACTCCGCCTCGGCGACGAGCTCCCTGTTGGCGGCCAGGAACCGGTGGGGGCTGCGCCAGTCGCCTTCGACGAGCGCGTGGCGCAGGAACAGCTCCCGGCTCAGCACGGGATCGACGGCCCCGAACTGCACGGTCCGCGCGGCCACCACGGGGAGCCCGTAGAGGGTGACCTTCTCCGAGGCCACCACCGAGCCGCGTCTGCCCGACCAGTGGGGTTCGCTGTAGGTGCGCTTGACGAGATGGGGCGCGAGTGTCTCGGCCCACTCCGGATCGATGCGCGCGGCGACCCGGCCGCGGAGCCGGTTGGTCTCCACCAGCTCGGCGACGACGACCCAGCCGGGCGGCTTCCTCGCCAGCGGGGTGCCCGGGGTGAGGACGAACCGCGCATCGCGTGCGCCCCGGTAGTCGCGGGCGTCACCGTCCCACGCGCCGAGGTGGGACAACAGCCCCGAGAGCACGGCCTGGGTGACGACGGCGGGCGCTGCCGGGGTTTCGTCGAAGGTGAAGTCGAGCCGGGTCAGGACGTCGCGCAGCTGGGAGTACAGGTCCTGCCACTCCCGGATCCGCAGGTGGTGCAGATACTGCTCCCGGCACATGCGGCGGAACTGGTTGGAGGACAACTGAGAGCGCTGCTCACGCAGGTACCGCCAGAGCGTCAACAGTGCCGCGAAGTCCGAGTCGGGGTCGGCGAACCGGGAGTGCGCAGCGGCGGCTGCGTCGCGGTGCTCGGTGGGGCGTTCGCGCGGGTCCTGGATGGAGAGCCCGGCCGCCAGCACGGCGACCTCGCGAACGCAGCCGAGCCGGCGGGCCTCCACGATCATCCTGCCGAAGCGCGGGTCCACCGGCAGCTCCGCGAGCACCCTCCCGGCGTCGGAGAGTCGGCGCACCCCGTCGGCCCCGTCGGGGGCCAGAGCACCGAGCTCGTGCAACAGCTCGACACCGTCCCGGACCGCGCGCGCCTCGGGCCGCTCCACGAACGGGAACGCGGACACGTCACCCAGACCCAGCGCGGTCATCGAGAGGATCACCGAGGCCAGGTTGGTCCGCAGGATCTCCGGGTCGGTGAACGCCGGTCGGGCGGCGAGGTCCTCCTCGCTGTAGAGACGGATGCAGATCCCGTCGGCGACCCGGCCGCACCGCCCGGCGCGCTGATCTGCCGATGCACGGGATATCGGCTCGATGGGGAGGCGCTGGACCCGCAACCGCGTGCTGTAGCGGGAGATCCGTGCCGTCCCGGGATCTACGACGTACCGGACGCCGGGCACCGTCAGGGAGGTCTCGGCGACGTTGGTCGAGAGGACCACGCGCCGCCCGGTGTGCCCGGTGAACACCCGGTGCTGCTCCGCTGCGGACAGCCGGGCGTAGAGCGGGAGGATCTCGGTGTGGCGCAGCTGGAGCCGGGCCAGGGCATCCGCGGTGTCGCGGATCTCCCGCTCCCCGGACAGGAACACCAGGATGTCGCCCGGACCGGCGAGCGTCAGCTCGGTGACCGCCTCGCAGATCGCCTGGGTCTGGTCGCGCTCGGTGTCCCGCGCCGCCGCCCGGGACGGTGTCGTGGGTGTCCGCGACCTCGGTGCGCGCCGACCGTGAGCCGTGCTCGCCCGTGGTCCGGCGCCGGCGCTGGCGCCGACCGGTCCGGCTCCGTCGTCGTGTGCCCCGTCGTCCTCCGCCTCGCCGTCGTCCTCGTCGTCCTTCGGATCCGCGACCAGGGGCCGGTAGCGGAGCTCGACGGGGAAGGTCCGCCCCGACACCTGGACGACGGGGGCGCCCCCGAAGTGCCGACTGAACCTCTCGGTGTCGATGGTCGCCGAGGTGATGAGGAGTTTCAGGTCCGGTCGCTTCGGCAACAGCTGGGTCAGGTAGCCCAGCAGGAAGTCGATGTTGAGGCTGCGCTCGTGCGCCTCGTCGACGATGAGGGTGTCGTAGGCCAGCAGGAGCGGGTCGCGCCGGATCTCGGCCAGCAGGATCCCGTCGGTCATGAGCTTGACCAACGTGTCCGGGCCGGTGTGGTCCGCGAACCGGACCCGGTGCCCGACGACCCCGCCGGGCGCGGTGCCGAGTTCCTCGGTGATGCGGTCGGCGATGGTCCGGGCGGCGAGTCGCCGCGGCTGCGTGTGCCCGATCAGCCCGCGGACCCCGCGGCCGAGTTCCAGGCAGACCTTGGGCAGCTGGGTGGTCTTGCCCGAGCCGGTCTCACCGGCGACCACCACCACCTGGTGGTCGCGGACCGCGGCGAGCAGGTCCTCGCGGCGGGCGGTGACGGGCAGCGACTCCGGGTAGGTGACCGCAGGCACGACCGCGCGGCGGCGTTGCACCCGCGCCGCGCCCACGTCGATCCGATGGGCGACGTCCAGCAGGACCGAGGTCCGCCTGGCGGGGTCGGGAGCGCCCCGCGCGTGTTCGAGGCGCGGTCCCAGGCGCGCGGCATCCGCGACCGACACCTCCTGCAACCGCTCGACGAGGTCGGACAGCTCCGGGACCCCGTCGGACGGGTTCGTGGCGTTGTCCGCGTCCCCCGGGGAGTCGGTCGTCGTGGCGCCGGGGCCGGCACCGCGGCGACCGCGACGTCGCCGTGGGCGGCGGCCCGGGACCAGGACCGGCACCGGGTCCCCGGTGACGGGACCGGAGTCGGGGGGTGTGGTCACGGACATGGCCGTCCCAGCCTAGGAGGCGGGTGAGCGGAAGCGGGTGGCCGCATCGACCGGTCACCCGTCAGCCCGGGTGACCGACGCTGACGAGAATTTTCATCGGAAGCCTTGACGGGCGTGTCGCGCGACGCGGATATTCGACCCACCCGCCGCGCTGGAGAGGAGCACGTCATGTCAGAGGTCGAGATGTCAGGCACCGGTTCCCGGACGGTGATCGGCCGCCGCACGCTCCTGCGCGGTGCTCTCGGCGTGAGCGCCGCGATCGGGTTCGCCGGGTGTGCCACCAGCGGGAGCGGCGGCGGCACCCCCGCGTCGATGAAAGCCAGCGGGTCGACGGCGGCCACCGGGGCCGCCAACGCCGTCAACCCGCTCGGCGTCACGACGGACGCTCCGGTCGAGGTCGTGATCTTCGATGGCGGCTACGGCCACGACTACGCCCAACAGGACGCACTCCTCTACAGCGGTAAGTACTCCGCAGCGAAGGTCACCGTCACCCCGACCCAGCAGATCCAGCAGACGCTGCAGCCCCGGTTCGCCGGTGGCACCCCCCCGGACGTCGTCGACAACTCCGGCGCGAACCTCATGGACTTCGGTGCGCTCTCCTCGGCCGGTCAACTGGCGGACCTGCAGACCCTGCTGGACGCACCGTCCTGGGACGTGCCCGGCAAGAAGGTGTCCGAGACGCTCTACCCGGGCGTGGTCGAGGCCGGGACCCTGAACAAGAAGGTGGAGATCCTCAACTACGTCTACACCGTCTACGGCTTCTGGTACTCCGAGGCCATGTTCGCCAAGCAGGGCTGGGACGCGCCGACCACCTGAGACGACTTCATGTCGCTGAGCAAGAAGATCACCGCGGCCGGGATGTCCCCCTTCACCTACCAGGGCAAGTACCCCTACTACATCTACGAGCCGATACTCACGATGGCGACCAAGGCCGGCGGCATGGGGATCGTGAAGTCGATCGACAACCTCGAGCCCAACGCCTGGACGGCACCGGAGGTGGTCGCGGCCGCCGAGTCGATCCACGAGATCGTGGCCAAGGGTTACCTGCTCAAGGGGTCCCAGGGCCTGAGCCACACCGAGTCCCAGACGGCCTGGTGCCAGGGCAAGGCGGCCTTCATCCCGTGCGGCAGCTGGCTGTCGAACGAGATGAAGGCCATCACCCCCAAGGGTTTCGACATGGTCGTGGTCCCGACCCCGTCCCTGGGGACGGGCGACAAGCTCCCGGTGACGGCGCTGCACGCCAGTCCCGGCGAGGGGTTCGTGGTCGCCGCGCAGGGCAAGAACACGCAGGGCGGCCTGGAGTTCCTGCGGGCGATGCTCTCGGCGAAGGCATCGCTGGAGTTCACGAAGGCCAACGCGGCACTGACGGTGGTGAAGGGGACCGCCGACACCGTGCGGGCCGGGACGGCGCTCTCCTCGTCCAACGCCGTCGTCAAGGCGGCGGGAGCGAACACCGTCAACTGGTACTTCGCCAACTGGTACGGGCAGATGGCCAAGAAGATCGAGGACGCGACGGCGGCCCTGATGAACTCCGACGTCGACGCGAAGGGCTGGGCGGCCCGGTGCCAGAAGGCGGCCGACGACACCGCGAAGGACACGAAGGTCACCAAGTTCACCCGGACGACGTGAGCCGGTGCACCACCACCGTTACCGCCTGGCCGTCGGGTTCCTCGCCGCGCCACTGGCGCTGTACGTCGTGTTCGTCGTGTCGCCGTACCTGCAGGCCTTCTACATCTCCCTGACGAACTGGCAGGGGGTCGGGGCCGCGCCGTCGTTCGTGGGCCTGGCCAACTACGCGGAGCTGGTCCGTGACAGCGACGTCTGGGGCGCGCTGTGGCACAACGGGATCCTGCTGGTCACACTGCCGGTGCTGACGATCGGGCTGGCGTTGTTCTTCGCGTTCATGCTCAACGCCGGCGGCCGGCTGCGCAGTGGGCGCAGCACGGGGGTCCGCGGCTCGGGCCTCTACCGGGTCGTCTACTTCTTCCCCTACGTCCTGTCCATCGCGATCATCGCGGTGCTGTGGCAGTTCGTCTACAACCCTCGCATCGGCCTGCTCAACGGGGTCCTGGACAGCGTGGGGCTGGGATCGTGGACCCGGACCTGGCTCGGGGACCCGCACTGGGCGCTGTGGGCGCTGCTCGTGGTCCTGGTGTGGAACGGCGTCGGGTTCTACGTCGTCCTGTTCACGGCGGGGATGCAGTCGATCCCCGCCGACCTCTACGAGGCGGTCCTGCTCGACGGGGCGGGTCGGGTCGGGACGTTCTTCCGGCTCACGCTGCCCCTGCTGTGGGACACGGTCCAGACCTCGCTCGTCTACATCGGGATCAGCGCTCTCGACGCCTTCGCGGTGGTCGCCATCATGACGCAGGGCGGCCCGGACGGGTCGACCGAGGTGATGTCGCGCCTACTGTACCAGACGGCCTTCCGGTACAGCCAGTTCGGCTACGCATCCTCCATGGGCGTGCTGCTCTTCTTCGTCAGCATCGTCCTGGCCGCCTTCACCCTCCGGTTCACCCGCCGCGAGCGCATCGAGTTCTGAGGAGGTGGCCAGGTGAGCGCACCGACCCTGCCGCGGGTTCGACCGGCGGCACACACCCGGGACCGCGGGACCACGGAACCCGGGGCACCGCGGCGCGGGGGACTGCTCGCCGTCTCGCACGCGGTGCTCGTCCTGTGGGCGCTGGTGTCCACGCTCCCGCTGCTGTGGGCCGTCTCGTCGGCCCTGAAGAGCGACTCGGACATCTTCACCAATCCCTGGGCGCTGCCGAGATCACTGCACTGGGACAACTTCGTGCGCGCCTGGTCCACCGCGGACATCGGGCGCTACTTCCTCAACTCGCTGGTCGTCGTCGGCGGCGGGGTGGCGCTGACCCTGCTGCTGTCCTCGATGGCCGCCTACGTCCTGGCCCGGTTCACCTTCCACGGCAACCGGATCGTCTACTACCTGTTCGTGGCGGGGCTGACCTTCCCGGTGTTCCTGGCGCTGGTCCCGCTGTTCTTCGTGGTCCGCAACCTCGGGATGCTCTCGACCTACCACGGCCTGATCCTCGTCTACACCGCCTACTCGCTGCCGTTCTCCATCTTCTTCCTGACGGCCTTCTTCCGGACGCTGCCGACCTCGGTCGCGGAGGCGGCGCTCATCGACGGCGCCAGCCAGACGCGCACGTTCTTCTCGGTGATGCTGCCGATGGCGAAGCCGGGTCTGATCAGCATCGGGACGTTCAACTTCATCGGCCAGTGGAACCAGTACCTGCTACCCGTCGTCCTCGTCTCGGACCGCAAGCACTTCGTCATCTCCCAGGGACTGGCCGACCTGGCGGTCAACCAGGGGTACAAGGCGGACTACGGAGCACTGTTCGCGGGCCTCACCCTGGCGATGCTCCCCGTGCTCATCGTCTACGTGGTGTTCCAGCGCAGGATCCAGTCCGGGTTGACCGCCGGTGCGTTGAAGTGACCCTGGCCAGCGTGGGGCCGGCGGCGCCCGACACCCGAGGTCTGCTGGACCGGATCGCGGCCACGCAGTCCCGGCTGCCGCGCGCGGAACGTGCTGTCGCAGCACAGCTGCTCGCCGATCCGGAGGGCTGCGCGCACTGCAGCATCACCGAGCTCGCCGCACGCGCCGGGACGTCGGAGGCCACCGTCACCCGGTTCTGCCGGTCGATGCTGCTGCGCGGCTACCCGCACCTTCGCCTGTCGCTTGCGGCCGAGGCGGCACGGCACGGCGGGGACGAGCAGCTCAGTGGGCTCACCCCGGCCATCTCCCGCGACGACTCGCCCGCCGACGTCATCGCCAAGGTCGCCGCCGCCGACGTGCAGGCGGTCCGGGACACCGCGCAGCGCCTGGACCCTGCCGTGCTCGCGGCCGTCGCACACCGGCTGTCCCTGGCCCGCCGGGTCGAGGTGTTCGGCGTCGGGTCGTCCGCGCTGGTCGCCTCCGTGGTGGAGCAACGCCTGCTGCACATCGGGGTGACGGCCAACGCCACCGTCGACGTGCACCTGGCGCTGGTGCGGGCCTCCCGGACCGACGAACGCGACGTGGTGGTGCTCATCTCCCGGTCCGGCCGGACCCGGGAAGCGGTCGAGGTCGCCGTGCAGGCCAGGCGCCGGGACGCGACGGTGGTCGCGGTGACCAGCGACCCCGCCTCACCGCTGGCCGAGCACGCCCACCACGTCCTGGTTGCCGTCGGTACCGAGACCACGTTGCGCGCGGGAACCCTGAGCAGCCGGGTCCCGGAGCTGGTGATCGTCGACTGCGTGTGGGTGGCGGTGGCGCTGGGTCGCTACGACGAGACGGTCCGCTCGCTCGGCCTCGCGGTCGAGTCCGTGCGCGACCACGTCCTGCCGCACGCTGCCGAGGTCGGGTCCGCCCAGCTGTGATCGTGCGGGTGTGACGGAGCGGCCGGGTGGCCAGGAGCTGCGACGGCTGGCGTTGGGCTGCCTGCTCCCGTCCTTCCAGGGTCCGACGCCCCCGCCCTGGCTGCTGCAGGGGCTGGCCGCCGGGCTCGGCGGGGTCGTGCTCTTCGCGTCGAACACCGGGGACGGCACCCGTCTGCGGGAGCTGACCGACCGGCTGCGCGCCGCGGCCGGGCGGGACGTGGTCGTCGCCCTGGACGAGGAGGGCGGCGAGGTGACCCGCCTGGACGCCGCGCACGGCAGTCCGGTCCCGACGGCCGCCGCGCTCGGCCACCTCGACGAGCCGGAGACCACACGCGCCGCCGCGGCGTGGACCGGCGCCCGGCTCGCCGAGGCCGGGGTGACGCTGGACCTCGCGCCGGTCGCCGACGTCAACAGTCCCGGCAACCCGGTGATCGGCCTGCGGTCCTTCGGTCCCGACCCGGACGTGGTGGCCCGGCACGTCGTGGCGGCGGTCGGCGGGCTGCAGGACGCGGGGGTGGCCGCCTGCGTCAAGCACTTCCCGGGCCACGGCGACACGACCACCGACTCCCACGTCGGTGTCGCGACGGTCGCCCGTGACGGCGCTTCCCTGCGTCGCCTGGACCTTGTGCCGTTCCGCGCTGCGATCGGTGCCGGGGTGGCCGCGGTGATGACCGGCCACCTGCTGGTCCCCGCGCTCGACCCCGTGTCGCTGGTGACCGTCAGCTCCCGGGTCACCCGGGACCTTCTCCGCGGTGAGCTCGGCTTCGGTGGCACGGTGGTGACCGACGCCCTGGAGATGGGCGCGCTGGCCGGGACGTCCGGGATGGTGGGCGGCGCGGTCGGAGCACTGCTCGCAGGAGCGGACACCCTGGAGACCGGCGCGGTGGAGGACCCGGGCGCCGTGGACGGGATCGTCGCCGGCGTGCTGGCCGCGGTCGCCGACGGCCGGCTGGACGCCGGGGCGCTCGCGCGGTCCGCGGCACGGACCGCGGCGCTCGCCGGGTCGGTCCCGCGACCCGCTGCCGTGGGGGCGGGTCCGGCGCCCGCGGTCGTCAGGACTGCGGCTGCGCGGGCCCTGGAGGTCATCGGTGCACCGCCGGGGCTCGTCGCCCCGCTGGTCGTCGAGTGCCACAGCCCGGCGGGTGTCGCCGCGGGCCCGACCGATTGGACGCTCGGCTCGCTGCTGGCCGACGTGGTGGGCGGCACCACGACGGTGGTGGTCGGGGACGACGGCCGAGTCCTCGACGGGGGTGCTCCGCTCGACCTCTCGGCCTCGGCCGCCGGCCGCCACGTCGTGCTGGTCGTCCGGGACGTCGCCCGGCACGCGTGGCAGCAACGGCTGATCGCCCAGCTCGGGTCGCGGGACGACGTCGTGGTGGTGGACGTCGGGTGGCCGTGGGAGCTGTCCGGCCTGCCGACGGTCCGGACTCGGGGGACCGCTACCGCGCAGCTCGCCGCCGCCGCGGACGTCCTGCTGCGGTGACGACCGCCTTCGCCACCGCCGGTCTCGAGGCGGCGGGAGCGGTGCTCACCGAGGCGGTCGGCGCCCGGGTGCTGCCGGGGGCGGTCGCCGCCGTCGGGACCGGTCGCTCGGTGCAGGTCCGGTGGGTGCTCGGGGACGCGGAGACGGGGCCGGGCGGACGTCGGCCGATGACCGGGGACACCGTGTTTGACCTGGCCTCGCTCACCAAGGTCCTCGTGACGCTGACCGCGGTGCTGACACTCGTCGACCAGGGTCGGTTGGGCCTGGAGGACCACGTCCGCCGGTACGTGCCGGGCGTCCCCCCGGCGGTCACCGTCGTCCACGCCCTGACCCACACCGCCGGGCTGAGGCCCACCCGCGACCTCAGCGGTCAGGTCACCACCACAGCCGAGCTCGTCGCGGCGGCCGCAGCCGAACCGCTCGTCCGACCGGTGGGCACCCGGGTGGAGTACTCGGACCTCGGCTTCGTCCTGCTGGGCGGCGTCGTGGAGCAGGTGGTCGGGCGCCCGCTCGACGTGGTCGCCGAGGCTCTGCTGGCGCCGCTGGGCAGCGGGATCGCGTTCCGGCCACCGCCGGGGACGGCGCACCGCACCGCGGCCACCGAGGTCCTGCCCACCGCGGACGGCGGACGGCGCGCCCTGGTCGGACGGGTCCACGACGAGAACGCCGCAGCAGCCGGTGGGGTCGCCGGGCACGCCGGCGCCTTCGGGACGCTGGCCGACGTGGTGGCGATCGTCCAGGCCTGGCTGCCGGCCGCGCACCCCGGCGAGGGGTCCAGGCGGGTGGTGTCCCCGGATCTGCGGGCCGCGGCGCTGCGCGACGCGACGGCGGGTCTGGGCGGGCACCGGGGTCTGGGCTGGACGGCCCGCGGGGACGGTCACGACATCCTCGACGCGGGATGGGGCCCGGCCGCCGTGAGCCACACCGGGTTCACCGGGACGAGCGTGGCGCTCGATCCGGCGTCGGGCCGGTGGGCGGTGCTGCTGACCAACGCCGTCCACTTCGGCCGCGGCCGTCCCGAGGTGGCTGCGGCCAGGCGCGACTTCCACGCAGCGCTCACCCGGGCCTGAGGGCGTTCAGGTGGTGACGGTGACCTTCGACAGCCCACCGGGGTGGTCCAGGTCGACCCCGCGCAGCGCCGCGAGGTGCCGGGCGACCCGTTGCCCCGCCATCATCGCCACGACCGGGGACAACCACCCGGGGACGCCCGCGGGGAGCGGCACGACCGTGTCGACGTCGTACCCGGCGGCGTCCCCGACGACGTGCACCCGCGCACCCCGGGCCCGGAGTCCGGGGACGATCTCCAGAACCGATGCGGATGCGGGCTCGTCGGGCGCGATCAACAGGACCGGCACGTCGGGGCCGACGGACGCGACCGGCCCGTGCAGCAGGTCCGCGGGAGAGAACGGGACCACCAGGGTCCCGGTCAGCTCGGTGACCTTCAGGGCGGTCTCGTGGGCGGTCGACAGGTTGAGGCCGCGGCCGACGGCGACCGCCCGGGTCGCGCCCGCCAGGTCCCCGGCGATGTCGGCCGCGGGTTCCTCCGCAAGCGTCAGTGCCGCCGACACCAGCTCCGGCAGGACGTCCAGCTCCGCCGTCGCCGGGTCGTCGCCGGTGTCGCCAGGAGACGGGTCGGCCAGCGCGAGCGCCAGGGCCGCCATCCCCAGCAGGGACGTCAGGTAGGTCTTCGTGGCGGCGACCGAGGTCTCCGGTCCGGTGGCCAGGTCCACGACGTGGTCGGCCTCGACGGCCAGTGGGGACTGGGGATCGTTGGTCACCGCGACCGTCGGGCGGCCCTGCGAGCGGGCGGCCGCGAGCACCGCCACGATGTCGGGCGAGCGGCCGGACTGCGACACTGCGACCACCAGCTGGTCGGTCATCCGAGGCGCGCGCCCGTACACGGTGGACAGGCTCGGCGTCGCGAGCGTGACGGGCAGCCCGGATCGCAGCGGCACCAGGTACTGCCCGTACCGGGCGGCGTTGTCCGAGCTCCCGCGGGCGGCGAGCGTGACCCCCCGGCAGCCGGCGGCGAGCTCCCGCAGGGCCGTCAGGTGCCCCGGGACGGTGGCGACGAAGCGGGCGAGAGCTGCCGGTTGCTCGGCGGTCTCGGTGTCCAGCCGGCTCACGTGCGTTCCCCTGTCCGCCGTGGGGCCCGAGAGCCGGGCCCGCCGGGGGTCAGCCTGTCAGCCCGGCGTCGCGGGGGTCGCCGACGTCGGGTGGGCGGGCCAGGGCCGCACGGACGGACCGGCCCCCGACCAGGCGGTCCCGGGCCTCGGCGGCCCCAACCCGGCCGAGGGCCATCACCAGGGCGACGCGGACCGATCCGTCGGCTTCGACCAGCGTCCGTTCGGCGGTCGGCCCGGACACGCCGGCGACGTCCCGGACGATGCGGATCGCGCGGCGGCGCAGTTTGTCGTTGGTGACCTGGACGTCGACCATCCACGGCCCGTGGGTGGCGCCCAGGGACACCATCGCTGCCGTCGACAGGGTGTTGAGGGCGATCTTCTGGGCGGTCCCGGCGGCCAGCCGGGTGGACCCGGCCACCACCTCCGGCCCGGTGGGCAGCTCGACGCCGACGTCGGCCTCGGACGCGAGCCGGCTCCCCTGGACGCAGCTGATCCCCACCGTCGACGCACCGCGTGCCCGGGCCCGCGCCAGCCCGGCCAGGACGTACGGGGTCCGGCCCGACGCACTGATCCCGACGACGACGTCACCCGGGCCGACCGCCGCTGCGTCGACGTCGCGCCCCGCCTGGTCGGTGTCGTCCTCCGCGCCCTCCACGGCCCGGCCACCCGCGTCCGGCCCGCCGGCCAGCAGCACCGGGACGCGCGCCGGATCCACGCCGAAGGTCGGGGTCAGCTCGGCCGCGTCCTGCAGGGCGAGGCGGCCCGGGGTACCCGCACCGAGGTAGACCAGGCGGCCCCCGGCTCCTGTCGCCGCGGCGACCAGGTCGACGGCGCGCGTCAGGTCGGGAACGGCGGTTCGCGCGGCCACCAGCGCGGCCCGGTGCCCTTCGACGAGGCGGGCGACCAGGCGCCCGGTCGGCCAGGTGTCGAGGTCGGTGGTGTCGTCGGCGGCGCGTTCCGTGGGCAGATGGTCCGTGTCGGCGGCCGGTGTGCTGCCCTGGCTGCCGGTACCGGGGCCACGGCGGACGAGGTGGGACTCGAACGGCGTGGCCGTGTCGTGCAGGAGCAGACGAGCGCCGGCGCAGGCGTCGCCGAGCGGGTCGACCCACCGACGCCCGGGGTCGAGGGGACGCAACCGTTCGGCGAGGACGACGCCCAGACCGCCGACGACCGCGACACCCGGCCGGTCGGGACCCCGGAGGTGTGCACTGCCGTGCAGCCGACTGCCGCCGGAAGCCCCGGGCGCACCGGATACGCCCGTTGGCGGTACAGGAGTGCACGCCGCGACCCCGGTCGGCGCCGGCGCAGCGGCGGGGGGATCGAGTTCGTCCAGCGTCGCGCCCAGTGCGGCCGCGGCCCGGTCCAGGATGCCCATCGCGCCGGGGTCGCCTTCCTCCGCCAACCGCCGGACGTCGGGGACCAGCGACGCCAGCCGGGCGGTCCCGTCGGCCCGGTGCGCGAGCCCCGGCCAGTCACCCGTCGGCCCGCAACGCTGGGTTCCCACCACCCGCAGTGCTTCGTGTCCCCGCACCGCCGCCCGCAGCGCCTCCCGGCCGACCCACGCCCCGCCTCCGTCGTCGCCCAGCAACAGGCCGAAACCGTCCGCCCGGGCGACACGTCCGTCGAGCAGTCCCACCGCGACCGCCCCGGTGCCGACCGCGAGCGCGACCCCGTCGCCGCCGCCGAACGCCCCGACCTGCCAGGCGATCGAGTCGCTGACCACGAGCACGGCGAGCGGGGGGACCGTCCACGCGGCCGCGAGGGCATCTGCCAGGGCCGCCGCCCGGCCCGGGTCGCTCTCGACACCGGGCAGGGCCACGGCCAGCCGCCAGCCACCGCGATCGTCGTGGGCACCGCTCGCCTCGGACGGGTCACCCACGGCCGCTCGGACCACCGCGGCGACTCGGGCAACACCGGTCACGTCACCGAGGCCCGCACCGGCCGTCGAGCGGGTGGTGGTCGGCTCGTCGGTCCCGTCGTGGCGGGCGACCTCGCAGTGGCTGCGCCCGACGTCGACGCAGATGTCCATCGCCGGTCCTCCTCACGCTGACCGGCCCACCGACTGGTCCTGGCGGAGGGTATGTGCTCAGTCGCTGTGGCGGGCCTGGGCGGTTGCCCGATCGTTCGCCGTCTGCAGGGCCGCCACGAGCTCGGCCTTCGTCATCGACGAGCGGCCGGGGACGTCCAGGCGTCGCGCCAGCTCGACCAGGTGGGCCTTGGACGCGTTGGCGTCGACACCGCCCGCACCGGTACGCGGGTGGTCGCGTTTGCCCGCTCCGGTGGGCCGGGCGGACTGGTCGTCGCTGGGTCCGGTGGCCGCCTTCGGTTCCCAGTGGTCCCCGACCTTCTCGTGGGAGTGCTTGAGCGCTCCGTAGGCGACCCGGTGTGCGGCCCGCTCGTCACCGTCGTAGGTGCCCTCCGCGGAGGTGAGCGTCTCGGCGAAGGTGTTCTGCGCCTTCTCGTCCGAGCGGGCGAGGGTGGACGGCAGAGCGTCGCGCTGCTTCTTCGACAGGGCCATCGGTCCACCCTTGACCGCCTCGCCACCTTCGGCAACCCTTGGCCGACGCGACCGCCGGTCCCGAAGACCCCGAGGAGGCACGGCCATGAGTTCTGGGGTCGGGATCCCGCTGCTCGCCCAGGTGGTGCCGGACACGACCGACGCCCGCGCTCTGGCCGAGTTCTACCGCGAACTGCTGGACCTGGCGTACCGGCCCGGTGACGAGCGCCCGCCCGACGGTCAGCCGGACCCACGAGGCGAGGACTGGTTGGTCCTCCGTGATTCCGGCGGGCGGCGGGTGATGGCCTTCCAACAGGTCGACACCCTGCCGGCGGTGACCTGGCCGAGCGGACCCGTACCGCAGATGCTGCATCTGGACATGACCGTGCCCACGCTCGAGGAACTCCGTGCCGTGCACCGCCGCGCGCTCGCTCTCGGCGCGACGGTGCTGTTGGACCGCACCGACGACGAGGACGAACCGCTGTGGGTGTTCGCCGATCTCGCCGGGCATCCGTTCTGCGTGTTCGTCCAGACCGCGCCGCCGCCGTGAGCACGCGAACCCCCGCACCCGGCCCGTGCTGACCATGCCCGCGCGGCTCGTCGACGCGACCACCCGCCGAGAGGGCGCGGCCGGCGGGCGGTGGCTGGAGGAGTTGCCGGGCCTCGTCGACGGGCTGACCACGCGCTGGGACTGCGAGGTCAGCGGCGAACGCCGGTACGGCGAGGTCGCGCTGGCGGTGCCGGTGGAAGGCCCGGCCGGGGCCGCGGTGGTCAAGATCTCCTTCGCGCACCCGGGCAACTGTGGGGAGGCCGGGGCGCTGCGTCAGTTCGACGGCCGCGGCGCCGTCCGACTGCTCGACGCGGACGACCCGCGGTTCGCCGCGACGACCGACGGCTGGGCGGCCCAGCTGGACGACCAGGTGGCGACCCGGGCCGCGATCAGGCCGTCGCCGAGCCGGAAGACGGTCCCCTCCATCCCCGCCGCCAGCACGGAGACCTTCGGGTGCCCCTGCTCGCGGAAATGGCTGAGCCACGCCTCGACGGCCACCCGGCCAGTCTGTCCGCACACCCGGGACCCAGTCGCTACCGGGAGACGAGCTCGGTGCGCGACCGGACACTTCCTGACACGAGTTGCCGTCCGGGCAGCCGCCGACCAGGGCGGATGCCCGCGTGGGGCTCTACCCATGGAAGAAAGTGTCCGGAAACTCCGAAGGATTCGGGTCGACCAGGTGCCCCAGACTCAACTGGACCGGTCACCGCGGGTCCAGGAGTGCCGAAGCGGGAGAGCAGGTGCCTCACCCGCTTGAACTCCTGTTCGTCGTGGCGGCCGGTGCGGGATGCGTCGCCGATCTCGACGACGAGGACCCGTCGTGCGTCGCTCGGTCAGGATGGAAGGTGAGCGGGACCCGGAGCGCCGGGTCGAGCTGCGCACCGGAGGAACGCGCGGCCACATGAGCCGGAGCCCGTTGCGCCTCGGGCCACGGGCAGAAGGACCTGTCACGGCAGCAGTGACTGCTGTCGTCTCGCTGGAGAGCACACGATGATCGAGCACTGCTGGCATTGCCAGCACTCAGACGGAGGAGGTGGTCGCCGTGGCAGCTGTCAGCATCCGGGGCCTCGACGACGGTGTCAGGGATCGGCTGCGCGTTCGGGCAGCCGGTCGCGGTCGTCCTGCTCCTGCGGGGCATCGACCCGGCCCGCCCCTCGTTACCCCTCGTGGTTGACCGTGGGCGGGTCGGTCGAGACCGGCCAGACCCGCCGTCGGCGGCCGCGCGCGAGGCGACGGAGGAGATCGGCCTCGTCGTCGACGCGGCCGACCTCGGGCAGCCGGTCTGGTCGAGGTCGCCAACTTCAGTTTCGGGGGGTTGGCGATCCGCAACGCGCAGGACTACTTCGTCCTGCGCGTCGACGCCTTCGAGCCGACCCGGACGGCCTGGACGAGGTGGAACTCGCGGCCCGCTGGTGGGCGCTCGCGGAGCTGGTCGCCCACCAGGCCGCGGGTACGGGGGAGCCGTTGTACCCACCGGAGCTGGGCGCACGACTCGGGGCACACCTGGCCGGGGGACTCGATCGCCACTGAGGCCGGGGGAGTCGATCGCCACTGAGGCGGGTGCCCACTAGCTTCTGGCCATTGCCGATGAACGTTCACGGGTGCTCCGCCGCTCGAACCGCGCCGGCGAGCCGTGCCGCTCGGGCGGACCGGTTCGCCGCCGCCGATGCGACCCGGCGGGCACCCCGGCAGCGGCTGGCCGACCAGGCGGTGGACCCGGCATCGCTCGCACCGCCGTGGCGTCAGCTGGCCGAGGACACGGCCCGGCTGCAGCTCACGGTCGCCGCGTCCGAGACCCGCGGGCGGGGGCGGCCGTCGACGAGGCGGCCGGGCGGGTAGTGGCGGCGGTCGGTGCGGACGTGGACCTCCGGGCCGCGAGCGACATGGTCCGGCGGGTGGTCGCCGCCGCCCCGCACTCCGACGCGGACGCCGACGAGCTGCGCAGTCGCCTGGCCGGGGCCGACACCGCCGCCACGGCTCTCGTCTCCGACGCGAGCGCAGCCCTGGACGACGCCCGGCTCGCCGTGTCCGACGCCCGGTCCGGGACGCCGCCCGCGCCCTGGATCGCGGGTCAGGTGAGCGACGTTCTCAGGACGGCAACCAGGACACGTGACCGGCCAGCAGGGCGTAGCCGACGAACGCGACGACGTCGATGAGCGTGTGGGCGACGACCAGCGGCATCACCCGGCCGGTGCGCCGGTACACCGCAGCGAACACCAACCCCAGGATCGCGTTGCCCACGAAGGCACCGAAGCCCTGGTAGAGGTGGTAGCTGCCGCGCAGCACCATCGAGAGCAGCACGGCGGGGCCGAGGCCCACCCCGGCGCCCCGCAGCCGGGTGAGGACGAACCCGACGACGATCGTCTCCTCCAGCACGGCGTTCTGCGCCGCCGAGAGCACGTACACCGCCCAGGACCACCACTGGCCGGGCAGGTTGCCGGCGTTGACCGTCACCGACAGACCGGCCGCGTGCGCGGCCAGGTACAGCGCCAGGCCGGGGATCCCGATGCACGCCGCGAGCACTGCTCCCAGCGCGGGGTCGCGCAACGGTCGGCGGCCGTCGAATCCGATCCGCCGGCACGCCGACGCCCAGCCCGTGCGCGCCCCGGACACCAGCGGAGAACCGAGCAGGTACAGGGCGAGGACGACCGGTGCGAGGGCGAAGGCGATGGCGACCACCTGTCGCAGCAGGTCGAACACCGGGATGCTGGACAGAGAGCGGTGCAGCGTCGCGGTCCCGGCCCGCAGCCCACCAGGAGCGCTGAGCAGCTGGGCCAGCTGCAGCACCGCGTACACCGCGCTGGCCCCCAGCGACACCGCGAGCACCAACCACACCTGGGTCCAGGCGTCGCGGCGCACGGCCGTCCCGACAGGTCGGCGGTCCGCACACCACAGTGCGGCGGCTCTCGACCGGACGTCGGCCACCCGCGGAGCGGTGCTCACGGGACGATGTTCACCAGGCGACCCGGGACGACCACGACCCGCTTCGGCACCGCGTCCCCGACCAGCTCGGCGACCCGGGGCTCGGCCAGTGCCGCGGCCTGGACCGTGGCCCGGTCCGCGTCCGCGGGCACGGTCACCCGCGCCCGGACCTTCCCGTCGACCTGGACGGGGTACTCGACGGTCTCCTGCACCAACCAGGCCGGGTCCGCCGCCGGGAACGGTGCGTACACGACGGTGCCGGTGTGGCCGAGGCGCTCCCACAGCTCCTCACCTACGTGCGGGCACAGCGGGGACAGCATCAGCGTCAGGGCCTCGGCGACAACGCGGGGCGCGCCCTCGACGCCGGAGGTGGCCAGGTCCTTCGTGACGTGGTTGACCAGCTCGATCAGCTTGGCGGCAGCGGTGTTGGACCGCAGCGCCGCGTAGTCCGCGGCGACCCCGGCGATCGTCCGGTTCAGCACCCGCAGCGTCGGCTCGTCGGGCTCGACGTCGCGCACCACGGTCTGCCCGGTCGACTCCGAGACCACCAGGCGCCACAGCCGCTGCAGGAACCGGTGGCTGCCGACGACGTCGCGGGTGGACCACGGCCGGGAGTCGGTCAGCGGTCCCATCGACATCTCGTGCAGCCGGAAGGTGTCCGCCCCGTAGCGGTCGCAGATCTCGTCGGGGGTGACGACGTTGCGCAGGCTCTTGCCGATCTTCCCGTACTCCCGGCTGACCGCCTGTCCCTGGTAGGTGAAGACCCCGCCGTCCTCGACCACATCCTCCGCGGGCACGTGGAACCCGCGCGCGTCGGTGTAGGCGTAGGCCTGGATGTACCCCTGGTTGACCAACCGGCGGAAGGGTTCCTCGGAACTCACGAACCCCAGGTCGTGCAGCACCTTGTGCCAGAACCTGCTGTACAGCAGGTGCAGCACGGCGTGCTCGACGCCGCCGACGTAGAGGTCGACGCCGCCCGGGTCACCCTTGTGGTCGGTGCCCGCTCCGCGTCCCGGCCCCATCCAGAACCGCTCCAGCGCCGGGTCGGCGAAGGTCGCGTCGTCGGTCGGGTCGGTGTAGCGCAACTCGTACCAGCACGACCCGGCCCAGTTCGGCATGGTGGACGTCTCACGGCGGTAGGGCTTCGGCCCGTCCCCCAGGTCGAGGGTCACCTGCACCCACTCGGTGGCGCGGGCCAGCGGCGGCTGCGGATCACTGCTCGCGTCGTCCGGGTCGAAGGTCACGGGGGAGTAGTCCGCGACCTCCGGCAGGTCCAGCGGCAGCATCCGGTCCGGGAGGTCCCGGGCGACACCGTCGGCGTCGTACACCACCGGGAAGGGCTCGCCCCAGTAGCGCTGACGGCTGAACAGCCAGTCCCGCAGGCGGTACTGCACCACCGCGGTGCCCGCACCACGCTCGGTCAGCCACCCGGTCATCACCGTCCCGGCGGCCGCGACGTCCAGCCCGTCCAGGGTGATCTCGGTAGTGGCGGAGTTGACGGCCGGGCCGTCGCCGGTGAAGGCGCCACCGGCGAAGTCCGCCGGCGGCTGGACGGTCCGCACGACCGGGAGCCCGAACCGCTCCGCGAAGGCCCAGTCCCGCTCGTCCTGTCCGGGGACGGCCATGATCGCGCCGGTCCCGTAGCCGGCCAGGACGTAGTCGGCGGTGAACACGGGCAGCTGGGCCCCGGTGGCCGGGTTGGTGGCGAGCAGTCCGGTGAAGACCCCGGTCTTGTCCCGCTCGGCACCGGCCGGCGCGGACCCGTCTCGGTGAGCGGTGCTCCCGACCGGAGGCGGCGCCCCGACCGCCGCCGCAGCGGCCCGGTAGGCCGCGACCGCCGACGCCGGGTCGATGGCCCCGCCGGTCCAGCGCGGGTCGACCCCGGCGGGCCACGCCGACGGCAGGGCCGCCAGGACCGGGTGAGCGGTGTTCACGACCATGAACGTCGCGCCGAACAGCGTGTCGGGCCTGGTGGTGAAGACGTCCAGCCGAGCTCCGTCCGTGCCGGCACCCCCACCCGAGAGCTCGAAGCCGATCCGGGCACCGGTCGACCGGCCGATCCAGTTGCGCTGCATCGCCCGGACCGACTCCGGCCAGTCGACCCGGTCCAGGTCGTCCAGCAGGCGTTGGGCGTACGCGGTGATCCGCATCTTCCACTGCCGCAGCTCGCGGGTGAAGACGGGGAAGTCCCCGCGCTCGCTGCGCCCGTCGGCGGTGACCTCCTCGTTCGCCAGCACGGTGCCCAGCCCCGGGCACCAGTTGACCGGCGCGGTGTCGGCGTAGGCCAGTCGGTACCGGTCCAGGACGGCCGCCCGCGCCGGGCCGTCCAGCGACGCCCACGCCGAGGTGACGGGTGCTACGTCGGGGGGCATTGCTCTCGTCCCGTCCGCGAAGGACTGCTCCAGCTCACTGATCGGACGGGCCCGCCCACGCCCACCGTCGGCATCCGGGTCGTACCAGGCGTTGCGGATCCGGGTGAACATCCACTGCGTCCAGCGCAGGAACCCGGGGTCGATGGTGGACACCCGGCGGGACTCGTCGTGACCGAGCCCGATGCGGCGGAACTCCCGCAGGTACGCGGCGATGTTGGCCTCGGTGGACACCCGCGGGTGGGTCCCGGTCCGGACCGCGTACTGCTCCGCGGGCAGCCCGAACGCGTCGAACCCCATCGTGTGCAGGACATGCTTGCCGGTCATCCGCTGGTAGCGCGCGTAGACGTCGGTCGCGATGTACCCCAGCGGGTGCCCGACGTGCAGGCCCGCCCCCGAGGGGTAGGGGAACATGTCCATGACGAACGCCTTGGCGGCCGGGTCGCCGCCGCCGGCCGGCTCGTCGGGGGTCCGGTAGGTCTGGTCCTCGGACCACCGCTGCTGCCAACGCCCCTCGAGTGCGTTGGCCAGTCGGGCTCCGTACCGGTACGGCGGGGCCTCGGTCGGGCCGGCGACGGGGTGGTCCTCGGTGGTGGTCACAGCTGGTGTGCCTTCCCCGCGGGTGGTGCGCGACGGTGGTGGTGGTGCCGGTCGGTCGGGTCGGCGCGCCCTGCCGGCACGGGAAAGCCCCCCAGCCGCCAGGCGTGGGGGGCAGCCGCACCGAGCCGCAGGAGCGGGTCAGTGCGGCCCGGGAAGCAGTCGGGCGAGGGCGGCGGGCACCGGCCGAGCGTAGCGCCGGTGCCCCATCGCTCAACCGTCGCTGCCGAGCGTCACCTGGGTGGTCGCGGTCCTGCCGTCCCGCAGGTAGGTGACCGTGGCCTTCTCGCCGGGCCGGGACGCGCTGCGGACCGTGGCGACGAGGGTCTGCGCGTCCGGAACGGGCGTGCTGTTGATCTTGGTGACCACGTCGCCGGTCTTCAGGCCGGCCTGAGCGGCCGCGCTGGCCGTATCGGTCACCTCGAGCGCCGCGCCGTTGCCCAGCCCGTTGGACGCGGTGCTGTCCTTCACGCCGACGCCGAGCTTGGCGTGCGTGGCCTTCTCGCCCTTCTCCAGCTGGGCGACGATCGGCTTGAGCTGGTTGACCGGGATCGAGAACCCGAGGCCGATCGACCCCGACTGGGCCCCGCTGCTGCTCGCGCCGGACAGGGACGCGATCGCCGAGTTCAGGCCGATCAGCCGGCCCTGCAGGTCCACCAGCGGGCCACCGGAGTTGCCGGGGTTGATGGCCGCGTCGGTTTGCAGCGCGTTGATCGAGTTCGGTTGGGGACTCGTCTGGGTCGGGGCCCCCGGGTCCTGGCCGAACGGGTTGGTCCCCTGGCCGCTGCCCGGAGTGGGCTCGGGGGCGGTGGTGACCGGCCGGTTGAGCGCGGAGACGATCCCGGTGGTGACGGTGCCGCTCAGGCCCAGGGGGGACCCGAAGGCGACCACCTGCTGGCCGACCCGGAGGGTGGCGGAATCCCCGAGCGCGATGACCGGCAGCTGCCGGGTGGTCCTGGCCCGGATGACCGCGAGGTCGGTCACCGGGTCGCGACCGACGATCGTCGCCGAGCTGGACGTCCCGTCGCTGAAGGTGACGGCGAGGGTCCCGCCGGAGGCGGCGCCCGCGACGACGTGGTTGTTGGTGAGGATCAACCCGTCGGAACCGATGATGGCGCCCGAGCCCGTACCGCCGGACTGCCCGGACTGCTCGGTGATCTGGACGACGGTCGGGGTCACCGACTGCGCGACCGACTCGACCTGGGTCTGGGTCTGCGTCGTGTCCGACGCCGGCACGGCCGAGGAGGTCGTCAGCGAGCTGACCGGGGCGGCCTGGCCGGCGGTGGTCGGGTCGTTCTGGCCGCCGGCCACGTACCCGGCGCCGCCACCGACCAGCGCCGCCGCGAGCAGGGCGGCCACACCGGGAACCAGGGCGCGGCGTCGACGGCGGGGAGCCGCCGCGGGACCGTCACCTGTCGTGGCGTAGGAGCCGGCCGGCTCGTCCCAGGCCGCGTCCGGACGCCGGTCGTCCCGGTGGGTGAAGGACGGGAAGGAGCCCTGCGGCTCGGACGTGCCGAACCGCCCCGGTGCGCCGGCCGGGGACTGCTCCGCCCACGGGTGCGGCTCGTGCACCGGGTCGGGACCGACCGCCGGCTGCTCGGTGGTCTGCTGGTCGTCACGGTTGCCGTGGTGGTCGCTCCGCTGCTCATCGGTCATGAGGACAGCTTCGGCCCTGACGCTGAGCGTGCGCTGAACGGAACCCGAGAGCAGTGTGTGAGTCGCCTGGCCGGCTCCGCCGCACCCCGGCGGAACGGCTCCGCCGGGCCCGGGCGGAACGGCTCCGCCGGGCCCGGGCGGAACGGCTCAGCCGGACCCGGGCAGGACCAGGAAGAATCGGGCGCCGCCCCCGGGGGCCCGTTCGGCGCGGACACTGCCGCCGTGCTGTTCGACCACCTGCCGGACGATCGAGAGCCCCAGACCGGTGCCGGGTGTCGACCGGGCGGTGTCGGCCCGGAAGAACCGGTCGAACACACGGGGCAGGTCCGCGGGGGCGATTCCCGGCCCGGCGTCGGTCACCCGGACGACCCCGCGCTGGAGCTCGACCGACACCGTGGCCCCGGCCGGGGTCCACTTGGCGGCGTTGTCCAGGACGTTGACGACCGCGCGTTCCAGCAGGGCCGGGTTGCCGCGCAGGGCCCAGTGCTCGAGGTCGGTGGTGAACACGAGTCCCGGGGCGCGCCGGCGGACGCGGTCCACCGCCCGCTCCACGATGTCGGCGAGGTCGATGTCCACGGCGACGGCCCGGTCGTCGTGGTCCCGGGCCAGCTGCACGAGGTCGTCGACGAGCCCGGACAGCTCTTCGGCCTGGGCCCGCAGGTCGGCCAGCATCTCCGACCGGTCAGCGGCCGCGAGCAGCGGTGGTGGAGCCGCGCCGATGCCTCCTCCTGTCCCGGTGCCGTCCCGCGCCCCGGTCCCCGCCCGGGGGTGCCGGTCGGCTTCCAGCCGGTCGACCTGCAACAGCAGGTCCAGGTTGGTCCGCATGCTGGTCAGCGGCGTCCGGAGTTCGTGCCCAGCGTCCGCGACCAGGCGCCGCTCGCGGTCACGGGACTGCGCGATCGTGCTGAGCATCCGGTTGAAGGCGTCGGCCAGGCGGGCGACCTCGTCGTGCTGCCGGGTCGGTGGGATGACGAGCGGGTCCAACCGGTTCGTCCGCGCGACCTGCTCCGCCGCGGAGGTGAGGTCGGTGACCGGACGGAGCCCGGCCCGGGCGACGCTGTAGCCGAGCATGCCGGCCAGCGCCACCCCGCCGAGCCCGATCGCGCCCAGGACGACGGCGAACACCCGCAGCGTCTCCTGGGTGTCACCGAGCGATCTCGCGTACACCAGCGCGTTCCCCGGTTGGCGCGGGAAGGGCACGGTGGCCACCCGGTACTCCGCCCCGTCGACCCGGGCGGAGCGCAGGGTGCTGGAGGCTCGCCCCTGGGCGACCGAGTCCTCCACTCCGGTCACCAGGGAGGACGTGTCGGTGGTGGTCGAGCTGAGCACCTGCGTCCCGCGCGCGGCGGGGCCGATGATCGCCAGCTTGAAGTCCGTGCTCCCCGAGGTGAGGACGGCCAGCCCCACCAGCGACTGGTTGTCCGTGGCCGTGGCGGTCAGCTCGGCGCTCCGGAACAGCGCCGTGTCCAGTTCCCTGTACAGCTGGGAGCGCAGGACCAGGAAGGACGTGAGCGCCGCGAGGGCCACGGCCGTCCCGACGGCGACCGCGGTCAGCACCGTCAGCCGGGTCCGCAGGCTCAGACGGCCGCGTCGACGCCGCCCGGCCACGCGGGGGGGTGCGGCCGGGACCGGGGACGTCCCGTCGCGGCCGGTGGACGGATGAGCCGGGTCGGCCGGGACGAACGCGGGGCCGGGGGTCGGTGCCGCCGGGTCCGGTCCGGGCCCGGTCGGGTCCGCGTCACCGACCGGGCGTAGGGACGGCTGGGTCACGGCGGCCCCTCGCGCAGCACATAGCCGACCCCGCGAACGGTGTGCAGCAGGCGGGGTTCGCCGTCGGCCTCGGTCTTGCGCCGCAGGTAGCCGACGTAGACCTCCAGGGAGTTGGCGGTGGTCGCGAAGTCGAAGCCCCACACCTCCTCCAGGATCCGCTCCCGGGTGAGCACGGTCCGGGCGTTGCGCAGCAGCATCTCCATGAGGGCGAACTCGGTCCGGGTCAGCCGGACCGGACGGTTGCCCCGGCTGACCTCCCGCGTGGTCGTGTCGAGGGTCAGGTCGGCGAAGGCGAGGTGCGGCTCGGCCGCGGTGGCGGCCGGGGTCGCCCGCCGCCGGAGCAGCGCCCGGAGCCTCGCCAGCAACTCCTCCAACGCGAAGGGTTTGGTGAGGTAGTCGTCGGCGCCGGCGTCGAGCCCGGCGACCCGGTCGGCGACCGCGTCCCGGGCGGTCAGCGCCAGGATCGGCAGGTCGTCACCGCCCGCACGCAGGATCCGGCACACTTCGAGGCCGTTGACCCTCGGCATCATCACGTCGACCACCAGGGCGTCCGGGCGGGACCGGTGCAGCTGGGCCAGCGCGTCGGCACCGTCGACGGCGACAGAGACCTCGAAACCGTTGAACGTCAGCGAGCGGCGCAGCGACTCGCGCACGCTGCGGTCGTCCTCGGCGACCAGCACCTTCGCGGAGGGCCGCCCGGCCCGGCCGCCGCCGGGGTGGGAGAGCGGGGGTCCTGGGGCGCCGCTGCGCTGGACGGTCACGACTGCAGTCTCGTCCGGACGCTTCCCTGTGGTGCAGGTCGGTCACCGGCCGCGAGCCCCGGTTCCGTCATCTGCCTGCCGCCGACGGCCGCGGGGCGACCGACCTGTGGACAGTCGGCCATCTGTGGACAGACCGAGATCATCTCCCGTACTGTCACTCGCGGTAGCTAAAGCAACACGATGTGTGTCATCCACTCGTCGGGGTCGCTGTGGAGCCGGTGTCCCGAGGGTGTCCGACACCCGGGCACCCGGCCTGCAGGATTGCTCCGTCGGGTACCGAGCGCCGGACGCCGGGGGCAGGAGTCCCCGGGTGATGGCAGTGCCGAGGGGGAACGAGATGGCTGTCACCCGAGTCCGCAACGCACCGGCTGTCGATTACGCCTGGCAGGAGAACGCGGCGTGCCTGGGGACCAGCGGAGAGCTCTTCCTGGGTCCCGACGACGAGCGTCCCAGGGAGCGGGCCCGCCGGGAGGCGTTGGCCGTCATCCTGTGCGCGGCGTGTCCCGTCCGGCGAGCCTGCCTGGACCACGCCCTGGCGGTGCCGGAACGTCACGGGGTGTGGGGTGGGACGACACCGGCCGAGCGGGCCGAGATGCGCCCCGGCACCCTCTGGCTCGCCCAGGCCTGAGCGAGCCCCGGCCAACCCGAGCGGGTGAACCGGAGCCGAGGGGCTAACGTCACCGACGCCGGAGCGACCGAGCCCCGCGCAGCTCCCGGGCGCGCCTGCGGCCCCGGCTGGTGGAGGCAGGAAAAGTGCCGATCGTTGTCGCCTACACACCCAAACCCGAAGGACGCGCAGCTCTCCGCGCGGCTCGTGCCGAGGCCCTGCGCCGGTCCGTTGATCTCCTGGTCGTGGTCGCGATCCGCGTGCCGAACGGCTCCGGTTCGGAGTCCGGGGGCATCGATGCATCGACCGTGTCGGAGAAGGCGCTCGGTGAGCTGCTCGGCGCCGACGCGCCGACCTGGTCCGTCCGCCGGTTCGAGGACAGCCTGGACCCGGCCGACGACATCATCGGTGCGGCGGAGGACGTCGACGCCGAGGCGATCGTGATCGGGCTGCGCCGGCGGTCGCCCGTCGGCAAGCTCATCCTCGGCACGAACGCCCAGCGGATCCTGCTCGACGCATCGTGCCCGGTGGTCGCGGTGAAGGCGCAGGCGAGCGACGCCTGAGCCCGCGCGCCGCCGTCCGACGTGATCAACTCCCGCCCGCACCGGTCGATCCCCGACAGGTCGACGGGCGCCGTGCCACAATCGCCTGTGTCAGCCCAGCCCGGAACAACCGCCGGGAACGAGCCCGAACCCGGGTCGGACCACGGCCGTCGTCGGTCCGACCGGGTGCCGATGTCGGGAGGGGCCACCGTCGCGTCAGATTCGTTCCTCCCGCCCACCCGCGGTCCGTCCCGGCCTACCGTCCGTCCCGGCCACCTGCTCCGGTCCCCGCGGGGACCCCGTTCCGTCGAAAGGTGATCCGTGTCGTTGCACGCCGCTCCCGAGGACCCGCGAACCACCGCTCCCGTGGTGACGCGGACGTCCAGAACGCTGGCCGCTGCCGCGCGATCCGCGGTCGTCACGGCACCGCTGCCGGGCGACGAGGCCGTGCACGACGAGACGGTTGCGGCACCGTCGAACGGTGAACGGCCGAAGGCGAGGTCGCGTTCCCGGGCCGGCGACGCCGCGGGAACGACGCGGGCCACCACCTCGCTCTCGGAGCCCGCTGCCGCACGGAACGGGGCGGCAGGGAACGGGGCGGCAGGGAACGGGGCCGCAGGGAACGGCGCGAGGAAGGAGGGTGTCGCCGGGGCCGCCGGCCCGGAGGCGGTCGGCGCGAAGACCCCGACCACGAAGGCCCCGACCACGAAGACCCCCACGACGAAAACTCCGACCACGAAGACCACGACGGCCAAGACAGGTACAAAGTCGGCGACCGCGAAGACGGCGGCGAAGACCGGTGCCGCGACCTCGACCGTCGCCAAGAACGGGGCCGCGGGCACGGGCACGAACGGGGTCACCGGGAAGAACGGGGTCACCGGGAGAAACGGGGTCACCGGGAAGGACGGGGTCACCGGGAAGGACGGGGTCACCGGGAAGGACGGGGTCACCGGGAAGGACGGGGTCACCGGGAAGGACGGGCCACCGGTCGGCGTGGTAGATCCTCTCGAGCTCGACGACGACGACATCGACGCCCCTGCGGACATCGCAGCGGACCCGGAACTGGCGGCCGTCGAGGCCGATGCCGAGGCGGACGTCGATCCGGAGGCGCTCGCCGCGGCCGCGGTTCTCGTCGTGGTCCCCGTCTCCGCGGCGGAGGAGGTCGTGGCGCCCGCCGCCACAGCGACGGACCAGCCCGCGGAGTCCTACGTCATCTCCGACGACGACGAGGACGAGCCGGTACAGCAGATCGCCTCGGCCGGCGCGACCGCGGACCCGGTCAAGGACTACCTCAAGCAGATCGGCAAGGTTCCGCTGCTCAACGCGGAGCAGGAGGTCGATCTCGCCAAGCGGATCGAGGCGGGCCTGTTCGCGGACGACCAGATCGCCGGCCCCACCGAGCTCGAGCTCGAGCTGTCGGTGGAGATGCAGTGGATCGCGATGGACGGCCGGAAGGCCAAGAACCACCTGCTCGAGGCCAACCTGCGCCTGGTGGTGTCCCTGGCCAAGCGGTACACCGGCCGCGGGATGCTGTTCCTGGACCTGATCCAGGAGGGCAATCTTGGGTTGATCCGCGCGGTGGAGAAGTTCGACTACACGAAGGGCTACAAGTTCTCGACCTACGCGACGTGGTGGATCCGTCAGGCGATCACCCGGGCGATGGCCGACCAGGCCCGGACCATCCGTATCCCGGTGCACATGGTGGAGGTCATCAACAAGCTCGCCCGCGTCCAGCGGCAGATGCTGCAGGACCTCGGCCGGGAGCCCACCCCCGAGGAGTTGGCGGTCGAACTGGACATGACGCCGGAGAAGGTCGTCGAGGTCCAGAAGTACGGCCGGGAGCCCATCTCGCTGCACACCCCGCTGGGCGAGGACGGCGACTCGGAGTTCGGTGACCTCATCGAGGACTCCGAGGCGATCGTCCCGGCGGACGCGGTCAGCTTCACGCTTCTGCAGGAGCAGTTGCACTCGGTCCTGGACACCCTCTCGGAGCGGGAGGCCGGGGTGGTGTCCATGCGTTTCGGATTGACCGACGGACAGCCCAAGACCCTGGACGAGATCGGCAAGGTGTACGGCGTGACACGGGAGCGGATTCGCCAGATCGAGTCCAAGACCATGTCCAAGCTGCGCCACCCGAGCCGTAGCCAGGTGCTGCGCGACTACCTCGACTGACCACCTGGTCTCGCATCGGTTCTGACCATCGGCAGAGGTCTTCGGCGGCGGAGCCGAGATCGCGGGGGCCACTGACGACGCCGATCTCGCCGACGGGTGACTCGCCGACGCCTGGATCGACGCAGCTGGCACCGGACAACGAGCAGGTGCCCAGTTCGTCGCAGAGCCGAGTCCGGCAACGGCGGTCGGGACCCGCGACGGACGTTGCGCACCGGACAGCTCGCTGCCGGTGCTGTGGACGATCGGCTGCGTCCCGGCAGGGCACCGTGGACCGGTGTGTTCGTCGAGCTGGAGGACTCTGTCCGGCTCTGCCGCGTTGCTTCGGTCGGTGAGGACGGCCAAGCGCTCGGCCGTTCTCACCGAGTCCTCGCCGAGACGGGCCCTGACCGTTCAGTCCCCGTCCTCAAGGAAGTGAACGACGACGCCCAATCCGTCGAGATCCTGGGCAAGGACGGCAACACCGCCCTTCTGGTGGCCGAGCACGAGTACCGCTCGATGCTCGAGACGGCGTACCTGCTTCGCTCCGCGGCGAGCGTTGCGGCACCACGCGAGTCGATCGCGGAGGTACGGGCAGGAAAAGCCAGCCAGCACGAGCTCCTGGAACCGCCGGAGTGATCACCGCCTGCTCCACCAGGGGCTGGGACGACTACCCCGACTGGCAGGAGGACAGGGCGACACGTCGGCGGATCAACACCATGATCAAGGAGGCCGGCCGGGATCCGGGTGTCCGAACCGGCCGGCCGGAGCGGCTCCGTGGGGGATCTCACCGGCCTGTGGTCACGTCGTCTGACCGAGGCCGATCGAATGGTCGACGACGTCACGGTCACGATCTACCAGCTGCGTGACCAGTGCTGACGGCGGCCGCGGAACATCGGATCAGCCGCCGGCAGGGCGGGCGGGGGCTGGACTGCATCTGTCGGACGGCGGCTGACGTCCGCGGCAGCGACCTGGAAGTCGCCGTTCCCGGGCTCGCGTCCAGGCTCGACGACCGCCGTCACGATCGTTCCCCAGGGCTACCGTTCCGGGGTCGGTGACGCCCGGTACCGCCTCCAACGGATGGGACCGGACGTGGCGCCGGCGTGGCCGGCCGGGACAAGGGTCGGCACGCCGGGCACGGCGAGTGCGCCGCGACCAACGGTGTCCGGGTCACCAGGCTCTCCCAGGTGCGGGTCGGTGCAGCCGCGGGCGGCTCGGTGCATCCCATCACCCGCAGGGCGACCGAGGGTCGGTGACGTCCCAGCCGCGTGGTGTTACCAGCGTGTTAAAAGGTTGCCGACCGACCGAATGGGTGGCCGACCGGATTGACACGGGAGGTTCACGTTCCGCACGTTGATCACGGCGTCAACGAACCCCCGCCACCGACCTTGCCCGACCGGGCTCCCCGTCGACCTCGACCCCCGCCGTGACCCCTTCGTGACCACGGCAGCGGTGGTCCCGCCCCAGGAGGACGAACGTGAAGCTCTCGCAGTCCCGCCCAGCAGCCGCTCTCGCGACCGGTGTCGCGCTGACGCTTGTCGCCGTCCTCGGCGCCTGTTCCGGCTCCACCGGATCGACGGCCAAGCCCACTGTCGCCGCCGACGGCGCCGGCTACGGCACGCTCCCGGCCAAGTCGGGAACGCCCAAGGAGGGCGGGGTCGTCCGGATCGCGCAGTCCCCGGGCGCCGGGCCCAACTACATCTTCCCGATCACGCCGGCCGCGAACGGCTCGGTCTACAACATCTACCAGTTGCAGAACCAGCTCTTCCGGCCGCTGTACGCCTCCCCGGTGGGTACCGAACCGAAGATCAACCCGGTCGAGAGTCTCGCCGAGGCACCGACCTACTCCAACGGCAACAAGACGGTCGTCATCAAGCTGAAGGGCGGTCACACCTGGTCCGACGGCAAGAAGGTCGTGTCCCAGGACGTGGTGTTCTACATCAACCTGCTCAAGGCGGCGGTCAAGGAGAGCGCCGCGAACTTCGGCAACTACACGCCGGGCTACTTCCCCGACAGCGTCGTCAAGGCCGAGGCGACCGACCCGACGACCGTCACGCTCACCCTCACCAAACCGTTCAACCCGCAGTTCTTCTACCTCAACCAGCTGACGTTCATCAGCCCGCTGCCCTCGACCGCCTGGAACCGCGCGGCGGTCGGCGGGCCGCCCCTGGACTCCACGGTCCCCGCGAACGCGAAGAAGATCTACGACTTCCTGGCCAAGCAGGCCGCGGACCTCAAGACCTACGCGACCAACCCGCTGTGGAAGGTCGTCGACGGTCCGTTCACGCTCACCGCGTACAACCCGAACACCTCGGCGCTGACGATGAAGCCGAACCCGAAGTACACCGGACCCCAGAAGGCGCACGTCTCCGAGGTGCAGCAGGTCTCGTTCACCTCCGAGTCCGCGGAGTTCAACCAGCTGCGCAGCGGGAAGCTCGAGGTGGGCGCCGTGCCGTTCACCAGCCTCGCGCAGGTCCCGGCGCTGCAGCGCACGGGGTACAACGTCTACGGGTACCCCAGCTTCGGGTTCAACTACATGGTCTTCAACTTCAAGAACACGACCGGCCACTTCGACAGGATCATCGGCCAGCCCTACGTGCGGCAGGCGCTCGCCCACCTGCAGGACGAGCCGTCCCTGATCAAGGGCGTGTTCCGCACGGCGGCGTCCGCCTCCTACGGTCCGGTCCCGGGAGCGCCCAAGAGCGAGTTCACGCCGGACAACGCGCTGACGAACCCCTACCCGTTCGACGTGACGGCGGCGGGCAAGCTGCTCACCGACAACGGCTGGACCGTGGTGCCCAACGGCACCACCACCTGCACGAAGCCCGGGTCGGCCGCTGGCCAGTGCGGCGCCGGCATCCCCGCGGGCACGCCGCTGTCGTGGAACATGTTCTACTCCAACCAGCCGGCCACCACCGGTCAGCAGGTGACCGCTCTGGTGTCGGCCGCAAAGCAGGTCGGCATCACCATCACCACCTCGGCCAAGACGTTCAACTTCCTCATCCAGAACTACAGCGACGTCTCCGCGCCGGCCAACACCACCAAGTGGTCGATGATGGACTTCGGTGGCTTCTCGGTGAACAACTACCCGACGACGAACCAGATCTTCAACACGACCGGGTCCTACAACTTCGGCGGCTACTCCGACCCGAAGGCCGACGCGTTCATCCAGGACTCGGTGTTCGGCAGCGACCCCAAGGCCGTCTCCAAGGAGGCCGCCTACATCACCGGCAGCCTCCCCGCGATCTTCCAGCCGAACTCGGACAACGTGCTGGCGTGGTCGACCAAGCTGTCGGGCCCGCCGGAGAGCTTCTCCAACATGACGCAGTACCGCCTGTCGCCGGAGTACTGGTACTTCACGAAGTAGGCAGCGCCCTCCCGGGTGGGACCCGCCTTACCCCCCCCGCCCGCCTGACCCCCGCCCCCGCCCGACCGCCCGGCAGCGCCCGGGAGAACGGAGACCACCCGACATGGTCGGACACCTGGTGCGGCGGGCGGGGGTCTCGGTGATCGTCGTCATCGGGATCTCGGTCGTCGTCTTCGTCCTGCTGCACACGATCTCCAGCTCGCCCGGGCGCGCGGTCCTCGGCGTCCAGGCCACCCCGCAGGCGGTGGCCGCCTTCGACCACGCGAACGGCTACGACCGGGCACTTCCGCTGCAGTACCTGAGCTATCTCTCCAAGCTGCTGCACGGGGACCTCGGGTACTCCTACAAGCTCAACCAGTCCGTCGGGGCGCTCCTGCAGCAGAACGTCGGGCGGAGCGCACTGCTCACGGCGACCGCGCTGGTCCTCGCGGTCGCCATCGCGATCCCGCTGGGGATCCTGCAGGCGGTGAAGCGCAACAGCGTGGTCGACACCGTCGTGACGGCGACCGCGTTCACGCTGTACTCGATCCCCACCTTCTTCGTCGCGCTGGTCCTGATCGCGGTCTTCTCCCTCGACCTCAACGTCCTGCCCAGCCAGGCCAGTCAGTCCGACAGCGTGGTCGGGGTGCTGGCCGACCCAGGGTCGATGGTGCTGCCGATCGCGACCCTCACCGCGGTGTCGGTCGCGGCGTTCTCCCGGTACATGCGCTCCGCCGCGCTGGACAACCTGGCGCAGGACTACATCCGGGTCGCCCGGGCCAAGGGACTCACCGAGGGCCAGGTGATCGGCCGCCACCTGGTGCGCAACTCGTGCCTGCCGATCATCACCCTGGTGGGTCTGTCGTTGCCGGCCCTGCTGGCCGGCAACCTGATCGTGGAGACGGTCTTCAACTACCCGGGTCTGGGGTTGCTGTTCTTCAACAGCCTGCAGAAGGAGGACTACCCGGTGCTGCTGGCCTACAGCCTCATCGTCGGGATCCTCACGGTGCTCGGAAACCTCGTCGCGGACATCGCGCTCGCCGTCACCGACCCACGGATCCGGATCGCGTGACCGGCCGCGAGAGCACTGCCTCCGAGAGCACCGCACTCGCCACGACGGCAGGAGAAGTCGATGGTCACTGACACGCGCGCCGGGGCACCGGCCGCCCGCGCCGACCCGGGCAGGGGTGACGGCGGCGCGGTCGCGGCGACCACCCCGATGTGGCGCCTGGCGTTGCGCTCGTTCCTGGAGAACCGCCTGGCCGTCGTGGGCGTCGGGGTCATCCTGGTGTTCCTGCTGTTCTGCTGGGTGGGTCCGGTGTTCTACCCGACCAACCAGCTGAACACCGACATCGGCAACACGTTCCAGCCACCCGGCAACGGGCACCCGCTCGGCACCGACAGCTACGGCTTCGACGTGCTGGGCCGGCTGATGAAAGGCGGGCAGGCCTCGCTGGAGATCGCGTTCCTGTCCGCGCTCATCGCCACGGTCATCGGGACCCTGTGGGGGGCTGTCGCGGGGCTGGTGGGCGGGGTGGTCGACGCGGCGATGATGCGGGTGGTCGACGTGCTGCTGGCCATCCCGTTCCTGTTCATCGTCCTGATCATCGCGACCCGTTTCGACGCCTCGGTGCTGAGCCTCAGCCTGGTCCTGGGGGCGTTCTCCTGGTTGGTGCCGGCGCGGCTGGTGCGCGGGGAGGTGCTGACGCTGCGGGTCCGCGACTTCGTGTCGGCGGCCCGCGTGATGGGCGGCAGCCGATGGCGCCTGGTCAGCCGGCACCTGGTCCCCAACGCGCTCGGCACCGTCATCGTCAACGTCACCTTCCAGGTGGCGGATGCGATCCTCGCCGTGGCGGCACTGGGATTCCTCGGGTTCGGGCTGTCCTATCCGAGGGTCAGTTGGGGCGACATGCTCTCCGACGGCATCAACTACCTGCTCTCCGGCTACTGGTGGCTGATCTACCCGGTCGGGCTGTGCCTGGTGCTCGTCGTCATGGCGTGCAACTTCATCGGTGACGCGCTCCGCGACGCCGTCGACGTCCGCCTCCGGAAGCGCTGAGGAGTCACCGTGGTCCGCGCACTCGAGATCGAGGGTCTCTCGACCCACATCCAGCTCAGCCGTTCCGTGGTCCGGGCGGTCGGGGACGTCTCGCTGCACATCGACGCCGGGGAAACGCTCGGTCTGGTCGGGGAGTCCGGGTGCGGCAAGTCCATGACCGGGCTGTCGGTCATGGGGCTGCTGCCTCCGGGCGGACACATCGTGGCCGGGTCGGTGAAGGTGGCCGGCCGTGAACTGGTCGGGCTGTCCGAGGGGGCGCTGCGCAAGGTGCGCGGCAACGACGTCGCCATGGTGTTCCAGGACTCGATGACGTCGCTGAACCCGACGCGGACCATCGGCTACCAGGTGGCCGAGCCGGTTCGACGCCACCTCGGGGCCGGGACGGCGCAGGCGCGGGAACGGGCCGTCGAGGTCCTCGGACTCGTCGGGCTCCCGCGGCCGAGGGAGCGGCTGGACGACTACCCGCACCAGCTCTCCGGCGGCCTGCGCCAGCGGGTGATGATCGCGATGGCCCTGGCATGCGAGCCGAAGGTGCTGATCGCCGACGAGCCCACCACCGCCCTCGACGTGACGATCCAGGCCCAGATCCTCGCGCTGCTGGACGAGCTCAAGGACCGCCTCGGGATGGCGGTGCTGCTGATCACGCACGACATGGGCGTCGTGGCCGGCCGGGCCGACCGGGTGCAGGTGATGTACGCCGGGCGGATGGTGGAGTCCGCCGGCACCCCGGAGCTGTTCGGCCACATGCACCACCCGTACACGCAGGCACTGCTGGCGTCCATCCCCCAGCTGGACCAGGACGGCGCCGAGCCCCTGTACTCCATCCCGGGCATCCCCCCGGACCTCACGGAGCCGCCGCCGGGCTGTCGGTTCGCGGACCGCTGTCCCCGGGCGACGGACCGGTGCCGCACCGACGAGCCGACCCTGACAGGGGACGACCCGGCGCACCAGGCCGCCTGCTGGCACCCGGTCGACGGTCCGGTCCCGCACCAGCCGCTGGACCCGGCCGTGCGCGCGCACCGCGACCAGGTCCGGGCGGCCGAGCGGGCCGGCACCCGCGAGGTCCGGCTGCTCGAGGTCGACAGCCTGGTCAAGGAGTACCCGGTGTCATCGGGGGGCCTCAGCCGACGGGCAGGCAGCGTCAAGGCCGTCTCGGACATCTCCTTCACCGTCAACCGGGGCGAGACCTTCGGCCTGGTGGGGGAGTCCGGCTGTGGGAAGTCGACGATCGGGCGGATGGTCGTCGCGCTGGACCGGCCCGACCACGGGTCGGTGACCCTCGGCGGGGACGACATGGCGACGCTGAAGGGGTCCCGGCTACGCCGCCGGCGCCGCGACCTGCAGCTGATGTTCCAGGACCCGCAGGCCTCCCTGGACCCGCGCGTCCGGGTCGGGGCGACGCTGAGGGAACCGCTGGCCATCCAGGGGATCGGCAGCCGCCGGGAGCAGGACGCGCGAGTGCAGGAGCTGCTCGGCGAGGTCGGCCTGCCGGCCAGCTCCGTGGAGCGCTACCCGCACGAGTTCTCCGGCGGCCAGCGACAGCGCATCGGCCTGGCCCGCGCACTCGCCCTGAACCCGCAGCTGATCGTCGCCGACGAGCCGGTCAGCGCCCTGGACGTCTCGATCCGCTCCCAGGTGCTGAACCTCATGAAGCGGCTGCAGGCGGCCCACGACCTGTCCTACGTGGTGATCTCCCACGACCTCGCGGTCGTGAAGTACCTCGCGGACCGGATCGGGGTGATGTACCTGGGCAAGCTCGTCGAGGTCGGCCCGAGTGAGCGGGTGTACGCAGCGCATGCCCACCACTACACGGCCGGGCTGATCGCCACGATCCCGGTACCCGACCCGCTGGCCGAGCGGGAGGACGACGTGGTCCGCGGGGAGCTGCCCAGCCCGGTGGACCCGCCGTCGGGGTGCAGGTTCCGGACCCGCTGCCCGGCCGCGACCGAGCTCTGCGCCCAGGTCGAGCCGCCGCTGCGACGGTTCGGTGACGGGCACTGGGCCGCGTGTCACCACCCCCTGCAGAGCCCGGTACCGGAGGACGCGGGTGCGCTGGGCGCGGACGCCGAACCCGTGTCCACGCCCGCACTGATCGGGGGCGCCACCCGTGCGTCCTGAGGATCTCGACCTGCTCGTCTCGGTGTCCGCCCCGACTCTGCACCCGGCCGGGACGCACGCGGTCGTCTCGGCGGTCCGGCCGGACGTGGCGGGCAACACCTACACCGGCCAGCTGTGGACCGTCCCGATCGGTGACGCGACCGTGGGGGGTGACCGGCCGCCGGGACCGACCCGGCTCACCCGCGGTCACCGGGACACCGCGCCGAGGTTCAGCCCCGACGGGCGGTTGCTCGCGTTCCTGCGGGCCGGTGCCGATCCCGGCGCCGGCACCGGCGCGCCCCAGCTGTTCGTGATGCCCGGGACCGGCGGCGAGCCGGTGGCGCTGACCGACGCGCCACTCGGCGCCGGGGAGCCGCGCTGGTCCCCGGACGGCACCCGCATCGCCTACACGGCGCGGGACCCGGAGCCCGGCCGGTACGGCACGCAGGACGGGGTCGGCCCGGACGCCGAGGCCCCCCGGCTGATCACCGACCTGCGGTACCTGACCGACGGTGTCGGCTTCGGGGGTGACCGGCGCAGTCAGGCCTTCGTCGTCGACGTGCCCGATCCCCGTGCCGAGCCGGTGGTCGCCGCGCCCGGGGCCGATCCGGCCGCGCGTGACGTCATCGGTGCGACCCGGGTCACCGACGGCCCGTTCGATGTCGAGTCGGTCACCTGGAGCCCGGACGGGTCCCGGCTGGCCTTCGTCAGCGCCCGCCACCCCGGCCGGGCCACCGATCTGCGCGTGGACGTCTGGACCTGCGCGCCCGACGGCTCGGACCTGGTCCGGGTCACCACCGCCCTGGCCGCCGAGAAGGTCGCGTGGTCCGGCGACGGCGCGACGGTGTGGTTCCTGGCCGCCGACCCCGGCCCCGGCGGGGTGGAGTTCATCGCCCGTCACACCGGGCTGTTCTCCGTCCCGGCCGACGGTTCGGCCGCGCCCGTCCGGCACACCGACGCCGAGACCGTCGACCTCGGGGAGGTCGGGTCGGACCTGACCGTCACGCCGGACGGGGTACTGGTGCAGAACCGCACCCGCGGGTCCGTCGAGCTGCTCTCCGTCGACGGCTCCGGTGCGCCGCCGGAGGTCCTGCTGGAAGGCGAGCTGTGCGTGACGGGCCAGGACGCGGTCGTGACCGAGGCGGGGACGGTCGTGGTCGTCACCGTCCAGACGCCGGTATCGGCCGGTGAGCTGCTGCTGGTCTCGCCCGGTCCCGGCCGGCCCCTGACCGACTTCGGTGCGGCGCTCCGCACGGGACCGGGTACCCGGCCGCTGCGCGAGGTGACCGTCGACGCCGACGACGGCTACCCGGTCCACGGCTGGGTCGTGCTACCCGAGGGCCGGGGCCGCACCCGGTCCTGCTCGACGTCCACGGCGGCCCGTTCACCCAGTACGGCTGGCACGTCTACGACGAGGCCCAGGTGCTGGCGACGGCCGGGTACGCGGTGGTCCTGGGCAACCCCCGCGGATCGGCCGGGTACGGCCAGACCCACGGCAGCTGCATCACCGGCGCGCTGGGCCGCCGGGACGCCGCGGACCTCACCGATCTGCTCGACGGGTTGCTCGCCGACCCGGCACTCGGCCTGGACGCGGACCGGGTCGGGGTCCTGGGGGGCTCCTACGGCGGGTACATGACCGCCTGGCTGACGTCCCGGCCGGGCGCCGCGGAGCGGTTCACCGCGGCCGTCGTCGAGCGCGGCTTCCTGGACCCGATCTCGTTCGCGGGAACGTCGGACATCGGCTGGTTCTTCGGGGGGGCGCTGGTGGGGACCGACCCGGACCTCGTGCGCGCCCAGTCGCCGATGGCCGCGGTGGACCAGGTACGGACCCCCACGCTGGTGATCCACTCCGAGCGGGACCTGCGCTGCCCGCTGGAGCAGGGCCAGCGCTGGTTCGCCGGTCTGCTCGGCGCCGGGGTGCAGGCGGAGTTCCTCGTCTTCCCGGGGGAGAGCCACGGGCTGACGCGGGAGGGCCAGCCCCGGCACCGCCGTCAGCGGTTCGACCACCTGCTGCGCTGGTGGGCCCTGTACCTGCCGACCCTCGCCAACCCGACGCGCACCGCCGCCTGACCCGCGGTGCACGTCGAGGACCGTCAGCCCAGATCCCGAGGAGAACCGTGCCCGTCCGCCCGATACGCCTGTTCGGTGACCCGGTCCTGCGCCATCGTGCTCAGCCGGTCACCGACTTCGACCGCGAACTCGGCGACCTGATCACCGACCTCACCGACACGATGCTCGACGCGGACGGCGGAGGGATCGCCGCGCCGCAGATCGGGGTGGGGTTGCGGGTCTTCACCTACGTGGTGGAGGGAGTGGTCGGGCACGTCGTCAACCCCGTCGTGGAGCCGGTCGGGGACGAGGAACAGCTCACGCGAGAGGGCTGTCTGTCGATCCCGGGGCTGCCGTTCGACTGCACGCGTCACCTCCAGGTGGTCACCACCGGCTTCGACCTGCACGGCGAGCCGCTCCGGATCGAGGGCACCGGGCGGCTGTCGGTGATCGTCGAGCACGAGACCGACCACCTGGACGGGATCCTGTTCGTGGACCGACTCGACCCGGAGAACCGGGAACTGGCCGTGCAGGCCATTCGGGACGCCGAGTGGAGCGGTGGCGAGGTCCCCGAGATCCGGGACAGCCCTCACGCGCCCCTGCGTTCCGCTGTCTGACCGACAACGCCCCCGGGACACAGCTCGGGCGGGACCACCGGTCGGTGGTCCCGCCCAACCCGGTCGTGCGTGCGCTGGCCGAGATCCGGGTCAGCGCTCCTCGGTACGGGTCAGCGCTCCTCGGTACGAGCGGTGGCCTTCGTGGCCTGCAGCCGGTCGGACTCGTCGTGGATCTTCACGGCGACCCCGTCGAGCTTCGGCGCGTACTCCCGGCGGTGGTGGGCACAGAACAGGAGCTCGCCGCCGCTGGGCAGGCTCACGCGCGCGTAGGCCTGGGCGCCGCAACGGTCGCAACGGTCGTTCGCGGTCAAGGTCTCGTTGGCGGTCAGTGTCGCGTTCATCAGACTGTCCCCTCTCCTGCGTCGCGCCGGACGTTCCCGCAGGCCTCACGGGCACTTCCGGCCGGCGCCCCCGTGCGGCGGTGCCGTCGTGCTCCTGGTGCTCCCGCAGTCCCCATGTAAGCAGGCTCGGCGGGCTGGTGGTTGCCGGGTCGGGACGACGCGCACAGGAGTGTGTCCGTGCGTCGTGTGCCGTCCGCGGGTCAGAACGCGCCGACCGGGGAGGATGTTCCGGGACGGACCCCGGCGCGCCGCGGGTGGGGACGAACCAGGAGGAGGACGTCGCAGTGGTCGCAGCGCCCAGGACCACAGCGAACGCGGGGGGCATCTCAGCGGCCGCGCCGGGGTACTCCGCCCGGGACCTCGCCGTCCTGGAGGGTCTGGATGCCGTCCGCAAGCGCCCCGGGATGTACATCGGGTCCTCGGACTCCCGCGGGCTCGCGCACTGTCTCTGGGAGATCGTCGACAACGCCGTCGACGAGGCGCTGGGCGGGCACTGCGACGCGATCACGGTCACCCTGCACCCGGACTCGTCGGTGGAGGTCGCCGACAACGGGCGCGGGATCCCCGTCGACACCGAGCCGCGGACCGGGTTGTCCGGTGTCGAGCTGGTCCTGACCCGCCTGCACGCCGGTGGGAAGTTCGGTGGCGGCTCCTACACCGCGACCGGCGGGCTGCACGGGGTGGGCCTCTCGGTGGTCAACGCCCTGTCGGTCCGCCTCGACGTCGAGGTCGACCGCGCCGGCCGGACCTCGGCGATGAGCTTCCGGCGCGGGATCCCCGGGGTGTTCGGCGACCCGGCGTCCGGGCCGCTGCCCGAGGCCCCGTTCACCGAGCGGACCGGGCTGCGGGAGGCGGGGCGGGTCCGGCGCGGCGTCACCGGGACCCGGGTGCGCTGGTGGGCGGACCCGCAGGTGTTCACCCGCGACGCCGAGCTGGCGGTCCCGGACCTGGTCGAGCGGTTCCGACAGACCTCGTCCCTGGTGGCGGGGCTCTCGATCACCCTGCTGGACCGGCGCGGCCCCGAGGCAGCCACCGACCAGACCTGGCTGCACACCGGCGGTATCGCCCAGTTCTGCGCCGACCTGGCCACCGAGTCCGGCGAGGACGACGTGTCCGGCGTGTGGCACCTGACCGGTAGCGGGACCTTCACCGAGACCGTGCCCGTGCTGGACGACCGCGGCCACATGGAGTCCGCCGAGGTCCAACGGACCTGCGAGGTGGAGGTCGCGCTGCGCTGGGGAGCCGGGTACGACACGACGGTCCGCAGTTTCGTCAACGTCGTGGGAACCCCCCAGGGCGGCACGCACGTCGCCGGGTTCGACCAGGCGTTGCTGCGGGTGCTGCGGGAGCAGGTGACGGCGAACGCGGTGCGCCTCAAGGCCGGCAAGGACCGCCCCGAGAAGGAGGACGCGCTGGAGGGCCTCACCGCCCTGATCGCGGTCCGTCTGGCCGAGCCGCAGTTCGAGGGCCAGACCAAGGAGGTCCTGGGCACGGCGCCGGTCCGCGCGATCGTTGCCGACGTCGTCCGGGCCGGGCTCACCGAGCGGCTGACGGCGACCCGCGGCCCTGCCCGGACCGAGGCCGGCGCCGTGCTGGACAAGGTGGTCGGGGCGATGAAGACCCGGCTGACGGCTCGCGCGCACCGGGACACCGCCCGGCGCAAGACAGCTCTGGAGAACGGTGCTCTTCCTCCCAAGCTGGTGGACTGCCGCACCCGGGACGTCAGCCGCTCCGAGCTGTTCGTCGTGGAGGGTGACTCGGCGATGGGCACCGCCAAGGCGGCCAGGCGCGCGGACTTCCAGGCCCTGCTGCCCATCCGCGGGAAGATCCTCAACGTGGCGAAGGCCAGTGTGGCGGACATGCTGGCCAACAACGAGTGCGCTGCTCTCATCCAGGTCCTCGGCGCCGGGTCGGGCCGGTCCTTCGACCTGTCCGCGGCCCGGTACGGCCGGGTGGTGTTCATGTCCGACGCCGACGTGGACGGCGCCCACATCCGCTGCCTGCTGATGACGCTGTTCTTCCGGTACCTGCGCCCGCTGGTCGAGGCGGGTCGCGTGTTCGCGGCGATGCCCCCGCTGTACCGGATCGAGGTCGCCCGCCCGTCCGGGACCCAGGAGCGCTTCGTCTACACCTACTCCGAGCAGGAGTTCCTCGACACCGTGAAGGCGCTGGGCAAGCGGAACCTGACGGTGAAGCTTCCCCCGCAGCGGTACAAGGGCCTGGGGGAGATGGACGCGGACCAGCTCCGCGACACCACGATGGACCCGGCCAGGCGGACCCTGCGCCGGATCACCGTGGCCGACGCAGGTGCCGCGGAGGCCACGCTGGACCTGCTGATGGGCTCCGAGGTCGGCCCGCGGCGGGACTTCATCGTGGCCGGCGCCGCTGCGCTGGACGCCGCCCGGCTGGACGTCTGAGGTGCGCGTCGGGGTCGCCGGGCTGGGGCGGATGGGAGCGGTGCTCGCGGGACGACTGCTCGATGCCGGCCACGAGGTGACCGTCTGGAACCGGTCGCCGGGGGCCGCCGCGGCGCTGGCAGTCCGTGGCGCCCGAGTGGCCGCATCCCCGGCGGAGCTCGCGGGTGCGTGCGACACGGTGGTGGTGCTTGTGACCGACGACGTGGCCGTGCGCCGGGTCTGGCTCGGCGGTGGTGTCCCGGGCAGCGACGGACTGCTGGCCGCGGACGTCACCGGGAGGGTCCTGATCGAGAGCAGCACCATCCGGGTGGACACCGTGCTCGAGGTCGGCGCGGCGGCGTCCCGGCGCGGGGCGCTGGTGGTGGACGCGCCGGTCTCCGGGACCGTCGGCCCGGCCCGCGCCGGTCACCTGCTGGGTCTGGCCGGTGGTGAACCGAGCGTGGTGGCGGCGGCCGTGCCCGTCCTGGACGTCTGGTGTCGCCGGGTGGTGCACCTCGGGCCGCTCGGCGCAGGGATGGCCACCAAGCTCGCGTTGAACATGGGGATGGCCGCCCTGTGGGCGGCGCTGGGGGAGTCCTACGCCCTGGCGGCCGCCCACGGGGTGAGCCGCGCGGACTTCACCGCGGTGCTGGCCGACTCCCCGCTCGCGGCACCGTCGGTGCTCGGCAAGGCCGACCTGCTGCGCGCCGGGCGCGTGCCCACCGGGGAGGTGTCGGCCTTCGACGTCGCCGGCGTCCGCAAGGACCTCGTCGCGATGGTGGCGACCGCCGTCGGGGCGGGCGTCCCGGCGGCGGTGGCGGCCGCGGCCCTGGCCCAGTTCAGCGGTGCCGTCGCGACCGGCTACGGCGCGGCCGACCTCGTCGCGGTGGTCGACTACCTGGAGGACGCCCGTCGGTGACGGACCAGCGCCGGCCCGGGCCATCTACTTCAAGCGCCGGCGCCGCCGTCCACCGGCACGATCGCGCCGGTCACCATCGAGGCCCGGTCACTGAGCAGCCATGCCGCCACCTCGGCGACCTCGCGGGGCTCGGCCATCCGGCCGAGCGGGATCGATGCGGTGATCTGCTCGACGATGCCGGGGGTGGCCGCCTCCCACGCGTCGATCATCTCCGTGGCGGTGCCGCCGGGGGTGATGCCGTTGACCCGGATGCCCTCGCGGGCCCAGGTCACGGCGGCGGTCTCGGTGATGCTGTTGAGCGCGCTTCATGGCGCCGTACGCGGGGAGGGCGGGGTTCGCGCGGCGGCTGCCGATGCTCGAGGTGTTGACGATCGCCCCGCCACCGTTGCGTCGCATGAGCGCGGCTCGGCGGTCATGGCGGTCCAGTGCGCTCGGAAGTTCACGGCGAACTGCTCGTCGATGTCCTCGTCGCTCGTGGTGTCGAGCGGGCCGACCTGCTGCTGAGGGAGCGCGCCGTTGTTGAAGGCACCGTCGAGCCGGCCGTGCAGCTTCTGGACACGGTCGACGGCGGTGCGGATGTTCGCACGGTCCGCGAGATCTAGGGTGACGGCGTCGGCGACGCCGCCGTCGGCGCGGACCTCGGTGACGATGCGGTCGAGGGCGTCGGTGCTGCGGGCCGCGAGGACGACGGCGGCGCCCTCCCGCGCGAAGAGGTGGGCCGCGGCTGCGCCGATGCCGCGGCTGGCGCCGGTGATGAACACGACCTTGCCGGTGAGCAGTCCGATCGGGGTGGTGTCGATGGTGTTGGTCATGCCGACAGCGTGCGGCGGTCCAGGAACCGGATGCAGGCACAGGTGGTACCAGTCTCCGCCGCTATTCAGCGTGCAGACTCGGGACGTGGACAAGCGGGAGCTCGGGGCGTTTCTCCGCAGCCGACGTGAGCGGCTCCGGCCGGAAGGCGTCGGTCTCCCCCCGGGTCCGCGGCGGAGGACCCCGGGGCTCCGCCGTGAGGAGGTCGCGGTGCTCGCGTACATCTCCATCGAGTACTACGTCCGGCTCGAGCAGGGTCGGGCGCCACGTCCGTCGGGCGAGGTCCTCGCCGGGATCGCGGGCGCGCTGCGGCTCACGGACGTGGAGGCCGATCACCTCCACGTTCTCGCGGGCACCGCACCGGTCCGGGCCGGCCTGCACCGCCGGGACGTCCGCCCGAGCATCCTCGCGGTCCTCGAGCGGCTGCCGCAGACGGCTGCGTTCGTGATGTCCGCCGCGTTCGAGGTGCTGGCGTGGAACGATCTCGCGGCCGCGCTCATGGAGGACTTCGCCGGCCTGGCCCCGCAGGACCGCAACCTCGCTCGGAGGACGTTCCTCAGGCCGGCGCGACCCGACGCGCCCCTGTACGGGATCTCCGACGCCGTCGAGTTCCGGCACAGCGTCGTCATGCAGCTCCGGTCCACGTCCGCCCGGTACCCGTCGGACCCAGCGGTGACGGGCCTCGTCGAGGAGCTCCGCCAGGGCAGCCCCGAGTTCGCCCGGCTCTGGGAGCGGCACGACGTGCAGGCTGCGCCGATGCTGACGAAGACGTTCCGGCACCCGGCCGTCGGGGAGATCACCGTCGACTGCGACTCGCTCGTGCTCACCGACCGCGATCAGCACCTCGTGCTGTACACCGCGCCGCGGGGGTCCCGCGACGCGGACGCGCTGGCCCTTCTGAACGTCCTCGGAACGGAGAGCATCAACGCGAGCGGATCGCTCTGACAGGCCCGGACACGGCGAGTGCGCGGCTCCCCGGGCCCGTACGGCGAGCGCGTCCGCGGGGACCTCGTCGCGATGACGGCGACTACCTCGACGACGCCCGTCGGTGACGGACCACGGCCACACCGAGCAGCAGCTCGTACAAGAGGAACCACGGGTGACCGGTGGTGAGTCGGTTGCAGTCGTCCGCAGCAGGCTGCGCGACCAGGGCACCAGGGCAGCCGGATGACCAGGCTCGGTCGACGTCTCGCCTGGACGCCACGTCACCGACCAGCCCGGTCATCTACCCGGGACGTCGTTGCCCGAGTCGCTATCGTCAGGGCCGTGACGGGCTTCGCTCAGCAGTCCTGGTGGTGTCGCTTCTAGCGGCGCCCTGTCACCCCGCGCGCCGCCAACCCTCGATGGGTGCGGCGTCCTGCCCGGAGCTGTCTGTCGTGGGTCACTTCCGGAGGGATCTCGATGAACGCGACACCTGAACGCAGCATCGGCACGTACCTGATCAGTTCCCGCTCCTTCGCGGAGTACCGCGCGATGTTCGCCCTCACCGACGCGGACCTGCACGGGCGGGTGTTGGACTGTCCCGGCGGGGGCGCCAGCTTCACCGCCACCGGAACCGAGCAGGGCTTGGACGTGGTCGCGGTCGACCCGGTCTACGCAACGCCGCACGAGGAGCTGATCGCTCAACTCGCGGGGGAGCTCGACCGTGGCGCCGCGTGGATGCGCGCGGGGGCTGACGCCTACGAGTGGGCGTTCTACGGGGACCTGGCCGGTCACACTCGCCTGCGACGGGAGTCCGCCCAGCTGTTCGTCGCGGACCTGCGCGCACACCCCGAGCGGTACTTGCCGGCGTCCCTGCCGTCCTTGCCGTTCGCGGACTCCGGCGTGGACCTGGTCCTGTCCTCGCACCTGCTGTTCACCTACGCCGATCGCCTCGACTTCTCCTTCCACCTCGCGGCACTGAAGGAGATGGCCCGTGTCACCCGCGGCCAGGTCCGCGTCTACCCCTTGGTCGACCAGAACGGGCACCCGTTGGATGACCTCGTCGCAGCGCTGATCGCGGCCCTGGCCGCGGTAGATCTCAGCGGTCGTGTCGTCGAGGTCGACTACGAGTTCCAGCGCGGCGCCCGGGGCATGCTGATCACCGACGCCTCTTGACGCACGCGGGGGCCGTAGATCATGACTTTGGTGTCGTGGTCTGCGTAGCCGTGGGGTTCGCCCCAGCCGAGAGCACCGATCTCCCGCGCCCGGTCAGCCGGGAGGCACAGGTGGGTGCTGGTGTCGGTGACGCCGTGCCGGTGCACCGGTTCCAGCGGCGGTCCCGGGGCCAGGGACGTCGCCGGGTCGAACACCTCGCGCAGGTCGTCCAAGAGCACCGCTCGCGACGACGCGGGCGACACCTGGCTGCGGCCCTCGAGGGTGTAGGAAAGCTTGAACACCTCGGCGACGAGCCGGCCCCACATCTCCGGGGTGGCCTGCTGGTCCAGTTGGCGGTGCGGGACGCCCGAGGACGTCCGCGGGCGTGGGCCAAGCCGTGCCCCCGTTGCATGGACGGAACCTAGCGACGGCTGCCGGGCAACCGTGATCCGTAGCTTGAGTCGGTCGAGCAGCCACCTCGATGTGTCGCGGTGGAGTGCTTCGGCTGGGACGGTGTGGGGGTGCCGGACAAGGAGAAGGACGACGCCCGCCGGGCTTTTCAGTCCCTGCCCGAGGTCGGCGCCGAGGAGGTCGCTCGGGTGGAGGACCTGGCGGCGCAGCTCGCCCTTGCCGGTGACGTCCTCCACACAGTCGGGTACGTGACACGACTGGAAGCAGCGTCCGACGCCCGGGTCGCCGTCCAGATGACAGGGGAACTCGCCCGCGGGGTGGTCACGCCGCTCAGCACGGGCAACTGGTACGCGGGTCTGGCGTTGGTCCGCCAGTTGCTCGAAGTGCAGTACCTACTGGCCGCGTTCGCTCGCGAGCCCTCGTCCATCGGGGGGTGGCGGCGGTCGACGAAGGCTGATCGAACGGGCGGGGGTCGCTTCGCTCCCGCCACCCTCAGGCAGGCTGGGATGTTCCGGGACGACGACTACTGGAACCACTGCGAGCGCGGGGGCCACCCGACCCCACTCGGCGTGTTCCTTGTCCGCTTTGAAGGAAGCGACGAGTCGGATGACGCGATCGGGAGGGGGTTGGGGTGGCGTGACGCGGCCAACCACCTCCTCCAGGTCACGAACGAGGTCGTGGACGTCAGTGCCGCTCTTGACCTCGGCGAGCTCATCGGGCCCGACCTCGATTCAGCGGTTTGGTCGGTGGCCGAATGGCTGGCCCGTGACGCCGATACGTTGAGCCGGGTGACCCGACCGCCGCCGAGCGACCCCTGATGCAACTGTCCGCCACATGGTCAGGCCGAGTGGTGGGGGCCTGATGGGCTGGTGGCGTCGCGCAGCTGGTCCAACAGGCCTGCGGCGTACCGGGGTTCGGGGACCCAGCAGGTGGCGGTCTCCCAGGCCAGTCCTGCCAGCTGGGCGACCGCGGGGTCGATGCCCGGTGGCGCTTCGTGGCCGGGGAGACCGATGAGGTCGACCAGCGGAATGTCGACCCGTGCTTCGTCCCAGTCGATGATCCCGACGGTCCCGTGGTCGATGAGGACGGCGCTTGCCCCGAGGTCTCCGTGTACGACGCAGCTCCCAACCGACACGGTCCCGGCCGCTGCGGCGGCGTCGACCTGGTCGATCAGTGCTCTCCAGCACGAGCGGATCAGGGCCACCGCGGCGACGGGCAACGCCGTGAGGTCGATGTCGCCGCCCCGGTCCCGGGTGAGCAACTGGCGTATCCCGAGCGAGCCCGGTCGCTGTGGCCAGTCGAAGGTGAGGTCGTGAACCGGCGTGACAAGCGTGGCGACACCGGCCCAGTCCTGCCGGGTCCGCGGTGGGTGTCCGGGCAGGAAGGTCTGGACGACGAGCCCGCCGTCGCTGTGCCGGCCGTCGACGGTCGGCACCACAACCGGCACCCGGAGCCCGGCCTGGTCCAGGTGGCGCAACAGGCTGAGCTCCCAGGCGAGGGACTCGGGCGTGCGGGAGCTCACCTTGACCAGCAGGCGCTGGCCGTCGCGGTGAGCCCGGTAGACCGGTGCGCGCGCTCCGCCGGTAAGGGGGTCGCCGAGCTCGACCCCTGGCCACGCACTCAGGTCTGGCGGCCCGGTCACGAGGTGCACCACCGCTGGATCTTCGTCTGTGGCCGTTGGAACCGGGTGGGTGCCCGGGGAGACAGGTGGGTGGGTGTCCGGGGACGCGCCGGTCTGGGGGTGTGTGAGTGTCGGCGGGTGTTGGCCGACCTGCACCTGCACGTGTACGGGTGCATCCGTGCCCGGGTGCTGTTGGAGCACCTGGCCGGCCGGGACACGGTGCGGTGGGAGGAGTACGAGGCGGGGGTGCTCGCCGCGTTCGGCGAGGTCCCGCCGACCCGGGAGGTGGTGGCCCGGTACCGGTCGGGTGACGGGGCCGCGGCGGCGGAGTTCGAGCGGTTGTTCGTGGTCGGTGACGACGACGCGGGGTCCTTCGACCGGTTCCAGGCGAAGTTCGACCTCGCGTACGCGGGGTCCGCGCTCGGGGACCCTGGCGCGGACGCAGCGGCCGCGGCCGCGGAGGTGGCCGGGTTCGCGGCGGCCATCCGCGCGGACCAGGCAGCTGCGGGGGTCACCCACGCCGAGTACCGGATCAAGCTGGGGGCCGACCTGTCCTCAGAGGTCGACCGGGCGGTGCTGGACACGCTGCTGGCCGGGTACGACCGTCCGGGTGGGGAGCTCACCGAACGGCTCGCGGTGTCCCTGGACCGCGCCGACCCGTGGGCGGGCTGGGACCGGGTCCAGGAGCTGGCCCTGGGCCCGCACGGGGCTGCGTTCACCGCCGTCGACTTCTGCGGGGTGGAGGAGGGGTTCCCACCGAAGGGACTGGCCGGGTTCTTCACCGCGGTCCGCGCGTTGAACGCCGCGCACCCCCAACGAGCTCTGGCTGTTCTCTGTCACGTCGGGGAGAGCTTCCAGGACAAGAGCCTCGAGAGCGCGGTGCGGTGGGTGCAGGAGGTCGCCGACAACGGCGCCCACCGGCTCGGACACGCGATCGCCCTCGGGGTGGACCCAGACCTGTTCGGTCCGCACACCCGGTCGGAGTCGGTCGGGGAACGCCGGGATCAGATCGGCTACGACCTGGCCCACCGGGACGGATTGGTCGCCGTCGGGGTCCCCGTGGACGTCGACTCGTTGCACGTCGAGCTCACCGGCCTGGCCCCGCTACCCGCGGACGCAACCTTGGCTGTCGAGTACGACCAGGCCCGCCTGGACGACGTGCGCCGCCGACAGCAGTTCGCGATGAGCCGGGTCCGCGCGACCGGCGCCGTGATCGAGGTGTGCCCGACGTCCAACCGCCAGATCGGTGGGATCAGCGACCCGGCGCACCACCCGGTGCACCGCTTCCTCGCCGCCGGACTCCCGGTCGTGGTGGGCTCCGACGACCCCGGGGTGCTGGACACGACCCTGACCCGCGAGCTGGACCAGGTCTGCGCCGGGGTACCCGACCCTGGCGCCCTGCGCGAGCAGCTGCTGGACACCGCGGTCCGGAGCCGGTCGGAGGTCCTCACCGGACGCATCAGCTACCGGCGATCTGACCTCGCTCCGTGACGGACCACGGACCGGTGACGGGGTGGTCGTCGAGCTTGTCGTGGCCGATGAAGTCGAACATCGACTGGCCGGCGATCAGCGGCTGAGTTGGCCCGATCAGGTGATGGCGGCCGACGGTGAACCCGGCCGGTGAGCTGTGGATGTCCCGTTCGGTGAACCCGGCCTGGCCGAACCAGTCCCGGATGTCGGGCACGAGGTCAGTGGCTCCGCGGCGGCCGCGGGTCCAGATCACGGCCGCGCCGGGCCCGCACAGCTGTGGGAGCAGTCCGATGGTGCGGTGGATGTCGGCGGCCGGAATGTTCCCGAACACCCCGCAGACCAGGACGATGTCGGCGGGCGTGCCGTCCTGGTAGAGGTCGGTCCGGGCGGCGTCTCCGACCACGAACCGGCACCGGTCAGCCCGGCTGCCGCGGCGAGGGCCCGTCCGGTGTCGACCGTGACCTGGTCGAGCTCGACGAGCAGCGCGGACACGTCGATACGGCAGGGGTGGCCGGCGAGGACCTCGATGACGTCACGGCCCTGCCCGGCGCACACGCTGATCATCCGCACCGGTCCGGGCGGTCGCTCCTCGAGGGCGTCGGCCAGCTGCTGCTGCACCACCTGGAGCCGTCCGACGAGCCAGTCGTCGGGGTTGTCGTACCGGTTGTTCCACGCGGTCCAGTCCACCGTCAGGCCTCCGGTCCGGTCGGGGTTGGGCGTGGCGGTGTCCGCGGTCCCACAGCGCTGGCAACCCGGTTGGGTGCGGCCCGGTCAGCTCGGGCGACGGCGCAGACACCCGGACATCGCGCGGACGCACGACATCCGTGCACTGAGCGCCTTCAGCTGTGGGGTCCGTTGTTGGCCGTGTCGGGGGGGTCTGCCATCCCGTGTGTCCGGTGGGCGCCGTCGGTCGGCGCGGCGGCCGATGAGGGTGCCGATGTAGGCGGTGTCGACCAGCCCCAGGAGGACCAAGATGACGCTGACGCCAAGTGGTGGGTAGCCGTAATCGTTGCTGGTTGTGTTGGCGGCGACGGTGCTCAGCAGGCCCCATCCGATGTTGCCGACGATCAGCGCGACCCCGTTGAAGCCGATCGTGACCTGGAAGCGGTCGGAGCCGACCGGCACGGCGGGTCGATCAGCCGAAGCTTGATCTGTGGCCTTGCGTTGACGGAGCTGGGTCTCGGCGCGGTCGACGAATGTGTCCAGCAGCGCGTCGTCGTGACCGGACCCGAGTTCGCGGCGGGCGGCGTGGACTGCTCACAGGTCGGCCCTGGCTGGTCATGACGAGAAGGTAGGACCCCGAGCTCGCCCGCAGGCCGCCGACACGTCCTGTCGGACAGGGAGCGCGGTGCTCACTCCCTCGGCGAGCCACGGGGCTCTCGCACCAGCCCCTGTCGCCAGCTCGGGTTGCCGGCCGCCACAACGGCAGCAGCAGCCAGGAGCACCCCCGCTCCGATCAGTGTCTCCGCCGGGCCGAACGTCGAGGCGGCGACGCCGACCAGCGGTGCGGCCAGGACGAGGCTCGCTGCCTGAGTGAGGCTGAGCAGCGACTGCACCCGGGACAGGAACGCATCCGGGGTGCCGAGCAGGATCAGCGGGAACGTGTGCGCGGTGAACAGGGCAACCCCCGCTCCGGAGAGCACCGCGGCGGCGAAGGAGACGAGGACTCCGCCGGCCAGCCCGACCACGGTGAGTGCCAGTCCGGCGATGAGCAGTCCCAGCGCGGCGACGGGGCCGGAGCGGCGGGCGGTGCCGGCGCGGGCGATGACGAGGGTGACGGCGATGGCGCCGAGGCTGAGACCGCCCAGCAGCAGCCCGCCGGCGGCGGCGGTCCAGTGCCGGGACCGGACCAGCAGGGGGACCAGGACGGACCCGACGGGCACGAACACCGCGATCAGGGCGAAGGCGGACCGGATCAGCGGTTCGCGGGCGGCTGTGGTCACCCCGGCGCGAGCTTCGTGCCAGAGCGACTGTCGGGGACCTGCTGTGACAGGGCGGACGCCGCGCAGCCCGACCAAGACGATCAGCACCGGAACGTAGGAGGCCGCGTCGACGGTGACGGCCACGGTGAAGCCCGCGGTGGCGACCAGGACCCCGCCGAGGGGCCCGCCGATGAGGTCGGCGAGTTCCCCGCCGGACCCGCGCAGCGCCACGGCCCGGGAGACCTGGTCCTCGGACACCAGGTGGCGGGGGAGTGCGCCCTCCGCGGGCAGGTAGAACGCGGTGACCGCACCTTCGACGACAGCGGCGGTGAGCAGCAGCCACAGCGGGGTCCCGACGACCGCGGCGGTGGCGGCCAGGGCGGTGGTCGCCACCAGCAGCGTGGTGTCGCCGACGATCATCACGGCCCGGGCGCCGACACGGTCCGCGATCGCGCCACCGACCAGCAGGAGCACGGTCCGGGTCCCGACGAGGGCGGTGATGACCAGGCCGGCCGCGGACCCGCCGTGCGCGCTCGCCGCCCAGCCGAGGACGCTCACGCGCCGCGTTCATCGACGTCGATGATCTACGCCTGCTCGTGGTCGCCGGCCACGAGTGGCTCGGTTCGGCGGGCACGGTGCAGCGTCGTCTCGGCGCAGCGAACGCGTGTGCCCTTGGGCGGCGTTTTCTCGCTGCCAGGTTTGACGTGACGATCACCGACGTCCTGACGCCCGAGACCGCGGCCGTGTACCGCGAGGAGTTGCCGGGGTGCCTGGTGGTCCACCTCCGTGTCCCGCTCGCGGAGGCCAGACGCCGTGCCACGACCCGGCAGGTCTGGCTGACCGACGCCGAGTTCACTGATCTCCACGGCATCGATGCGGCTGACCCCCCGCCGGTCGATCATGTGGTCGACGTGGCCGGGTACTCGATCGACGAGCAGGTCGCGGCGGTCGGGGCGCTGTGGGCGTCCGACCCCTAGTTGGGCCGGCCAGGTCGCTGACGGGACGGCTGATCGCTCAGCTCTCCAGCGGCAGTGAGCGTCCCAGTTTCCTGGTTGTGAGACGCGCCGATGCACGGCACGACCCACCGGCGCGGGACGAGCTCGGCGGGGCCCCGCGCGGTCGCGGCCCGCGGGTCCTCGTGCCTACTTCCTGGTGCCGAAGGCCTCCCTGAGGAACGTGGAGGGGGCGGGGGTACCCGAGTGGGTGATGACCTCGATGACGGCGTGGGAGGACCTCGGCGAGGTCGCCTCGAGGAACAGGACGTCCGCCAGGTCGGCGCGTGAGGTGACGCGGCCCCGGAGTCGTCCCGGCCCGACCTCGTAGTCGTCGGTGGGTTCACTGGCGTCGAACAGCCCGCCCGGCCGCACGATCGTCCAGTCCAGGGCGCTGGTCTGGACGATGCCTTCCATGCGCTGCATGTCGTCGTAGAGGGTGCGGCCCAGGACGTTGCGCAGCAGGGGTCTGCCGAGCCTGCGCCAGACCAGGGAGTCGCCGGGCGCCTGGTCGGTCGCCACCGTGGTCGAGCTGACGCAGACCAGCCGCTGGATCCTGTGGGTGGCCATCGCCTGCGTGATGTTCTCGATGCCCTCGGAGTAGACGGTGATCTTCTTCGGGCTGTAAGGCACCCCGAAGGTCGAGATGACCGCCTGCGCCCCGGTCAGTGCGTGCCCGACAGCGGCGGCGTCGGTCGCGTCCGCGGCGACCACGTCGAGATCCGGCGAGGCGAGGGGGTACGCATCGGGTCTACGGGTCACCGCCGTGACGCGGTGACCGGCGGCCAGGGCCTGTCGGACGACCAGCCGGCCGGTGGGACCGCTGGCTCCGAAGACGACGAGGTCCATGGTCGGTCTCCTCTCAGGGCCTCGCGGTGGGCTCCACCTGGTCAGAGGTGGCCGTCGTGCAAAGGCCGCCGGGTGTCGGGACGCGGTCAACGGCGCGATCGCCCGCGTCGAAACCCGGCAACGTCGGCGATCATGCCCGGGACACTGGTCACCCATGGACGAGGTCGAAGTCGTCGTCGCCCACTCCGAGCGTGCGACCCTGCGCGTCGGCGGCGTGTTCCTGAAGGTGGACGCCGACCAGGCGCGGATCGACCTCGAGGTCGAGGCGATGGCCCTTGCGCCGGTCCCGACCCCGGAGGTCCTGTGGCGCGAGCCGCACGCGCTCGCGATCGCCGCGCTCCCGGGGACGACGCTCGGGCGCCTCGGCGGGCCGTCGACCGGGTCGCCGGCCGCGTGGGCCGCGGCGGGCGCCACCATCCGGCGGCTGCACGACGCGCCGCTACCGGCCAGGCGCGGCCGGGCCGGCCGGAGCATCGTCGCGCTCGCGGCGGAACTCGACGACGAGTGCGAGGTGCTCGTGAGGAACGGCGTCCTGCCCGCCGACCTCGTCACCCGCAACCGCCAGGTCGCCGAGGTCGCGCTGCGGCCGTGGACTCCGGCGTTCACGCACGGCGACCTCCAGATCGCGCACGTCTTCCTCGACGGCGACGAGGTCACGGGCATCATCGACTGGTCCGAGGCGGGTCAGGGTGATGCCCTGTACGACCTCGCCACCTTCACGCTCGGACACGAGGAGCACCTCGACGACGTCCTTGCCGGTTACGGCACCGACGTCGACCTCGACGTCATCCACGCGTGGTCGTCGTTGAGGAGCCTGTTGGCGGTTCGCTGGCTGATCGAGCACGGCTTCGACCCGTCCGCGCCGGGTTGTGAGGTCGACGTGCTGAGGTCCCGGATGTGTGGCTGCGCGGACCCGACCCCCGGGTTCGGCTGATCCGCTGGTCGTGCTGCGCGACTCGGCTGCGCCCCCTCGGGTGGATCTGGCAGCTCCACCTGACCGCGGGCCCGTCGGATGCCGAGGTACCGCCGCGATCCGAGGGTGACGCGGCACCGACCACATCGACCGACTTCTAGGCCCGCTCGATGCGTCGGGTCGTCGTCCTCGGGAACGGTGGAAGCGGCAAGAGCGTGCTCGCCACAGCCATCGCCGGCCGGGTCGGGCTGCCCGTCACGCACCTTGACGTGCAGGAGAGCTCGGACATCGATGGGTTGCGGTGGGTCCTCACCTACCGCGCCCGCGAACGACCCCCGGTCCTCGCCCTTCCGGCACAGCTCGCCGATGACGTCGACGTCCACCGGCTGCGGTCACCCCGGTAGGTCGCGCGGTACCTGGAGCGGATCGAGGAGGGCGGCGATCGTCCTCGATGTGGTCACCCCGAGTCGCCGCCTTGGGTGGTCGAGAAGAGTCGTCGCACTTCCTTGGTTGTGAAACGGCCCTGACCGGGCCGGTGGGCGGAGGGTGGCCCCGGCCCGGTTGCCTGGAGGTTCGGTGTGGTGCCGGGTGTCAGGGTGGCCCACGGTCGCTGGGCCGTCGTCGAACGGGGGGCCGGTGGTGGACGAGGTGAACAGTGGGATGAGGCCGGTGGAGGAGGTGCCGCGTCCGGTGCCCTTGCGCCGCAACCGTGACTTCACGTTGTTGTGGACCGGTCAGGTCTGTTCCGAGCTCGGTGCGTCCACGTCCCAGCTGGCGATCCCCTTGCTGGTGCTGGGACTGACGGGTTCACCGACCGACGCGGGACTGGTGGGCACTGTGGCCCTGGTGGTCGGGGCGGTGGCGCGTCTGCCGGGTGGTGCGGTGGCCGACCGGTGGGACCGTCGCCGGTTGATGCTGGCCAGTGACGGTGCCCGGCTGGTCGCGTCCGCCGGTCTGGCTGTTGCGGTGGTCACCGGTTGGGTGACGGTGCCCCTCGTGGTGGTCGTGGTCGCTGTGACGGCGGTGTTCGACGTGGTGTTCTCCCCCGCGGAGACCGCTTCGGTGCCCAGGGTCGTCCCGGCGGTCCAACTGGCTGAAGCCTTCGCGCGCAACGAGGCGCGGACGTACGTGGTGACCTTGGCCGGGCCGCCGCTGGGTGGGCTGCTGTACGGGGTCGGCCGGGCTGTGCCGTTCGTCGCGGACACGGTCAGCTACCTGGTCTCGCTGCTCACGGTGGCAGCGATCCGGTCTCCGCTGCAGGACCGGCCCGGACAACGGCCGCCGCAGCGGTTGGGTGCCGACATCCGCGAGGGTGTCGCCCAAGTACTGGCGAGTCCGTTTCTGCGGGCGCTGCTGGTGGTTGCTGCCCCGCTCAACCTGGCAATCGGGGGAGCGCTGTTCACGACCACGATCACGCTTCGGCTGGCAGGGACGTCCGCGGGGCTGGTGGGGGCCGCGCAGGGCCTGATCGGCGCCGGTGGCCTGCTGGGCGCGTTCGCCGCCGCCTCGTTGCAGCGGCGTGTGTCCATCCGCGGTCTGGTGCTCGGAGTGACCGTGGGGCTGACCGTTGCCCTGGCCGCGGCCACGGTCCTGGCCGGGCATCTGGTGATGGCCGTTCCGATCGCAGTGGGCCTGTTCCTGGCGCCCTCGGCGAACGTGGTGCTGTTCGCGCGGCTGGCGGCGACGACACCGGACCACATCCAGGCGCGGGTGATCAGCGTCGTGATCCTCGCCGCCGGCGGTGCCAGCGCGTTGGCGCCCCTACTCGGCGATGTCCTGATCACCCAGGCCGGTGGGCGGGGAGCCATGTCCGTGTGGACCGCGGTCGTGGCCATTGCTGTGCTCGCCGCGGCCGTCACCCGAGGACTCCGCGCCGACTGACAGCCGACGGGCACTGGACAGCCCCGTCTGGGTGAGCAGCGCCGAGCCGACCTGTCCGAATCAATCGCGCTTTCTTGGTTGTGGAGCTAGCGCAGGAGCGGCAGTGAATGGTCGGTCCTACCTGGACCGCGCTGACCGGACCCTGGTGGCCCGGGGTCTTGAAGGGTGCGACGGGTGGTCGGCAGGGGAGGTTCAGCGGTCGTACAGGAGTCGTTCCAACGTGCGCTGCATGACCTCACCGAGCGGGTGGTGACGGGGCGTGTAGTAGATGACTCCGCCGATGGCTTGTTCGAGGGCGAAGCCGCAGGCACGCAGCCAGCTGGCCTCGTCGACGTCCAGGGCCTCGCGGAAGGCGGCGGCGCCGGTCGGGTCGAGCACGGACCAGGCGGGGGCGAGGTCCTGCGCGGGGTCCCCGGCGCCAAGGCCGCCCCAGTCGAGAACCGAGGTGAGTCGGCCGTTGGCCACGAGGAGGTTGCCCGGGATCAGGTCACCGTGCAGCAGGACCGGCACTACGTGGTCAGCGGCGCCGTCGAGGCACCGGTCCCATAGCTGAGACACCGCTCGGACGTCGACGAGCCCGTCAGCTCGGTCGAGCCACCAGCGGACGCGGTCGTCGAGCGCTCCGATCGGTCCGCCCCGTTCTCCGGGCTGTCGGACCGGTGCGTCCGCGGCGGGCGTGGCCCGGAGATGCTGGACGACTGCGGCGAGGTTGTGTCCGAGGTCAGACCCGTACCAGCCGTTGCGGTCACGGGCCTCCCACGCGTCGACGCCGTCGATCCACCGCAGGACTGCCCACCCGAACGGGTAGAGCTCGTGGGGGGTGCCGACGTGGACGAGATCGGGTATGGCGACGGGAAACCCGCGGAGGCGGGGCAGCCAGTCGAGCTCCAGGTCGAGCCGGCGGGCGGCGTCAGCGAAGCGCGGCAGGCGGACCACGAGTTCGGTCCCGAGCCGGTAGAGCGCATTGTCGGAGCCGGTGTTGCTCAAGGGGCGCAGCAGCAATCCGGCTAGGTCGGGCACCTGGTGTCGTAGAAGCGTCCGGACGATCCCCGGACCGATGTCCGGCTCATCGTCGTGCAGACGGGTCATCCCCACTGTGGCGACGCTACTGGTGGCAGCCCGGACGGCCGTGGAGTTCTCCGGCCTCTGAGCAACGAGGCGCGTGACGACGTCCCAGTTCCCTTGGTTGTGGATGCGGCGAACAGTTGTGGCTCAGGCCGTGGCAGCGGGGTTGCCGAGTCTTGAGCGGGGGTGTCGGGCCAGCCAGTGTTGGAGCTGGTCAACGTCGTGGTGGACGTGTGGGGGTGGGTGGCGGAAGCCGGGTCGGGCGGTCACGGTCAGCGGGACGACCCCGCCCTGGGTGGTGAGTGCGTAGCCGCACCAGATGAACGGCAGGCCTTGGTTCGGGGCGGGTCCGGCCCGGAAGCCTTCGATGTCCTGCCGGGTCAGGGTCGTGGTGGTGAGGCGGTTGCGGATGACCAGGTGGTCGGTGGTCGCGGTCACGGCCAGCCGGAGGATCGAGCCGATCAGCAGGATGCCGAACCCGAGCATCGCGGCGGCGATCGGCGCGACCCGGTGAGGTGCGCGGACCGCCGCAGTGATCAGGGAGCCGGACCAGACGAGACCGAACACCACGGTGTAGACGCGCGTCCACAGCGGGGCGCGGAGCCGGATCGACCCCTGTTCTGTGGCCGGCGGTGTCGAGCTCACCGGGGACCGTGGTCGGTCGAGGCGTCCACGTGCCCGGTGCCTGCCGACGCGGTCGCGGGCGGGTCGAACGCGCCCCAGCGTCTGGCGGTGTCGACGGTCTGGGTGGCGGTGGCGGTCATCAGGTGGGGGATGACGACCAGGGCGCTGCCGTAGCGGGCGGCGACCGCGTCGGGGCCGCGGCCCACGGGGCCCTTCCGGAGCCCGGAGGCGCGGACGGCCGGCACCTGCCGGCCCGGTCGTGGGATGAACGCGACGGCCCGGATGGTGCCGGACCGTGCGCTGGTGATCCGGATCGAGGCGATGTCCGACCACGGGACCGTGTCGGCGCCGGGAACGGTGACACCGGCGGGTCCGATGCTCAGCAGCGGCGTCGACCGTGGCCCGGACCGGGCCACGTCGACCACGACGACGACCGCGAACAGCAGTCCGAGGCAGAAGACCACGGTCGCGGCGATGCGGAACCAGGCCGGTGTGACGCCCGCGGCGGCGTTGACCAGACCCCCGACGGAGGTGAACACCACGGCGGCCGCTGTGACGGGGCGGTCCCCGCGGGACCGTCGTACGACCAACTCGTCCGGGGACCTGGGGGTCATCACGTCAGGTGCTCTCGGTGGTGTCAGCTGCGGGACTGGTTGTCGCGGTGACCTCGGTGATGGGTCGGTGTTGGTCACCGAGGCCCTGGTACCAGACGGTGACCTCAGGGCCGAGCTCGGCCTGCAGCTCGGCGGCCAGGGCGATGCCGTGCCGTTCCCACGCGGCTTCGACCTCGGGGGACTCCCACTCGAAGTCGGTCAGGGCGATCCGCTCGAACTGGGCGTTCCAGTCCTGTAGGCGCCGGCCCAGCGACGCCGACATCCCGGGCAGGTCCACGATCGGGTTGCCGGTGCCCCCAGGTGGGCGGGGTCGGTCCCACAGCGGGTACTCGACACCGTGCTCGTTCATCACCAGGACGTTCACCACCGGCTCCCTTCCCAGTAGCGAGCTGTCAGCGGCAACGCCCCAGGGCTGGCCGCGATGGGATGCTGCTTAGTATCACGGCATGTTCGGTCAGACCCTTGGTGATCTCGTGGTCCTCTTCATCACCGTGGTGCTCATCCTCCTGATCTGCTGGGCGCTCACCCGGCGCCGTCGCCGCTGATCTCAGCCGGCTTCCGTCGCCACGGCCCGTGCGGGGAAGTCCGCGTGCCCCTCGCGGTCAGCGTGCTCGCTGTCACCCGCGCCACCCGATCGGGGCACCCCCTGACCGTCGTCAGCGTCACCGGCCTCACCGGGCTGCTCGTGTCCCGGGCGTCCTGGTCCCACCACTGGGTGTGGACCATTCCGCTGCTGGCCGCATTGCTGCTCGAACACCCGGTCCGCGGTGCGGCCCGATGGGCGGTCTTCGTCACCGCTGTGTTCGCGTCCGCGCCGTTCTGGCACCCCACGGCCGTGACAACCGCTCTCGGTTGGTTCGCGCCAGCTGCCGGCGCGGTCGCCAACAGCTACACGGTTGTCACCGCGGGGATCCTCGCGGAGCCGTGGCCACCGGGTCGGGTCCCTCGGCACGAGCCGACCGGCGCGTGTCGTGCGCGGGGTGGTTCACGGAGATGTCGAACGGGTTCGTGATCGTACGGTGTAAGCGGCTGTGGCGAGGGTGGCGGCGCTGGCGGCGATGTATACGACCCGGTAGCCGAGGTGGTCGATGACGGTGGCGCCGAGCAGCTGCGCGGCCGGTTGAGGTGCGAACAGGGCGAAGGTCAGTGCGGCGGCGCACCGGCCTTGGAGGGCGTCAGGGGCGCGGCGTTGGACGAGGTTGATCGCCGCGACGACGGTCCAGGGCAGGGCGAACCCGAAGACGACGGCGCCGGCGAGGGCGGCGGGGAGCCGTCCGGTGGTGTACAGCGCGTACCCCACGGTGCCGTTGAGCAGGCCGAGCAGGAGCAGCCCGTGCTCGCCGGTGGCCCGGAGGACCCGGCTGCTGGTCAGCCCAGCAACGACCGATCCCGCGCCGAGCAGTCCGGTGAGCACGCCGAGGAACGCTGGTCGCCGGTCGAGCGCGTCGATGAGGCTGAACTGCCCGGCCACCGCCACGCCGGACACGGCCATGGCCGCGGCGGCCGCGGTGACCGTTGTCCGCAGCCCGGCGGTGGCCCGGATGAACGCGAGCCCGGCCAGCAGCTCCGCGCGCCAGTGCTGGTCTGGTGGCGCGGGCGGCGGTTCGTCGACGCGCAGGCGCGCGACGGCTGCGGCAGCGACGAGGAACGTCACTGCGTCCAGTGCGGCCACGGGGCCGCCGCCGAGGACCGTGAACAGTCCGGCACCGAGCAGCGGCGCGACGAGCTTGCCGCCCTCCTGAAGCGTCAACCGGATGCCGTTGATCTGCTGGCGGAGCTCCGCGGGCAGCATGATGGCGAACAGCGCGCTCTCGGCCGGGTCGACCAGGACCAGGGAGACGCCGTAGGCGACCATCACGGCGTAGACGACCCACACCGCGTGGTACCGGTCGACGGCCAGCAGCGGGAGCAGAGCGGCTGCGGAGGCGACGTTGATCGCGACCAGTAGCGGCCGGCGGCGTACGCGGTCGGCGACCATCCCGGCCAGCGGTCCGAGCAGCGACGGCGCGTACAGGCAGACCCCGACGGCTGCCGCGGCGGCGCTGCTCCCGGTGAGGGTCTTGACCCAGATCCCGGCGACGAGGGTCATCGCGCTGGATCCGGTCAGGGACGCGCCGAGACCGATCAGGTAGAGCCGGGCGTTGCGCCGCGCGACCGGTGACACCGCGACGTCCTCGGTGGGCGCCCCGTTCACCCGGCTTGCACCCCGCTGGGCGAGTCCTCGCCCACTGCCACGACGCGGAAGCTCATGAGTGTCAGCGCCACCGGGATCACGTCCGCTGCGGTGGGGGAGCATGCCTGGTCGTGGACCCAGTCGACCAGCGCAGTCAGGTCGGTGTGGAACCGGTCCCACACCTCCGGGCTGAGCCACAGGTCGGCGTCGACTGTGATACCGGGTCCCGGCAGCCGCCGGTAGGACCGGTCGCGCAGGTTCGTCGCCAGCGCCTCGGCCAACAGCGGCGCGTCGTCGTCCCGGTCGGAGAGGACCCGGCCGCGCACGGTCTGGAACAGCCGTTCCTGCCCGCCCCGCTTGGTGCGGACCTCGACCAGCTCGACCAGGTGCGCGTCGAGCAGCCGCCGCAGGTGCTGTGTCGCCAGCCCGTGCCCGATCCGTAGCGCCGACGCCAGACCTGTTGCCCCGAACGGCGATGCCCACATCAGCGAGAGCATTCGCAACCGCACCGGGTGAGCAAGCGCACGCAGGACCGGATCCGGAGCCTCACGGTTCGCGTCGTCGGTCACAGCGTCACACCCTAGCGACCGCTAGGTCTTGCGCTGGGGACTCCGGCGGACCTGGAGGCCTGGATCGCGCGGTCGGGTCTGGTCGACACGGCCGTTGTGGTCACGCCGGCGCAGCTCGGGCGGGCCAAGGCGGTCCGGGAGTCGGTGTCCGCGGTGCTCACCGCTGCGGTGGACGGCATCGAGCCGTTGGCGGCGGACCGGGACGCGGTCAACGCGGCCGCCGCGGTTGCCCGGCCTGTCCGAAGGTTGGATCAGGACGGACGGGTGCACCGCGGCGGTGATCTCGAGGCGGTCCTGGCCGGGCTCGCCGAGGACTGCCTGGACGGCCCGGACCGGTCCGCGCTGCACGGCTGCGCGGACCCGGCGTGCACCCGGCTCTACGTCGACCGGTCGCGCGGGCAGCGCCGTCGCTGGTGCGGGATGAAGGGATGCGGGGACCGCGCCAAGGCCGCCGCCTACCGGCAACGCCGCCGCAGCAACCCCGTCACCTGAGCTCGCGGACCTCAACTCCGACACCCAAGCGTCGACGGTGAACCGACATTAGCGGCGGACCACACTTCGCCGTCTCGCTTCCTTGGTTGTGAGACACCTGTCGAGGCCTGTCAGGACGGCATCATCGTGTCCTCGACGCCGGTGACGTCGTAGACCTCGCCTCCTCGACCGGTGATCCGCAGGGCCGTCGCGTCGCGCACGGCCGCTTCGAAGCTGTCAGTGCCGTACAAGACCGCGAGCGACTCGTAACCGTCCCACCCCTCGAAAAGGTAGAAGGTGGTCGGGTCTCCGGCATCTTGCGCGGCGTTGAAGAAGAGGCAGCCGGGACTGCGGGTGGCCCGGCCGCCATCCGAGCGAAGATGGTCTTGTACGCGTCCGTGTCCTCGGGGTGCAGGTGGTGAGTGGCCTTGCCCATGAGCACGGGCACCTGGCGATCAGTCATTCGTCCTCCTGATCGGTTGGGTTGGTCGTCGCCGGCCTTCCCGTCCTCGCTCACGAGTGAGTCGGGGCGAGCGCGATGCTGTCGATGGCCGCGGTGGCGACGCTGCTTCTGACAGCCGAGTCCACCCCGGCCTTGGCGAGGGCCTCGAGTCCGCGGTGCGTAGCGAGGATGAGCCCGCCAAGCGCCTCCGGGTCGGCATCCGGGTCCACGAGTCCGGCTCGCTGGGCCTGCTCGACGAGGCGGCGCAGGCTGTTGATCAGCGTCTCGAATGCCGCGAGCGACCGGGCCGCGATGGCCCCGTTCTCCCACGAGAGCTCGGCGGTGCCCTTGGCCAGGAGACAGCCGCGCCTGTCGCTGGGGCCCTCCACTGACCGGAGCCAGGCGCGGGCCCGATCGAGCGCCTGGTCCTCCGGACCGTCGAGCAGCGCGGCGGCACCCTCGTCGGATGCCGCGCAGTAGTCGTCGAACACCCGCTGGAACAGCCTCTCCTTGTCGCCGAACGCGCCGTAGAGGCTGCCCTTGCTCAGCCCGGTCGCTCGGGACAGGTCGTCGACCGAGGTGCCGTGGTACCCGGTCTCATTGAAAACCTGGCGGGCGGTGGCGACCACCTCGTCCTCGTCGAACTTCCGCGGCCGTGCCATGGCCTGATCCTACCCCGTTCTGAACGGATGGTCCGGAAGATCTGTACGTCCGGTCCAGAAGTCTGGTTGACTGGACTACATGTTCAAAACAGTCAACGACCCAGACCCCACCGCGTTCGCCGGCAAGCGCACCGTCGTGACGGGAGGCTCCCGCGGCATCGGCGCCGCCATCGTGCAGCGCCTGCTCGACGGCGGCGCAACCGTGGTCACCACGGCGCGGACCGCCACCGACGAGACACCCAAGACCGCCACCTTCGTCACGGGAGACATCAGCAACCCCGCCGGGGTTCGAGCCTTCGCCGACGCGGCCCTCAACGAACTTGGCGGTGTCGACCTCATCGTCAACAACGCCGGCGCCGCACGTCCCCACGTCGGGGGCATCGCCACCATCCCGGACGAGGAGTGGCTCGACGCGCTCAACCTGAACTACCTCTCCGCGGTGCGGGTCACCAACGCGCTGCTGCCAGCGCTGCGCGAAGCCGGCCCGGGCGGCGCGATCGTCAACATCTCAACCGCGGCGGCGCTCACACCCGCACCGCCGATCGCCCACTACGGCGCCGCCAAGGCCGCGCTCAACGCCTACGGCAAAGCGCTCGCCACCGAGCTCGCACCCGCCGGCATTCGCGTCACCACCATCCTGCCCGGCAACGTGCTTACCCCCGGCGCCGACGAGCTCCGCCAGACCATCGCCGACGCCATGGGCGCACCGCTCGAGGCCCTGACAGCCGGCATTCCCCTCGGTCGTCCCGGCGACCCCCGCGACATCGCCGAAGCTGTCGCCTACCTCGCCTCCGACCGCGCCCAGTGGATCACCGGAGCCAGCCTGGTCATCGACGGCGGCGAGGTCCCTATCGTCTGACCCGCCGGTCGGCCAGCGCCCGGCGCGCTGGGACCGGCGCGGGAACCACCTCCCGCCGCGGGTCGGGTGGCCGCCGCCTTGGGCGCTGGCCACCCGAGCTGTCCAGGCCGTCTCGTGACGCCGGGCGGTCGCGCCCACGAAGCCAAGAGTGAAACGTCTGCGTCTCAATACCTTAGTTGTGAGACGGCGTCGGTGGCGTCCGACGAGGTAAAGGCAGCGTGGCTCCGGGTGGTGGCCTGGGTTGTCGGCCAGCGGCGCACCTGGGGCGGTCTGACAACGAATACTCCACTTCGTACCCGCCATTCTTGTGAAGTCCGGGCAGCCGGTGGTCGGTCGTTCACCGACCATCTGCTGTCCGCTGCGGTGACTCGGCCCGGTGCATCGGCCAGCTCTCGGACCAGGCCGGTTCCGTCAGCGCGGCGCGGGCAGGACGGCGTCGAGCCAGTCGAAGGTCACCTGGTGCAAGGTCGTCATGGCGCCGTCTTGGCAGTGTTCACCGGCACCGTCGGCCTCGTGGAAGAGGTGGTAGGTCGTGGGCGCGGTGAGTGCGTCCCGCAGCTTCGGAGCCTGCCCGGCGAAGAACAGGTCGTTCTCGGCGTCCAGCACGAGGGTGGGGCAGGTGATCTGGTCGGCGGAGTCGGCCATGGTGTAGGGCGCGAAGGCTCGAATCAGCTCGACGGGAGTGGGCACGCCGAGCACCCACATGCCGTTCAGGAAGGTCCACCGGAGCTGGGTGTCGGTGGCCATGGCGGTGGCGAGTGCCGCGTCGACCTGGGCGTCGGCGGCCGGTGCGCCCTGCGCGACGAGCGCCTTCAACGGTGCGGAGAGCAGGGCGTCGACCGCCTCGGGCATGGAGTAGACGCCGTCGTAGGCGACGAGAGCGGCGAGGCGGTGTTCGACGGCCGCGGCACGGGGTGCGAGCAGCCCTCCCATGCTCATGCCCATGAGGGCGATCGCGTCGGGATCGACGCCGTCGACGTGGTGGTCGAGCAGCCAGTCGACCGCGGCGGTGACGACGACGTCCCAGTCGGGGCGGAAGGGCAGGTGCTGCTCGCGTAGGACGCTGCCCTGGCCGGGGCCCTCGATGAGCAGGGCGTGGTAGCCGCGGCGGGCGGCAGCGGCGCCGCTGGCGAAGTACAGCTCCTCCCCGGTGCTGTCGAAACCGCCGTGGAACAGCAGCACGGGCCGACGTCCGTCCGGGTCCTCCGGAGATGTCTCTGCGCCGGTGACGCCCTCGGCGGCGTGGCTGCGCGGGTCGGGCGTGCCCGGGTCGGCGGGCACCCACCAGCCGGGCAGCGCGGTGCCCTGGTACGGGATCTGCACCCGCGTCAGGGGCTGGGGGAGCAGCTCCGCGGCGCGAGCGAAGGCTGCGGAGCTGCGCCGACTGGTGTCCAGGACCCGGGGGTCGTGGTCCGGGTCGTCGCGCAGGTAGAACTCGGCCAGCCGGTAGTAGTTGCTCGAACGCAGGTAGGCCTCGCGGGCGCTGACCGTGCGGCCGGTGGCGGCGCTGGCGTCGGCGGCGGTCCCGACCCGCTCGGCGAGAGCACGCCACTGCTCGTACCAGGCCCCCTCGTCACCCTCGGGGATCCTCCCGGCGGTGGACACGACCTCGCCGATGTCCGCGCCGCCGTAGGGGGCGTAGCCGATCGCGCGCAGGGTCTCGAACCCGGCCTGCGTCCGTGCGGGTTCCACTCCCCGTACGAGGCCGCGGCCTGGTCGGTGCTGTCCCAGCGGATCCGGATCCCCCAGGCGGCGCGGTTGCGCCGGGACCTGGTGGACACCCACGGCGACGCCGGGGCGTTCCCGGCGCCGGAGCAGCTGCGCACCCTCGACCTGGACCTGCCGGGCCGGAAGGCCGAGTACCTGCACGCGGTCGCCGACGCCGCCCTCGACGGACGCCTCGACGGTGCCGCGCTGCGCTCGGTGGACCCCGACGAGGCGGTGCGCCGCGTCCGGGAGGTCAAGGGGCTGGGGCCGTTCGCCGCGGAGCTGGTCGTGCTGCGTGGCGCCAACGCCCCCGATGCCGTGCCCCGGCACGAGCGGCGGCTGGAGGCGGAGGTCGCCGCCCGCTACGGGCCCGACCCCACGCTGTCCGAGGTCTCCGCGCCGTGGCGGCCCTTCCGCACCTGGGCCGCGGTCCACCTGCGGGCGTTGGCCGAACGATCCCCGGGAGCCCCGATTAGTCCCTGAGCAGACCCGCGCCCAGACCCAGCAGGCTGCATTGGTCGTCCGAATCTCAGACCTGGGATGAGACTGCCTGGGGTCCCTGGCTAGACCCCGCCGTTGACCGAGAGCAAGGAAGGTACCGATGGGAACGAGTCCGACCGTGGAGCTGAACGATGTGGTGCGCCCGCTGGGAGCTTTCGAGCAGGTTTTCCACCTGTACTCGGAGCACAACCCCACCCACTTCAGCCTGTCGATCCGCGTCGCGGGTCTGACGAACCCTCAGGCCGAGCATCAGTTGCCGGGAGCACTGGCCCGTCTGCGGGATGTTCATCCACAGCTGTCCGTGTGCATCGTCGACCGGGCGCTGGAGGGCAACCGTCCACAGACCGCACTGTTCCGCCGGACCGAGCTGCCGGTGCCGATCGCGGTCGAACAGCCGGGGACCAGCTGGGAGGACGTGACAGCGGAGGAACAGACACGGAGGTTCGACGCCACCAGCGGCCGTTGTGGCGCGCAGTACTGATCCCGAACGGGGACGGTGGGCAGCAGCCCCCTGACACCGTCGATGTCATTCTCACCTTCGACCACCGCATCACCGACGGGGCGGGGGGTGTCCGAGCGGTCCTAGATCTGGTCCGCCTGCTCGACGGGCAACACCTCGAGCCGGAGCCCACGCCACCGGCGCAGGAACAGCTCCTCCACGATCGATCGCAGGGAGTGTCTGACGCCCCATCGCCGCCAGCGCCCGGGGACCCGCGGCTGTCCGTGCCCGGCGCGCTCCGTCCGTTCGATGCCGTGCGCCCGGAGGTGGCCAGCCGTGTCTTGGACCGTCAGGCCACCGGTGCGCTCGTCGCTGCTGCGCGCAGACACGGCACGACCGTGCAGGGCGCCCTGTGCGCTGCCGCGAGTCGGGTGCTGGCCACCGCGGGTCGTGACTACATCCGTGTCAACACCCCGATCGACCTACGTCGTAATCTTGGCCTCACCGACGCGGTCGCCCTGCGGCTGATGCCGTCCCTGGCCGGCGCGCCGGCCCAGGAGACAGAGGACTTCTGGGCACTCGCCAAGACGACCACGGACAAGCTCCACACCCTTCGCTCACTACCCACGGTCCTCGCCGCCTCCGGCGCCATGGAGTCCACCGTCCCAGTGGACGCTGACAGCGCAGACGCTTGGATGCCCGCTGTCAGCAGTCTCGACGCCATGGTGACCAACCTCGGCGTCATCGCGCCGCCCGTCATCAGCACCGTCCGGCTGGTCGACATCTACGGGCCCACGATGAGCATCCGGATGGCCGGCGAACAGATCATCGGGGTCGCCACGTTCGCCCGATCACTCCGGATGGTCAACGTCGCTTACGACCCCGTACCGGACCTCCTGGATCGGATGACCGACAACCTTCTCGAGGCGAGTAGGACGACCGCGGGAAAGGCGGAGGCCGATGTCTCGAACCTGCGACTCACGTGAAAACTCTGCGGGTGGCGGTAGGCCGGGGTGGACCGCTTCCGACCCGCGACGTGGTTCTCAGGCCGCTCCAAGAGCTGCGGCGTCCGCGGCGACTATCTCGTCGAAGCCGATGCGCAGCTCCGCCGGGCCGCGGAGCAGTGCGCTCGGACGGTAGGGCGGCGGATCCTCGACCAGCCGCGGTGCTCGGACGCGTCGTAGGAAGAGGTCGAGCGCGATCCGGCTCTCGAGCCGGGCCAGCGGCGCGCCGAAGCAGTAGTGAATGCCGGAGTTGAAGGACAGGTGCTGGTTGTCCTCTCGTCCCAGGACGAACCGGTCCGGATGTATGAACTGGCGGGGGTCGCGGTTCGCGGCCGCGTACCCGATCACGACCTCGCTGCCGGCCGGGATCGTCGCTCCGCCGATCTCGATCTCGGCGACTGCGACGCGGCTGCGGAACTGCACCGGTGGGTCCAGGCGAAGCATCTCCTCGAACGCTCCGGCGATGCGAGATGGGCGCTCCCGCAGCGCCTCCAGCAACTCGGGCCGGCGGAGCATCATCAGGACCCCGTTGTTGATCGAGTGGACGGTGGTCTCGTGCCCCGCGATCAGGAGGATCTTGGCATTCTCAATGATCTGGTCGTCGGAGAGTTCACCGTCGGTCACAAGACCCGACAGCAGGTCGTCTTGGGGATCAGCGCGCTTGTCGCGGATGAGCTGTGCCAGGTACGACTCCCCGTCCTCCTGCGCGTGCTGCACGGGACCTGCGTCCTCCAGAGTGAGGGCGGAGGGTTCGGCGAGCTTGCTCAGCTGTTCCACCCAGACGCTGAACTGCGGCTCGTCCTCGGGGGGGACGCCGAGCACTGCGCAGATGATGGACACGGGGACGGGATAGGCCAGCGCGGAGACGAGGTCCATCTCTCGCTGGCCGGCCACGGCGTCGAACGACCGGTTGGCGGCGTCGACGATCCGCTGCGTCAGCGACTGCACGAAGCCAGGCTTGTGCGGTGGGCCGAAGTGCTTCATGATCGCGGCCCGCATGACGTCGTGCCGGGGTGGGTCGAGTACCAGGAAGGTCGCCGATCCAGCACCGGGGACGGATGCGGAGATCCTCGGGTCGTCGATGATCGCGCGGGCCTCGGGGTAGCCGGTGACCGCCCACCGGTCGTCCTGCTGCCAGCTGACTGGTTCCTCCCGCAGTGCCGCCCACAGGTCGTAGGGGTGCGCGCGATTCTCCTGCGCGCCGACCCGGTCAAGCAGAAGCGAGCGGTCCTCGACGTCGATCGTCATGCTGGTCCTTCGCGGTGAGGGGTCGGTCGGGCTTCGCTGGGGCTGCCCGGTCGGGGCGCGGTGACGGCGGCGCGGATGCCCGCTGGTCGGACGGCGTCCAGGGCGGCTCGGCTGTCCACGACCGGGCCATGGAACGGGAACGCGGCACGCCCCTCCAAGAGGGACGTCGCGAAGCCCAACTCACGCGGCATGTCAAAGGCAACCGCCCCGACGACACGGCCAGCCGCTCCGTAGAGGGCGCTGAAGGTGGTGGAGTCGAGGCTCCCGCCGATGATCTGCATCTGTTCGGCGAGTGACGGCTCACCGATGCTCTTCACGCTCGTGCCCCACAGATGAGACCAGAAGCTCGGCGTCTCCTCGAACGGCTCTAGGTCACCCCCGGCCAGCACGCAGCTTGCGGCGTAGCGTCCTTGGCTGATGGCCGAGCCCCAGTGCTCGACGGTGACGAGGCGATCGGGATCAGCTGGGTAGGGCCACCGGCTCACGTCGCCGACGGCGAACACCTCGTGGTCGACTGCGCCGTCGGGGCGCACTGCCCGCAGTCGGGAGTCGCAGCGGACCCGTCCACCGGTCAGGTCGAGCCCGGCGCCGTCCAGCCACTCGACGTTGCCGACCGATCCGGTCGCGAGCACGACGGCGTCCGCGGCGACCTGCTCACCGGTCGAAAGCCGGACTGCCCGCACGGTGCCGTCGACGCCGAGCAACTCGTCCACTGCGGTGTCCAGCCGCACGTCCACGCCACCCTCGCGCGCCATCCGCTCTACAGCCTCACCGACCACCGCCCCCAGCGCGGAGGCGAGCAGCGTCACACCCCGGACGACGAGGGTGCATGGGACGCCGAGCTCGCTGCACGCGGAGGCGACCTCGCACGCGATGAAACCACCGCCAACGATGACGACCCGCTCCGGGCCCGACCGCAGTGACTCGGCCAGTGCGGCGCCGTCCGCGGCCGTCCGGACGCTGTGCACACCGGCCAGATGTCCTTGACCGGAGTCCGGCCAGGGCCTGGCACGGACACCGGTCGCGGCGACGACGACCCCGTAGGGCACCGTGCGGCCGTCGGCGAGGACTACCTCGTGCCGCTCCCTGTCGAGCCGCACGGCTGGTGTTCCGAGTAGCCAGTCGGCCCCCGCTGCCTTCCGCAGGGCCAGCGGTGTCTGGTCCGCTCCAGTGCGACCGAGAAGCACCGCCTTCGACAGCGGCGTCCGGTCGTATGGCTGCCGTGGTTCGTCGCCGATGATGGTGAGGCGCCCGCGGTACCCGCACTCTCGCAACTGGTCAGCACAGTGCAGGCCCGCGAGAGACGCACCCACGACCACGACACCGTCACCCGGCCCGTTCACGGCGCCTCATCGACGCTGATCGCACTGACGGGACAAGCCCACTTCGCCTGCAGGGCGGCGTCGTGGTCGCTGTCCTCGGCCTCGTAATCCCACTCGAGGACGTTGGCGTGGGCAAGCCGGAAGAGGTTGGGGGCGGTGAAGACGCACTGCCCGTAGACGTTGCACCGGTTGAGGTCGACCAGGATGCGGATGCTCATATGTCCCTTCGCGGATTAGGCGGCTCCATGGGCTCGACTCTGATGAGTCTAAGTCTCATCACGCAGCGGCGCCACCGGGTGACCTCACGTGCCTGCTCATCCCTGCGCCCGGCACCGCCGCACCGGCCCGCTTGGGCCTGGGGGTCGACAGAGTCGAAGCGCACGGGCGACATCGCCGGTTGTCCGTTCCGGTTACTTCTGGCCAGGCGAGGACCGCTAGAAGGTCAGGCCGAGAGGGCGGAGGCGGCGTGCGTCAAGTCGGCGAGGACCTGACGGGCGGTCCTCGCGAAGTCCGTGCTGGGCTCGCGCAACCACTCGTCCTCGGCGATCGAAGCGGCCAGTGCGGCGAGCTGCGCCGCCACGCGAGCGGTCATGTGGGGCGCGCCGCGCCGAACAAGGGCTTCTGCCAGAATCGCCGTTGAAGCGAGGTTCTTCAGCGCTTCGCGCTCCTGCAGCTCCGGAGTCCTCGCGATGAGTGAGCGTCGGGCCGTGACGAAGGCTCGGCGCTCGGAGGTGAACACGTCGGTGCCCAGCGCGTCCAGCGCGCGAGCCACCGCCTGCAAAGGTGGCGCGTCGGCCGGCGCACCGGACACCGCGTGGGACAGCAGCCCCTCCGCGGTGTCGCCACCGAAGAGCACCTCGCGCTTGTCCTGGTAGTGCCGAAAGACTGCACTCTTGGTCAAGCCAGCGCGCACAGCGATGTCGGTGACGGTCGTCTCCCCGTAGCCGCGCTCGGTGAAAAGGTCGAGCGCGGCTTGCTCTAGCCGCTGCGGGGCGTGCGGCTCCCACCGAGGCATGGTCGACAGGGTAGGTAGTCCGTCCACACCGGTGGACGGGCCTGTGCTGGCAGCCCAACGAGACCCGTCGGGTTGCCGCGGGAGCATGCACTCCTACTCAGCTACGGGCGCGCCGCCGGGCCGGAGCGTGACCTGTGGCCAGGTGGTGGCGGTCGCACGGCCGGCGATGGCGACCAGTCGCCGTGGGGGAGCGATCCCTGCCTTCTCGAACTCGCGGACGGCGGTCGCGGCTTCCGCGATCGCGGCGTCGGTCAAGGTCGGTGCTGCACCGCGACCTTCTGGGCTAGCCATCCGAGTCTACACCCTCGTCGTTCGGCCCGTCCAGCGCTGGGTCGACAGCGGTCATGAAGTCCGCGAGCCCGGTGTCAAGCGCAGCCTGCGCTCGCAGCGCGTAGGGGCCCGCGGTGCTGTCACGGCTGAGGAACTCCAACTCCGCTGCCCCTACCCGCCGAGCCTGCCGATCTGAACTGGCCAGCTTGTCCATGCCGGACAGGTAACTGGTCTGAGCCCGCGCGGTCTGACCGTCCGCGACCCCCTGCCGAGCCACCTTCATCTGTCAGCGAAGCGTGAGGTACGCGACCACCGCGGACCCGACAGCCCCACCCGCCGCGGCCGCGCCAACCACCACCGCCCACACCCGACGGACCCTACCGACGGACCCGGAGCGGGCTAGGTGCCGACCGGGCTCAGGCCGTTCCGGTGGCGGGTCGGTCTTGGTCCTGGTTCGGGGCGGGCCGGTGAGTCCTTCCGGCGCCCTGTCCGGCCCTGTGGGTCCCCTCGGGCTGGCACGTCGCGGAGCTGGAAGGTGCTCAGGCGTCGACTGCCTTCACCAGCCGCGAGAGTGCGCGCTCTGGTGGGTCCATTCCGCGGATCTGTTCGGCGACCCGGATTGGGCGACAACTCGCGCGTGCTCGAGTGGATCTTCCGCCGCTGCGAGGACCGGGCCGAGGCTGTCGAGTCGCCCATCGGGCTGCTCCCGGTCGAAGGCGACCTGAAGCTCGACGGCGTGGACATCACGCCGGCCCAACTCGTCGAGTCCTACGGGTCGACGAGGACGCCGTCCGCGCCAAGCTCTCCCAGATCGAGGAGCACCTGGCCGCCTTCGACGACGAGCTCCCCGACGAGGTCCGCGCGCAGTTCGACGCGCTCAGACGGCGCCTCGGCCCCTAGCACCCCGACCCGCGCTCGCCGCGGCGTTCAGCCCTCGTCGCCTGACCGGTCGAGGCGGAGCCCCCGCCGGAGGGTGTCGTGGAGCGAGGCGAGTTCCGCAGCGTCTAGCCCGTCGAGGGTCTCGGCCACGGACCGGTCACCGAGGGCGTCCGCGGCCGACAACGCCGCGAGGCCGGCTGCGGTCGGGTCAACGCGAGAACGCCGTCGGTCGGCGGGGTCGCGCTGACGCTTGACGAAGCCCTTGCGCTCGAGCTGGTCGACGGCGGCGACGATGACCGTCGGCGCCTTGTGCATCAACCGGGCGATGTCGTTCTGCGTGCCGGGCCCATCGGCGTTCAGTATCGCCAGCACGGTGTAGTCGTGGCCGTCGAGCCCGATCTGCGCGAGCGGCCGCTCGGCTTGGCGTCCGAGGTGGTCGGCGAGGGCGACCAGCAGGAAGCCCAATCGGCCGGCGGCGGCGTCGGGGACGTCACGAGTCTGCCGGTCGGCGAGCGGTCCGTCGCTACGTCGGCCGATAGCGGCGGGTCGAGGGCCAGGAGGCATGGCAACGGATCGTAGCTCGACTGGACAGTGCGGTGGCATATTCGTTATGTTGACGCATCATCCACCAGCCGAGCTAACGGCTGGCCGCCTCCGCGGCCCGCCCTCCTGCTTGAGCACACGCAGTCGTCGGGAGCCTCATGACCACCACCGCTGTCCAGAGCCAGAACCCGCACGATCGGCGCCGATGGCTCATCCTCGCCGTGCTCGGGCTCGCTCAGCTCACGGTCATCCTCGACTCGACCATCGTGAACATTGCGCTCCCGAGCGCTCAGCGCGTGCTGCACTTCAACGACGAGGACCGCCAGTGGGTGGTCAGCGCCTACGCGCTCGCCTTCGGCTCGCTGCTGCTGGTCGGCGGTCGCATCTCGGACCTCTTCGGCCGCAAGTGGGCCTTCATCGGAGGTCTGCTCGGCTTCGGCGTCGCGTCGGCCATCGGTGGCGCGGCCCAGAGCTTCGAGGTCCTCATCGCCGCGCGGGCCCTCCAAGGCGCGTTCGGGGCCTTGCTCGCGCCCGCCGCACTGTCGCTCCTGGCGACCACCTTCACCGATGAGGTCGAGCGCAACCGCGCCTTCGGGATCTTCGGCGCCATCGCCGGCTCGGGAGCGGCGGTGGGGCTGCTGCTCGGCGGGATCCTCACTGAGTACCTGACCTGGCGCTGGTGCCTGTTCGTCAACCTCGGCTTCGCCGGGGTGGCGATCGCCGGAGCCCTGCCCCTGCTGGCCAACCTCCGCCCCGACCAGCGCCCCCGCATCGACGTCGCGGGCACCGCGACCGCCACCGGAGGGCTCTTCGCCTTGGTTTACGCCGTCTCGCAGGCCGACTCGCACGGCTGGGGCTCGACGCTCGTGCTCGGCCTGATCGCCGTCGGGTTGGTCCTTCTCGTGTCCTTCGTGCTCGTCGAGCGCCGCAGCGCGCACCCGCTGCTCCCGCTGCACGTCGTCCTGGACCGCAACCGAGGCGGCGCCTACCTGGCCATCGGCCTGAGCAGCGCCGCCATCTTCGGGGTCAACCTCTTCCTGACCTACTTCCTTCAGCAGACCCTCAACTTCAGCCCGGTGGAGTGCGGCTTGGCGTTCCTGCCGCTGTCGGCGGTCATCGTCGTCGTGGCGGCCACCGCCCAGACGCAGGGGGTGCCCCGCGTCGGCGGCAAGCCGCTGCTCGTGGCCGGGATGGTGTTGGGGGCCGTCGCGCTCGCCTTGTTGGCGCAGCTCTCCGTTGAGTCGTCGTACGCCGCCGACGTGCTGCCGTGGCTTCTCGTGCTCGGCGTCGGCTTCGGGCTGATCATCGCGCCCGCGTTGGCTCTCGCCACGCTCGGCGTCGACGACTCCGACTCTGGCGTGGCCTCGGCCATGGTCAACACCGGCCAGCAGCTGGGTGGATCCATCGGCATCGCGCTACTGACGACGTTCTTCTCCAGCGCCGTCAGCGACTACATCGCCAGCAACGGCCGCTCACCCGAGGTCGCAGCAGCCGCTGCGGTCCACGGCTACACGACGGTCTTCTGGTGGGGGGCGGGCATCTTCGCTCTCGGCGCGCTGATCTTGACCGTCATCATGCGCCGTGGCGTTCCGACCCATGAGGAGCTGTCGGCCGCCGCCGCGCCGGTCGGATGAGCCCCCGCACGGGCGAACCGGTAGGTCAGGCCCGGAGGTGGGCCGTCGGGTCTCCGACGGAGTTGCGAGTGGGGTGACGACGATTGGTCGGGGGCGTCGGTGTCATCGAGGACCCACTGGTCCCGGCCGGCGGCTTTCGCGGTGTAGCAGTGGGTGTCGGCGCGCCGTAGGAGCTGTGGGCCGGTCTGGCCCGGTCCGCAGACCGCGACGCCGGCGGAGAAGGTGACCTGTCCGCACTCGTGCTGCCACCGGTCACGGACCCGGCCGAGGACGGATAGCACGCGGGTGTCCTGGACCTGACGGAGGACGAGCACGAACTCGTCCCCGCCGGGGCGGACCCCGTGGTCACCGCCGCGTAGTCCGACTCGGACGACACGGCCGAACGCAGCGAGCACGGCGTCGCCGCCGCTGTGGCCGCGTTGGGTGTTGATCTCCCGGAAGCGGTCTACATCGATGAGGACGACCGCATCCCCGACCCGCACGTCGGAGAGCAGCGTTCCAGGGCGCGCCTGTTTCCCAGCCCGGTCAGGGGGTCGGTGGCGGCATCGGCGGCCAGCCGCGAGCGCTGGCGTCGTTCCTCAGTGGTCCGCCGGGCCAACAGCAGCCCGACCGTTGCCCACAACGAGATCGCGATGACCAATCGCACAGCGAGGTCGGCCGGGATGCCGGACCGAGCCGCTCCGTTGAGCAGCAGCCAGCTCGCCGCGCCGACTGGTAGCTGCACCAGCACCGCCCGGGCAGACCCGGACAGGCCCACCGAGATGAACGAGAACACGAAGTATCCGACGTAGGTCGGGCCGATCCCAGTGGTCACAGCCCCGAGCAGGGCCAGGCTGCCCATCCCGAGCGCCGGGAACACCGCCAGTGCCCCACGAGGCACCCGGTCCCAGGAAGCCAGGGAGGCCATCACAGCCAGCAGGGCCACCGCGGCGAACAGTGCGGCGGCGGCGATCTGATCGCGTGTGCTGACCGGAAGCAGCCACACAGTTCCTGCGCCTACCACCGACCGCACCACCAGCAGGACCGCGTCAACCCGAGCGCACCGGGCAACGTCCGGACCACCCACATCGTGCGTTCCGTCGTGCCGGGTGGGTTGACCCACAGTCCTCAACACGGTCTGAAGGTGGAGCACCCCACCTGAGGTTGCCCTGTGCCACCGGCGAGCTCGGTGGGTCCCTGCCTGGACGATCGGCGTCTCACTTCCTTGGTTGTGGGACAACCTCCGGTGGAACGGACCGGTGGTTCATCGGCGCAGGTCATCTCGTCCGGGAAGTAGTCCGAAGCTCGGCGCGTCGAGTCTGTCGTTATGCCGAGTTCTGGGACGGTGAGGGTTGACGGTGGTCGGGTATGCGCGGGTGAGCGCGGATCACCAGTCGTTGGTGGCGCAGACGGATGTGCTGACGGCCGCCGGGTGCGGGCGGATCTTCACCGACAAGGTGTCCGGGGTTCTGGAGGACCGGCCGGGGATGGCGGCGTTGTTGGGCCACGTCCGGGCCGGGGACAGCGTGGTGGTGGTGGCCCTGGACCGGTTGGGCCGGTCGCTGTCGGGGGTGATCCGGACGGTGGAGACCCTGACGGGTGCGGGGGTGCTGTTGCGGTCGTTGCGGGAGGGGATCGACTACTCCACGGCGACGGGTCGGACGTTGGCTGGGATCTTCGGGGCGCTCGCGGGGTACGAGCGGGAGCTGATGCACGAGAGGGCGGCGGCGGCCCGGGCGGCGGCGCGGGCGCGGGGCCGGCACACCGGCCGGCCGCCGCGGCTGACCGCGACCCAGGTCCGTCAGGTCCGGACGTTGCGGGCGGGTGGGTCCTCGATCGGGGAGCTGGTCGCGGGGTTCGGGGTGTCCCGGGCCACGGTGTACCGGGCGCTGGACCCGGCCCACCCGGCCGGTGACACGCTCGGTGAGGGCCCCGGCGCGACGGTGGGCGGGGTGGTCGGGCGGTGACCGGGCCGGCGCCGGTGTTGCCGCCGGGGTAAGACCAGTTGCTCGTGGAGCTGAAGGACCGGGTTGCTGCGGCCCGGTGGTGGGCGCAGCGTCAGGTGAACACCGAGCTGCTGCGCCTGTCCTGGCAGATCGGGGACGCGATCAGGACCCGTCAGCAGGCGGAGGGATGGGGGACCCGGGTCATCGACCGGTTGGCCAGCGACCTGCGGGCGGCGTTCCCGGGAATGCGGGGGCTGTCCCAGCGGAACCTGGTCTACATGCGGACCTTCGCGGCCGCGTTCCCCGGCGGGATCGCGCAACAGCCTGTTGCGCGATTGCCCTGGGGTCACGTGACCGTCCTGCTCGACAAGCTGACCGACCCCGGTGAGCGGGGGTGGTACGCCGCGGCGGCGGTGGGGCACGGCTGGTCTCGCGCTGTGCTGGCCAACCAGATCATGGGCCGGCTGCACGCCCGGTCGGGGTCGGCGCCGTCGAACTTCACCGCGCAGCTGCCGGCCGCGGACTCCGAGCTGGCCCAGCAGCTGACCCGGGACCCGTACGTCCTGGACTTCCTCGACGTCACCGCACCGGTCGCCGAGCGGAACCTGGAGGCGGCGCTTGTCGGTCGGCTGCAGGCGTTCCTGCTCGAGCTCGGGCACGGGTTCGCCTTCCTCGAGCGGCAGTACCGGTTCGAGGTCGACGGTGAGGACGTCCGGATCGACCTGTTGTTCTTCAACTGGGTCCAGTCACGGTTCGTGGTCATCGAGCTCAAGGCGGCCCGATTCCGCCCGGAGTTCACCGGGCAGCTCGGGTTCTACGTGGCCTGGGTCGATGAGAACCTCCGCGACCCGCCCGGCACGCCCCGACGGTCGGGACCTGCTGTGCGCGGGACGCACCGACAACGTCGTCCCGTACTCCTGGCCGCGGCGTCCGCGCCGCTGGCGGTGGCGGACTACACCTACGACACGCTGCCAGCGGCCGTCCGGGCCGGGGTCCCCACCGACGGCGAGCTGCTCGCCGCCGTCACCCCGGACCTGCCGGGGAACACGCCGAGGTCGACGACGACCGGCCGGAGCACGACCAGTGACCGGGGCACCTGCCACTGGAGCTGCCCGGACCCGAACTCACCGTCGACCTCGACCTCGACCAACAGAGTGACCCGCGCCGACCCTCTCGGCCACCGGCGCTGCCGCCCGACGAAGGGGTCCCCCCGCGGAGTCAGGGTTGGCCGGCGTCGAACTGACCGATCCCGCGTCAGGATCGGTGTCCACCCTGAAGTCCAGCCCCGCCGTCGTGGCCCTCCGCGGTGACGTCCGCCGGCAGCCAGCGCTCGTCGGCGGAGCGCGCGAAGACGACTGTCGCCGCGCTGCCAGCGGCGTTCGGTTCCGACGACGAATTGCTCCGGGTAGGCGGACGACGCCCGCGTGCACAGCGGATCAGCGCACGCGGCGGCGTCCCGGTGAGGCGGACCCGAAGGCCCGGAGCAGCGGGACCCGGGACTCGGCGTCGGTGAGCGCACCGTGCATCCCCAGCAGGGCCAGCGACTTCGGCCGCTGGCGCTCGGAGTCCACCAGCGCGATGCCGGCGTGTGGGACCGCCAGGACGTCGGGGATGCGGGCGCGCACCCGGTCCTCCACGGTCGGGCCGAACCAGCCGGCGGCCACCGCGTCGTCGCCCGTCAGGACGGAGCACTGCTCTCCGAGGGACTCCCGGAACGCGGCCAGGACCTCCGCGGCCGCGCCGGGGCGGGCGTGGACGAAGCGCGCGCGGGGCTCGCCCCCGAGGTGGGCCACCCCGTCGAGCAGGCCCGGGACAGCCCGCAGGTCGACCCGGTCGGCGGGGTCGACGTCGACCATCCCGTGGTCCCCGGTCACCAGGACGGCCACGTCGGCGGGGGCCACCTCGAGCAGTCGGGCGACGGCGGCGTCCACCCGTTCCAGCTCCCGCGTCCACTCCGGTGACCGCGAGCCGAACACGTGCCCGGCCTTGTCCAGCTCCTCCCAGTAGAGGAACACCAGGCACCGGTCGGACGTGCGCAGCAGCGTGGCGGTCAGCTGCACCCGGTCCTCCAGCGTCGCGGCGGCGGCGAACCGCGCCCCGCGCAGTGCCGCCGTCGTCAGCCCGGACCCGTCGAACAGCGCGGGCGCCACGTGGGCGACGGCGACCCCGTCCGCTGCCAGGTCCTCGAACACCGTCGGGTGCGGCTGCCACCTCCGGGCGTCCACCGCGCTGTCCCACGCCAGCTCGCTGAACAGCACGCCGCGGTCCGGGTCGAGGACCTCGGTGCCGACCAGTCCGTGCCGCCCGGGCGGTAGGCCGGTGCCGATGCTGGCCAGGCTCGTCGCGGTCGTCGTCGGGAACCCGACCTCCAGCACGTCCGGGGCACCCTCGGCGTCCGCGGCGGTCTCCGCCAGCAGTCGGCGCAGCGTGGGGGCGTGCCCGGTCCGCGCCCGCAGACACTGCTCGCCGAGGCCGTCGACCACGAAGACGACGGTGCGCCGGGCCGGTGGCAGCGCCCATCCCGGGTCCCGGCCGGGCAACGGGGTGCCCAGTGAGACCGCGACGGCCGGCATCAGGTCCGCCAGGCTGGAAGATCCGTACGGCGGGGTCCCAGGGAGGTGAGCAGCGCTCACAGGAGTGTCCCCTGCTCGTCGGTCGTGTCGTCGTCGCCGGGTCCGAAGCCGACGACGTCCCCGACGACGTCCCCGCCGTCGTCGGGGCTCCCGCCGATCACGGTCGGGAGCTCACCGGCGACCGCCGCGATGCCCGTCCCGAGCGGCACGCCGGCACCGTCCCGCCGACCGGGAGCCGAGTCCGGGACGGTCACGGGGACGCCGGTGGCGGAGACCGCCCGCAGGGGCGGGACGGCCACGGCCGCCAGCAGCAGCCCGTCCCCGCTGCCGAGGCGGTGGCACCGCACCCCGCCGGTCCCCCTGCCCTTGGTGGGGTAGTCCGCCAGGGCCGTCACCTTGACCGATCCGGTGACCGCCGGAGCCGGATCGCCGGGTCCCGCACCGGCCGGCCGGCCGCGGCGCCGCACCGGCGCGGGGCCCGACACGGTGAGCACCTCGGCGAGCGGCAGGTCCACCGACCGGACCAGAGCACCGCTCACCACCCGGGAACCGACGGTGAGCCGGATCCCTGCCATCCCCGCGGCACCGCGGCCCTGCGCCCGGACCGCCCCGACCCCGAACCGCAACAGCTGCGCGTCGGAGCTGATCAGCACCACCTCGCTGGTCGCGTCGTCGGGGTCCGAGGGTGCCGCGGCGACCACCGTGTCCCCGTCGCGCAGCGCGATGAGGTCCCAGCTGTCTCGGTCGCCCACCCGTTCGGGCACGACCCGTTTCACCACCCCGGCAGCGGTCGCCAGGAACACCCCGCCGGTCCCGGGGTCCTGTTCGGTCGCGAGGGTCACCAGTGCCAGCGGGCGTTCCCCCTCGGCGAGAGCAACCATCTCGGTCGCCGGGACACCACCCCCCAGAGCCGGGGCGGCGGCGGTCGGGGGCAGCGCCGGCAGGTCCACGACGCCCAGCCGGTGCACCCGGCCGGCCGAGGTCAGCACGCCGACGCTCCCGCGGGTGGTCGCGGCCACCAGCCCGGCGACCGCGTCGTGCCGCACCCGGCGACCGGCGCTGCCCAGCGCTCCGGACCCGGGCACCCGGGCCAGCAGGCCCGTCGCGGACAGCAGCACCCGGCACGGCTCGTCGGTGACCTCCAGCACCGTCGTGCCCCGGGTGCCGGGTCGGGCGGCCGGGACGGCCGCGTCGACCAGCACCGTCCGCCGTGGGGTGCCGTGGGCCTCGGCGACCGTCGCCAGCTCGTCGGACACGAGGCCGCGCAACAGGGACTCGTCACCCAGCAGGGCGTCCAACCCCGTGATCGTCGCGGTGAGAGCGTCGCGCTCGGTCTCCAGCTCGAGGGTGGCCAGGCGGGTCAGGCGACGCAGCGGTAGCTCAAGCACCGCGTCGGTCTGCTCCCGGCTCAGGTCGAACGCGCTCATCAGCCGGTCCCGCGCCGTGGCCGTGTCGTCGCTGGCCCGGATGACCGCGATCACGTCGTCGATCTCCAGGGTGGCGCGCAGGAAACCCTCGACCAGGTGCAGGCGGTCCGCCGCCCGGGCCCGCCGGAACGCACTGCGCCGCCGGACCACCCCCAACCGGTGGTCCAGGAACACGTCGAGCATCTCCAGCACGCCGAGGGTCTGCGGCCTGCCCTGGACGAGCGCGACGGCGTTGATGCCGAACGTCTCCTCCAACGGCGTCAGCCGGTGCAGCTCCTCCAGGACCGCGGCGGGGTCGAACCCGGACCGGATCTCGATCACCAGACGGGTCCGGCCGTCCTCGCCGTGGTCCTCCACGTCGCTGATCCCGCTGACCTTCCCGGCGCGGACCAGCTCGGCGATACGCGTCTTCACCCGGTCCGGTCCGACGCCGAGGGGCAGCTCGGTGACGACGATGCCGCGGCGGCGGGCGGTGAGTTGCTCCACCGACGTCGTGGCCCGGATCCGGAAGGTGCCGCGCCCGGTCGCGTAGGCCTCGCGGACCCCCTCCAGCCCGACGATCCGCCCACCGGTGGGCAGGTCGGGCCCGGGCAGGAACCGCATGAGGTCGGCGAGCCCGCACTGCGGGGACGACAGGCGGTGGCGCGCCGCGGCGACCACCTCCACCAGGTTGTGCGGGGGGATGTTGGTGGCCATCCCGACCGCGATCCCCGAGGCCCCGTTGACGAGCAGGTTCGGGATGCCGCTGGGCAGGACCGCCGGCTGGGTCTCCTGCCCGTCGTAGTTGGGCACGAAGTCGACGACGTCCTCCGCCAGGCCCTCGGTCATCATCACCGCGGCCTGCGCCAGGCGGCACTCGGTGTACCGGTAGGCGGCGGGCCCGTCGTCGGGGGAGCCGAAGTTGCCGTGCGGGTCCACCAGCGGCAGACGCAGTGACCACGGCTGGGCCATCCGGGCCAGCGCGTCGTAGATGGCCCCGTCCCCGTGCGGGTGCAGGGTCCCCATCACGTCGCCGATGACCCGCGCGCACTTGACGTAGGAGGTGTCCGGCCGCAGGCCCATCCGCGACATCCGGAACAGGATCCGTCGCTGGACCGGCTTCAGGCCGTCGCGCGCATCGGGCAGGGCGCGAGTGTGGATGACGGAGTAGGCGTACTCCAGGAAGCTGCCGCGCATCTCGGTCGTGACGTCGATGTCGATGATGCGTTCGGTGACCGTCGCAGCGCCGCCGTCGCCGTTTCCGTCGCCACCCCGTTCGCTGCGACCGTCGGCGCGGCTGGTACCTCCCGTGCTCCTGCGTGCCATGGGTCCATTGTCGAGATGCTGGGCGACCCGGCCACGACCGGCCGGACGGCGCGTCGCCCCGGACCCACCGGGGACGCACAGGGACTCGTCGAAGCAGCACGTCTGTCCCCCACCGAGGCGGAGGATCGGGGTTTCCCGCGAGGGGACGCGGTCAGGGTGGGCGCCGGAGGGCTGGGGGCACAGCGATGAGAGCACCGGTGCGGCCGCTGCGGGGCCGGTGGCCGACGTTCGCGCAACGGGGTCTGTCCCGATGGTTCTGGGCCGATCCGACCGTCGTGCTCGCCGGGGCCGACGCCGACCCGGTGGCCTTCCGGACGGCCATGAACGCGTTCCATCTCGGCGGGACCATCAAGATCACCGGATCGGACCGGCACCGGGGTGCGGATGACCTCGTCCTCGCGCTCGACCGCTCCGACCTGGCGATCGCTGACATCGGGGCGTCCGACGGGTCGACCTCGCTGGACCTGATCAGTCGGTTACCGGGGTACCGCTCCTTCGTCATCTCGGATCGTCATCTCCATGTCCGGGCAGTCTCGGACCGTGCCGGCCGGACGGTCTTCTTCGACCCCGCCGGTGTCCCGGTCCTCGTCGTCGGTCGGCACGCGCTGGCCTGGCCGTCGTTGTCGAAGCGTGTCGCGTGGCTGTACCGCCGCTCGCTGACCGCCGCCCACGCCGCGCTCGACCGCGACGGACAGGACGTCCTGCTGCTCAACCCCGCGGTCCAGGCCCTCGTGAGAGCCGATCCCCGGGTCAGCTACCGGGCCCATGACGTCTTCGAGACGTGGTCCGGCGATCCCGTCGACGTGGTCAAGGTCGCCAACCTCCTGCGTCGGCTCTACTTCAGCGACGGCGAGATCAGCCGGGCACTGACAGCCCTCCTCGCAAGTCTTCCCGACGGCGGGCACCTGCTGGTCGTGGACAACCCGCGGATCGCCGGGATCGCCTACCGCGCGGCGATGTACCGACGTGACCAGGACCGATTCACCCTGGTCGGCGTCGCCGGCCATCCGCCGGAGATCGCCGACCTGGTCGAGGCCACCGTCCTGGGCCCCCGGCAGGCTGGGTCGGGTCACGACGACGCCCGCGGACGCCCCGCGTAGGTCGACCGTCTTCCGGTCCGTGCGCGGCATGGACCATCGTGGAGACGGCGACCGGCGGAGCGGGGACCGGCCTGACGGCGCGCGTCGCCCGGGTCGCGGCGATCTCATCGCCCCGGGGGCCGTGGTGGACCGGACCACGGTGCTGCGCTCCACTCTGGACGCGCTCGCTCCCACCGCGCGGTGGCCGCGGTCCGACTGGCCCTGGACGTGACGGCCGCGGAGGTCGCCGCGTCGGCGGGGGCGGCCATGGACCTCTCCCACCCGGCGCAGCGGCACGCCCGCGAGGCCCGGTTCCTGTCGGTTCAGGCGCAGACGGCCGAGGTGCGCGCCGCGACGATCACGTCCCTGGCGGGTCGAGCGGCCCGCGCACCGGGCGACCCGCGGGCACCAGCGGACCGCGGGCACCACCGGACCGCGGGCACCACCGGACCGCGGGGTACCAGCCGACGCCTCAGTGGGTGCGGGAGTGGCGCCGGCCGTCCCGGGCACCGGCCGCCTGACCGCGCGCCGGCGGTCGGCGGTGTGTGACGGGCGCACCACCCGGGCCGCGCCCACCAGGGGCGGTCCCAACCCGGGGCCGGGCGGGACCGGGCGTCCGCACCCCGTCGGTGAGCGCCGGGTCGGCCGGCCGAGCGACCCGGCGGACCCCGACCGGTGCGAGGACCACCAGCGCCGCCAGGATGCCGGCGATCGCGGACTGCCAGTACGCACGGTGGGGTCCGACCGCGTCGACGAGGTGTCCGGCGACGGCCGAGCCGAGGGAGAAGCCCGCGATGAGTGCGGAGGTGGCGATGGCCATCGCCTCGGTCAGCCGCGCGGCGGGGGTCACGGACTGGACGGCGGCCGAGACCGCGATCAGTGCCGGGGACACGGTGGCGCCGACGAGGAACCCGGCGAAGGGCAGCAGCCCGACCGACGGGACGAAGGGCAACACCAGGGACGAGCACCCGAGGACCACGACGCAGACCTGGACCCGGCGCATGGGAGCCATCCGCCAGTCCAGCGCGCCGACGACCAGGCCGGAGACCAGACTGCCCGCGGAGAAGCAGGCCAGGATCAGGCCGGCCACACCACGCTCACCGGCCGCGGATGCCGCGGCCACCGTCACCACGTCGGTGCTCCCGAAGATGGTTCCGATCGTCACCTGCACCACGAGCAGAGGGACCAGCGCCGCGTAGGGCAGTCCTGCCCGTGGGGTGGCGGCGTCCGGCCTGCCGGTCGCGGCGGTGGGCGGCTCGGTGCGTCGCTGGGCCGCGAGCAGCAGCGAGCCCGCCACACCGGCGACGGCGGCCACCACCATCGGCAACAGGGGGTCCAGGTAGATGGCCAGGACGGTGACCAGCACGGGGCCGGTCACGAAGACGACCTCGTCGAAGACGGACTCCACGGCGAACGCCGTCTGCAGCCGCCCGCCCGCCGGGTGGAGGGTGCTCCACCGGGACCGGGCCAGCGTCCCGGTGGTCGGGCCGGACGCCCCGACGACGGCCGCCAGCACAGCGAGCGGGGCCGTGGCCAGGCCCGCGCGCAGGCCGAGGATCAGCGCGGTCACCGCGACGGCGAACACCAGGGCTGTCGGGACCAGGGCCCGCGCCTGCCCGAACCGGTCGGCGAAACGTCCCTGGAGCGGCCCGCCGACGCAGCCGGCCAGGGCCAGGACCCCGACTAGGGTCCCCGCGCGGCTGTAGTCGCCGTGGGCGGAGACCACGAGGACCAGGGCGAGCCCGATCATCGAGGAGGGGAGCCGGCCGAGCAGGCCGAACAGGGAGAAGGACAGGGACCCGCGCGGCTCGAAGGCCGCGCGGTAGCGGTTCAGCACAGGAACTCCTGGTGCGCACCGGGCGCACGGACGGGCGGGCAGGCGTCCTGGGCACCCGCGGCGACGGGGGCGACATCCAGGTTCACGTCGATCCGGGGCGCGGACCGAGACCCCAGCGTAACGGTTCACCGTCCGGGAGCGTTGCTCTCGACCCCCCTGCGGGCAGGCCGAGGTCCAGTGCCAGCTGCTCTACGACGTCGGAGTCCCCCCGTC
>JAABUQ010000411.1_pt1 | contig 99415 bp, 93 predicted proteins | sample 5560001 | NCBI WGS metagenome assembly JAABUQ01 (sample SAMN10711888, study PRJNA513371) | rock metagenome | isolation source: Antarctica rocks | place: Antarctica: Victoria Land, Finger Mt nord | collected 2015-12-18
AGGCCCATAGGTGAGCGATATCGAATGATGGTGGGCCTCGCTCCACTCGGCCCACCCCACATGGCTGGCGGTCTCCAAGGGCGGTCGATTCGCCTCCCTTGTCCCCCAGTCCTGGATCAAGTCGGGCCCAAGATTTCGATAATCTGGATGTGCCGGGCCGCCGGGCGTGTCCGGTCCGGGCCCGGATTGGGTTCGTTTTTTCGCGATGCGTCCGCAGGCCACCCGGTGATCCTTCCATGAACGTCCTGGACCAACTCCGCCGCGCCTTCGCCGCCGCGACCCCCGACGGGGGCGACCCCCGGGCCTTCGCCGCCGCCGTCCGGCCGAGCACCGACCCCAAGTTCGGCGACTATCAGGCCAACGGCTGCATGGCGATCGCCAAGGCCGCGAAGCGGAACCCGCGCGAGCTGGCCCAGGCCGTCGCCGACGCCGTCGACCTCGGCCCGCTCGCCGACAAGCCCGAGGTCGCCGGCCCGGGGTTCCTCAACGTCCGGCTCCGGGATGATTGGGTGGCGCAGGCCCTCGGCGAACTCGTCGGGGCGGAGGCGTTGGGTTCGTTCGTCTCCGAGACGCCCAAGACGGTCGTCATCGATTATTCGTCGCCCAACGTGGCCAAGCCGATGCACGTCGGGCACCTCCGCTCGACGGTGATCGGCGAAAGCTTGGCGCGGATCTTCACGGCCCTCGGCCACAAGGTCATCCGGGACAACCACCTGGGCGATTGGGGATCGCAGTTCGGGATGATCCTCTGGGGCTGGAAGAACCACCGGGACGAGGCCGCCTACGCCGCCGACCCCGTCGGCGAGCTTGCCCGGCTTTACCGCCTGGCCCAGGCCCGGATCAAGCCCGGCGAGGACTTGCAGGCCCGGTACGGCAAGGCGATCGCCCTCGACGAGCAAGGCAAGGCCGCCGAGGCCGCCGCCCTATTCGCCCGGGTCGCCGAGGGGTCCGACGACTCGTTCGAAGGGGTCGCCCGCCGGATCGCCGAGGCCCGCGACGTCGCCGACGCCGCCCGCGCCGAGACCGCCAAGCTCCACGCCGGCGACTTCGAGAACCGCGTCCTCTGGCGGCAGTTCATGCCCCACTGCCTCGGCGCCCTCCAGGCCGTCTACGACCGGCTCGACATCAAGCACGACGTCCACCTCGGCGAAAGCTTCTACGACCCGATGCTCGCCGGGGTCGTGGCCGACCTGGAGGCGAAGGGCCTGGCCGTCGCCAGCGAAGGGGCCGTCGTCGTCTTCAACGACGGGTTCAAGGCCCCGCTCATCATCCGCAAGAAGGACGGGGCGTACAACTACGGGACGACCGACCTCGCCACCGTCAAGTATCGCCACGAGACCTGGAATCCCGATCTCCTCCTCTACGTGGTCGACCACCGCCAAGGGGACCACTTCCAGCAGGTCTTCGCCGCCTCCCGGAAGTGGGGCTACGCCGCCATCGCGATGGAGCACGTCGCCTTCGGGACGATCCTCGGCCCCGACCGCCGGCCGTACCGGACCCGCCAGGGGGACGTCGTCGGCCTGGAATCGCTCCTCGACGGCGCCGTGGCCGAGGCCCGCAAGGTCCTCGACGAGAACAGCTCGCACCTCGACGAGGCCCGGCGGGGGGAGATCGCCGAGGTCGTCGGCCTCGGCGCGATCAAGTACGCCGACCTGTCGCAGAACCGCATGAGCGACTACGTGTTCGACCTCGCCCGGATGGTGGCGATGAATGGGAACACCGCGACCTATCTCCAGTACGCCTACGCGCGCATCCAGAGCATCTTCCGCAAAAGGGGGGTGACGCCCGAGGCGATCCGCCGGGCCCGGCCCCCCATCTTCCTGTCGAATCCGGCCGAACGGAACCTGGGCGCGCGCATCATCCGGTATCGCGAGGTCCTCGAATTCGCCGCGGCGGAGTTGAAGCCGAACATCCTGACCGACTACCTGTTCGAGCTGGCCAACGCCTACAGCACGTTTTACGAGGAATGCCCCGTCCTCAAGGCCGAGTCGCCCGGGCGCCGCGACAGCCGCCTGGCCCTGATCGACCTCGCGGCGCGGACCCTCCGGGCCGGGCTCGGCCTCCTGGGGATCGGGGTGGTCGAGGAGATGTGAACCGGAGCGATCCAAGGTCGCAATCTTGACGATATCTTCGCGAGCGGGTGGAGGCGGTGGCGCGGGTTTTGCGGGACTTCCCGGTCAGGGATGGCCGAACGACCCTTCCGCCCTCGAATGGTCGTCCCCCGGATCGCAGAGAAGCTTCCTGGCCACCGAGGAGATTGATCGATGATTCGCCCCCTGACGTTCGCCGCCCTGGCCGCCGCCCTGGTCGCCCCCTCCGCCCGCGCCCAGACCCCGGCCCCCGTGAGCGACACCCTGTTCGCCGCCGCCGCCGCCGACGGCGGCCTGATCGAGCTGACCATGGCCGAGCTGGGCGTCCAGAAGGCGACCGATCCCGCCCTGAAGAAGTTCAGCCAGGAGATGGTCCAGGCGCACACGAAGATGAACGCCCAGTTGATGGCCCTGGCCGCCCAGAAGAACGTCCCGCTGCCCAAGACGATCGACGTCCGCGCCCAGTTCTGCGGCCAGAGCCTCGCCGGCCTCTCGGGCGAGGAGTTCGACCGCTGCTACTCGAAGGCCCAGCTCCTCATCCACATGGAGTCGGTGTCCACCTTCGAGGCCGAGGCCGAGCGCGGCCAGGACCCCGACATGAAGGCCCTCGCCGCCAAGGCCCTGCCGCACATCAAGGACCACCTGAAAGAGATCAAGCCGATCGCCATGAAGTACGAGAAGGAGAAGCCGAGCACCGCCGGCGCCCATTCCGAGAAGTAAGCCGCCGGGTCCGCTCGCAACTGACCCGATCGTGAATGAGAAATCCGCCGCCTGTCCGGGAACCCGGGTCACGCGGCGGATTTTTTTCGATATTCCTGGAGGGCGGATTACTTGGGAGCGTCCTTGGGCTTGGCTTCGGATTTGTCCTTGGTCGCCTTGGGAGCCGGGGTGGGGGTCGGTTCCTTGGTGAACTTGAGCGCGGCGGAATTCATGCAATAGCGGAGTTTGGTGGGCGCGGGCCCGTCGTTGAAGACGTGGCCGAGGTGGGCCCCGCAGGTATCGCACATAACCTCGGTCCGCGGATACCCCAGCTTGTAATCCGTCGCCGTGTCGATGTTGGCCTGGGCGTAAGGCGCGTAGAAGCTGGGCCAGCCGGTGCCCGATTCAAATTTGGTCTTGGAACTGAACAAGGTCGTGTCGCAGCACACGCACTCGTAGGTCCCCTTGGCGTGATTCTTGGTCAGCTTGCCCGTGAACGCTTGCTCGGTCCCCGCCTGGCGGGTGACCATGTATTGCTCGGGGGTCAATTGCTTGCGCCATTCGGCGTCGGACTTGACGACCTTGCGGGCCTTGGCCGGGGCCTCCTGGGCCGGCGCGATGACCACCGACAGGATGGCGGCGGAGGCGACGATGGCGGCGACGCTCGCGGCTCGGACGTTCACGGGAAAACTCCTCGGGGCTGGGGCGCGGGGGTGGGCACCAGTCGGGACCGCGCCCGGGGGTCGTCGGGGCTTGTTCCCCATTACGATCCCATTTTCGGACTTGTTCAGGTCCGCCGCAAGACGAGCCGCCGCGATCGGATGGCCCGACAACCGACGACCGTCGGGGGATTGCCCTTGCCGACGGGCCCGCGAGCCTCTAGTCTAAGGCATCCATCCCATGCTCGGGCCACCTCGCACCGACTTCCCCCTCGCGGGCCGGTTGACACATGGCGCCATCGCAATCGCAACCCCAGGACGCCTTCACGATCGAACGTCGGGGGGACCTGACGGTCATCTCGGCCAATCCGATCCTGGAATCGATCGCCATCGGCCTCGAAGAACAGGCCGCCGACCTGATCTTCGAGCCGCTCCGCCGCGACCCCGAACCGCTCCTGGTCTTCGACCTATCCCAGGTCGACTACTTCGGCTCGGTCTTCCTCGGGGTCCTGCTCCGCTGCTGGAAGCTGACCCAGGCCAAGGGGGGGACGATGGCCCTGGCGGGGGTCTCGGCCCGCGGCAAGGAGTTGCTCCACCTCACCTCGCTCGACTTCGTCTGGCCGATCTACGCCGACCGACGCGAGGCCGTGGAAGCCCTCCTCTCGGATTGAAAGACCGGGCACCGGCCGCCCGAAACCCGTTGACAGGCCCATCGACGCGTCCGATGATGAACTGGAACACCACCCTCCCCGAGCGTCCCCGCCGGCTTGCCGAGGACGATGTCCGCCGGAGCGACCATGGGCATCTATGACCGCGAATATTATCGCGACAAGACGCGAGGTTCGGGGTGGCTCTCCGGCGTGGCTCCGGCCTGCAAGGCGATCATCTTCATCAACGTCGCCGTGTTCGTGTTCCAGAAGCTGTTCCCGTCCTCGATCGACACCTGGCTGGTCGCCGACAGCTCCGAGATCTTCCAGAAGTTCCAGGTCTGGCGCCTCCTGACGGCGACGTTCCTCCACGACCTGACCTATCCCTGGCACATCGTCGTCAACATGCTGTTCCTCTGGATGGTCGGCCGCGAGATGGAGTCGTTCTACGGGACGCGCGACTTCGTCGCCCTGTACCTGGCCGCCGCCGTCGTCAGCACGCTCTGCTGGGCCATCGCCGACACCTTCGGCTCGGCCCCCGGCATGGCCACGATGGTCGGGGCCTCGGGCGCCGTGATGGCCATCGTGGTCCTGTACACGCTCTACTACCCGCGTCGCGAAGTCTTGTTCTTCATCTTCCCCGTCGAGATGTGGCTCTTGCTGGTCATCTATCTCGGGTCGGATTTGCTCTCGTTCCTGGGCGGGGCGAACCAGAAGACGGCCTACGCCGCGCACCTGGGCGGGGCGGCTTTCGGCTACCTGTTCAAGGTGGGCGACCTCCGGCTCTCGCGGATCGAGAAGATGTTCCGGAGGACGCCGAGGCTCCGGGTCGTCTCGGCCGAGCCCCGCGAGTCGTCCTCGTCGCGCCCCTCGATGGGCCCGACCTGGTCCCCCAGCGCCGCCGCCGTCCGGCCCGGTCCGACCGCCGTCATCACCGAAGAACAGTTCGACGAGAAGCTCGACGAGATCCTCGTCAAGATCGCCCGCGAGGGGCGGGGCTCGCTGAGCGAGGACGAGAACCGAATCCTCGACGAGGCCAGCCGCCGCGCCCGAAACCGCCGGGGCGAGCGGATCTGATGGGCGCCTCCATCCGCGAAGCCCGGCCGGAAGACCTCGACGTGATCGTCGACTTCAACGCCCGCCTGGCCCAGGAGACCGAGGGCAAGGCCCTCGATCGCGCGATCCTGGCCCGAGGCGTGGCCGTCGGCCTGGCCGACGCCGACCGCCTCCGCTACTGGGTCGCCGAGGTTTCGGCCGACCCGGGCCCCGCCCGGGTGATCGGCCAGGCCGCCATCACCCGCGAGTGGAGCGACTGGCGGGCCGGCTGGATCTGGTGGTTCCAGAGCGTCTACGTCCACCCCGACCATCGGGCCGGCGGCGTCTTCCGCGCCCTCCACGCCGCGATCCGCTCGGTCGCCCGCCAGTCCCCCGACGTGATCGGCCTCCGCCTGTACGTGGAAGTCGACAACCAGCGGGCCCAGCAAGTTTATCGGGCGCTCGGCATGAAACCCGGCGGATATCAGGTCTATGAAGACCTCTGGATCGGAGAGACGGCCGGGTCATCCCCCGCCTGAGATCCCCGGCTCATCCGGCCCCAGTCCGCGAGCAAGGCCGAGGCGTCGCCCGAATCCACGGCCTCCGAGGCGACCCGGACCCCGGCCGCCAGCGACGCGACCCGGCCCGCCACCAGCAGGGCGGCGGCGGCGTTGGCCAGGACCGTGTCGCGAACGGGGCCCGGCGCGCCGGCGAGCAGCTCGCGAATCCGGGCCGCGCTTTCGGCCGGGCCGGACACCCGGAGGTCGGCGGATCGGACCGGCGCAAGGCCGAACTCGTCGAGGTCCCAGGCCTTGAGCGTCACCGCGCCCGCCTCGACCCACCGGACCCGGGTCGGGCCGGCCAGGCTCACCTCGTCGAGCCCGTCGGAGCCGGTCACCACGGCCGCCCGGGTCACGCCCAGCCGGGCAATCGCCCGCGCGATGAGGTCCGCCTGGCGGTCGTCCGGGACCCCGATCACCTGGTAAGCCGGCCGCGCCGGGTTGGCCAGCGGCCCGACCAGGTTGAACAGGGTCCGGAATGGCAACTGCCGGCGGACGGGGGCCGCGAACCGGAGCGCGGGGTGGAACCGGGGGGCGAACAGGAACGTCAGGCCCAGCTCGGCCAGGCAGCGGCGGAGGGTCGGCGGGTCGGCCTCGATGGCGACTCCCAGTTCGGTCAAGACCTCGGCGCTCCCGGAGTTGCCCGAGGCCGAGCGGTTGCCATGCTTGGCCACCGGCACCCCGGCCGCCGCGACGACCACGGCCGAGGCGGTCGAGATGTTGACCGTGTTCGCCCCGTCGCCGCCGGTCCCGCAAGTGTCGAGGCTGAGCGGGAGCGCAGGGTCGAGGGGCCAGCCCTCGGATCGCTCGCGGACCGCCGCCACGGCGCCGGCCAGCTCGTCGGCCGTTTCCCCTTTGACCCGGAGCGCGGCGAGGAAAGCCCCGACCAGCGAGTCGGGGGCATCCCCCGCCATGATCGCGGTGACCGCGCCGCGCGACAGGGCTTCGCTCAGATCATCGCCGCCGCCCAGGACTTGCAACGCCTCGAGCAGCGGCGACATCAGGGGACCCGGACCTTGGACGCCTGGAGGACGCCGTCGGTCAGGCGGTGGAGCCCCAGCTCCAGGCCCCCGGACGAGGCCCGGCGGGCCCCCAGGGCCTGCATGACCTCGTCGGCCGAGCGGACCGGCCGGCCGGCGACGGAATGGATCACGTCGAGCGGGCGGAAGTAGCCGGCCCACTGGCTGTCGGGCTCGACCTTCATGACCGCGGCCCCCCGGATGCTCTCGGGGAGGCCCAGCCGGCGGGCCGAAGGCCCGTCGAGCGTGGCCAGCTCCAGGCCCATCGCGGCCCCCCCGGCGGCGGGCGCCCGGGCCGGCTTGGCGGGCGCGACGGCGAACCGATCCTTGTCGGCGATGGTCAATTTCGTGGCCATCTCGCGGCGGTCCCGCCAGACGATCACGTCGGCCGGCTGGCCGATCGGCGCCATCGAGACCAGGTTGATCAGGTGGTTGAGGTCGATCACCTCGACGCCGTTGAATCGGAGGATCACGTCGCCGATCCGGATGCCCCCGAGCGCGGCGGGCGACTGGGCGCCGACTTCCTTGATCCACGCGCCCCGGGGGCGGTCGAGGCCCAGGCTCAAGGCGTGTTCGGGGTGGAACTCGGGGTTGAGGTTGACGCCCAGGGCCCCGCGGTTGACCCGGCCGTTGGCCAGGAGTTGCCCCATGATCCAGCGGGCCAGGTTGATCGGGACGCTGAAACCGACCCCTTCATTGCCGCCGCCGTTGGAGAGGATGGCGATGTTGATCCCGACGACCTCCCCCTTCATGTTCACCAGCGGCCCGCCCGAGTTGCCCGGGTTGATCGCGGCGTCGGTCTGCAAGAAGTCCTGGTTCTCGACCCCCGCCCGTTCGAGGTCGGGCTCGTGCCGCCCCCGGCCGCTGATGATCCCCTGGCTGACCGACTGGTTGAGCCCGAACGGGCTCCCCATCGCCACGACCCAGCTCCCGACCGGCGCGTCGTCGCTGTTGCCGAGCCGGGCGGCGGGCAGGTTGTCGCGGTCGAGCTTCAGGACGGCGATATCGGCCTTGCTGTCGGCCCAGACCCGGGACGGGTGGAATGACCGGCCGTCGCTCAGGAAGATGTCGATCTGGCCGGCCGAGGCGTTGGCGACCACATGGTTGTTGGTCAGGACGAACAGGCCGCGGGCCCCGTCGGCCCGGATGATCACGCCCGAGCCGGTTTCCTCGGTGTATTCCCGGGTCTGGGCCTCGTCGTCCTTGTGCCCGACCTTGTGCGCGACCAGGTGGACGACCGACGGCGAGACCGCCCGGGCGACCAGCTCGAACGTCCGGTTGACGTGCTCGAACTGGGCGTACTGGCGGGCGAGCTGGCCGTAGATCGCGTCTTCGGGCTGCCCCTTGATCGTCGAGGGGACCGGGGCGGGCGCCGGGCCCACGTCCTCGGACGGGGTCGCGACCGGCGCCGGGGGCCGGGCCGCCTGGGCGGAGGCGGGACGGCCGCGATCCAGGTTCATCCCCAGGAGGACGCCCAGGGCGAGCATCCCGGCGAGGAGCAAGGGCGAGGTGGAACGCTCCATGAGCGGCCGATCTCCAGGGCTGGCCCTGTTCGGGGGGCGTGGTGCGAGGTCGAGAGGATCAGTCCCCGATCCCAAAGGCCCACGGGCGACGAACCAGTATACCCCCGCCCGCGCGGCCCTGTCAAAGTTCGGCCGATCGAGCGGTCGGGAGGACGGTGCCCGATGCTGGGGCAAGTGGCGGGCCGTCGCCCGAGCGGCCCCCGTCGCCGGCGACCCGGGGGACGCCGAGCCTTGATTTCGAGGGGGCCAGGCGCCATCCTTAAGGGGAAGGGACGCCCGAGGTTCGCGCGTCGGAAAGTGGGTTCTTCCTTCGCCACGATAAAAACAAGGAATACCGCGAGTGCCCGACATTTACGAGGAAATCCTCGCCCTCAAGGGACGCGAGGACGCCACGATCCTGGCCCATTATTACCAGGATGGCGAGATCCAGGAACTGGCCGACGTCACCGGCGACAGCCTCAAGCTGGCCAGGGCGGCGACGGAGGTCGCGACCGGTACCATCGTCTTCTGCGGGGTCCACTTCATGGCCGAGACGGCCAAGATGCTGAACCCGGAGAAGCGCGTGCTCCTGCCCGACCTCCGGGCCGGGTGCAGCCTGGCCGACAGTTGCCCCGCCCCGGCCCTGGCCCGCTACCAGGGCCGGCTCCGCGAGGAAGGGCGGCGGTTCCAGACCGTCACCTACATCAACAGTTCGGCCGCCGTCAAGGCGCTCTCGGACTGGATCGTCACCTCGGGCAACGCCGAGGAGATCATCCGCCGGGTCCCCGAGGGGGACGAGATCCTGTTCGTGCCCGACAAGCACCTGGGCTCTTACCTCCAGGGCGTGACCGGCCGGGCGATGATCCTTTGGGACGGGTCGTGCATGGTCCACGAGGTTTTCAGCGTCGTCGACCTGCTCCGGCTCAAGCGGCGGTTGCCCGGGGCCGTCACCCTGGCCCACCCCGAATGCCCGGCCAACATCCGCGAACAGGCCGAGTTCGTGGGCGGGACCGAGGCGATGCTCCGATACGTCGGACGCCGGGCCGAGCCCGCCGACTTCCTGGTGGCGACGGAGGCGAACATGCTCTGGCAGCTCCAGAACAGCGTCCCCCGCCACCGGTATCACCCGGTCCCCGGGATCACCTGCGCCTGCAACAAGTGCCCGCACATGGCCCGGAATACCCTGGAAACCCTCCGCGACTGCTTGAAGAACGGCGGCCCCGAGATCGGCTGGCGGCCGGAATTCGCCAGGGCCACCGAGGTCTTGCGGCGGAGCCTGCTCAACTGATCCCGCGCCAGGATCGAGCGATCGGCGCAAGCGAAGAGGCCCGACCGCCGGCCGGGCCTCTTCTCCGCGCCGCGAGGTCGGATCTACTCCGACCCTTCGAGCTTGACCAGCTTGTTGTACAGGCCGAGGATCAGGATCGTGGGGACCCACTGGCCGACGAAGTTGGCCGCGTGCTTCTGGCCCAGGAGCCGGAGCGTGAGCGCCAGGCCGAGCGAGCCGACGGCGAGGCTCAGGTAGGTGCCCGAAGGGACCTGGCTCGTGTAATGCTCGATGGCCTTGGTGATCTCGCCTTCACCGTGCTCCCGGGGAGCCACCGCGAAATCGGACAGGGCAGCCATGATGTTGCTCCTTAGGGTGAGTGAGGGGGACGGTTCAGCCTTCGGGGGGAAGTCTTTGGCAAACCGCGCGCCGATCGCGGCCCTGTTTCCCGGACCGTCCCCGGCGAGCCGGGGGCTTCCGCCTCACGGCTCGATGGCCTTGCCGGGCGCGACCAGGGCGTTGAACAGGAGCCGGAACGTCCCGTGGGGCTGGCCCCGGTGCTGCGGCGGGAAGCCGAACAGGACGACGTGGCCGGTCCCGAACTCGACGTCGGCCAGCGCCGCCTTGCCTTGCAGCTTCTCGGGGCCGAGCAGCCAGCCGCTCTCCAGGGCGTTCGCCGGCGCGTAGGTCGCCACCATCCCGGCGTGGGCCACCCGGCTATCGGCCGAGTTCTTGCCGGCCTCGGCCGCCTCGAAGGCCAGCGACCGGTCGAAGTAGACCGACACCTCGTCCGGCATCCCCGCCGTCAGCGGGACCGAGCGGTCCCCGCCCAGGTGGTCCCGGCCGTCCTTCTCCAGCCGACACCGGAGGATCGACCCCGGCGCGTAGAACTCGGACGACTTCAGGTCCTTGAGGACGTTCCTGACCGGCAGCCGGAACTCCTCGATCGCCAGGTTGCACGAGTCTTCGAGGCAGATCAGGTGGCCGCCCCGCTCGACGAACTCGCGGAGCGCCTGGATGCCCTCGGGGCCCAGGCCGCCGACGTAGGCCGGCTCGGATTCGCCCGGCTTGTAGCCCTCCCGGAGCACCCGCGCCGGCACCGAGGGGAGGAGGATCGAGTCGAACCGATCGGCCAGGCCGCCGGCCCGGACGTCGGCGTCGTGGAGCGTCGCGAACGGGAATCCGAATTGCTCCAGGACGAGCCGGGTCCACCCCTCGTCCATGCTCGGGACCCAGGGCTGGTATAGGCCGGTCCTCGATTTGGGGAGGAGGACCGGACCTCTGGAACCCGACGTGTCGGTCAGCCCGACCCGTCCCTCGACCCTCGTGCTCACCCCGGGCAGGACCCGATCGAACACGGCGCGGGCCCCGTCGGTCGCCGGGACCAAGAGGGTCCCCGCGGGCAACTCCTCGTTCCCCGACGTGGCGGGGAAGCGGAGCCGGCGGACCTCGACCCCGGCGGCCTGGAGGGCGTTGACGACCCGGAAGTCGTCGTTGGCCCGGTTGGCGATCGAGTAGAACTCGGGCTTCTCCGACCCCTCGACCCCGCCCCTCGGGCCTTCGACCCGGTCGACGACCTCGAAGTCGCCCCGGTACGGGGTCCCGAGCGGGACGGCCGTCACGCCCATCTGGAGCGGAAGGGTCCAGCCGGCGACGTCGTAAGGGGCCTCGGCCTGGCCGTTGGCGGCGAGTCGGTTGGGATAAACCTGCCGCTCCATCACGTCCTTGAGGTGGGACCGGAACGGCTGGTCGGCGGGCAGGAGCCAGGACCCGGGCGGGTAGGTCACCCCGTCGGCCATGAACGCCGAGCGGGCCCGGCGGACCTCGATCCCCGAGTCGTGGAGGATCTGGACCATCTTCGACGCCGTCCCCGGGTCGCGCTGCTCGACCGGGACGACCCAGGCGAACGGCGGTTCCTCGCGCCCTTCGCGGATCGAGGCGAGCCCCAGCTCGCGCTGATTCGCCCGGAATTGGTCCTTGTAGCGGCCGGCGAGGGTCAGGATCGACCGGGCGCAGATCCGCTCGTAATCGACGATGTCGCGGAGCCGCCACCAGCCGCCTTGCCAGGGGTCGACGAAGTTGACGGCCGGCTCGTGGCCCGCGAAACCCCGGGTCGCCCCCTTGAGTTGATCCCGCTCGATGAACAGGGGGGAGGCCATCTTGACGCTCGCCGCCTCGGTCAGGACCGCCACGATGTTGTGCCGCTGCGGGGTGGTCCGCATCCCGCCGTTCCACCAGTTGTCGTACATGGCATTGGTGAGCACTCCGGCCTTGCCCGCCGCCGCGAGGTCGGCCGCCATGTGGGAGCCGACCAGGGCGATCCCCTGGGTGATCTTGGGGTCGAGGTTGGGGTTGTTGGGGTCGAAGAACGGCGGGACGAACATCCGGGCCCCCTTGCTCCCCATCTGGTGGACGTCGTAGGCCAGGGTCGGGAACCACTCCTTGTAGAGGAGGCGGGTCAGGAGCTGGGTTTCCCGGAGGTTGAGCATGAACCAGTCGCGGTTGGTGTCGTGCCCGGCGTACTTGTGGTACAGCTCGGGCAGGCCCTCGCCTTCCCAGGGCTTCCCCTTGGTCCGCTCGTACCAGGCGGCGACCTTGTCCACGCCGTCGGGGTTGGCCGAGGGGACGAGCAAGAGGATGGTCTTGTCGAGTATTTCGCGGGTCGCCGGGTCGTCGCCGGTCGCGAGGTCGTGGAGCAGTTCCATCGCCATCAGGGTCGAGGCCGTCTCGGTCGAGTGGATCGAGCAGGTCACGAGGACGACCGCCTTGCCGGCGACCGGCGGCGAGCCGGGCGCTTCGGAGGGCCAGGCCAGCGGGCGCTGGGCGGCCCGGTGGTCGTCGAGCCGGGCGATGGTGTCGGCGGCGGAGACGACGGCGACCAGGTACGGCCGGTCCTCGGTGGTCCGGCCCAGCTCGCGGACGACCACGCGGTCGGAGCCGGCGTCGACCTTCCGGAAGTAGTCGACGACGCTCGGCCAGGGGGCCAGGCGGAAGTCGGCCCCGGGCCGGAACCCGAGGTGGGCCTCGGGCGAGGGGACGTCGGCGGCGCCGGCGAAGCCGCCGGCGAGGAGCAGGAGCAAGGCCGGGGCGGGTCGGAAGTGTGGTCGCATGGTCGGTCGGGTCCCCGTCGTTTCGGAGCGCCGACGGGGGGTCGGCGACCCGTCCCCGGCGGCGGTCCGATTGTTGGCGAAAAATCCGGGGGGTTCAAGGACCCGGCTCGACCCGGCAGGATCGATCGGCCCTTCAAGCTGGGTCGGGATAGGGATGGCGGATTGCAAGGATCTCAGATTTCAGAGGACCAGATTTCCTTCGTCCCGAGGCCGTTTGAAATCTGAGATCCTTGCAATCTGTCCTTTTGCAGATTGACGAACCGCTCGACCAGGGTCGACCCGGGGCGATTGCGGCCGGGCCCGGCGCCCGGCATACTCGGGGAGGTCGGCCCGGGACCCGAGGGGCGTCGAGGGCCGGGCCGCCCACCCTTCGGACCTTTCTCGGGAGGCAAGCCACGATGCCACTTCGATCGAATCGCCGCGATTTCCTCCGCCAGTCCGCCTTCGCCGGCGCCTCGGGCGCCGTCCTGCTCGGCCAGGGGGCCGCGCCCGCCCTGGCCCGGGCCGTCGCCCCCAACGACAAGGTCCGGTTCGCCTGCATCGGCGTCGGCGGCAAGGGGGAAAGCGACACCAACGACGCCGGCAAGCACGGCGAGATCGTCGCCCTCTGCGACGTCGACGAGAAGACCCTCGACAAGATGGCCGCCAAGTTCCCCCAGGCCAAGCTCTACTTCGACTATCGGAAGATGCTCGAAGAGATGGGCGACAAGGTCGACGCCGTCACCGTCAGCACCCCCGACCACACCCACGCCATCGCCGCCTCGATGGCCATGCGGCTGGGCAAGCACGCCTTCGTCCAGAAGCCGCTGACCTGGTCGATCGAGGAAGCCCGCCTGCTCCGGACCCTGGCCGCCGAGAAGAAGCTCGCCACCCAGATGGGCAACCAGGGGACCGCCGCCGACGGCTTCCGCCGGGGGGTCGAGGTGATCCGCTCCGGCGCCCTCGGGCCGATCAAGGAAATTTTGGTCTGGACCGACCGGCCGATCTGGCCCCAGGGCAAGCCCCGCCCCGAAGCCACCCCCGGCGTCCCCAACAACGTCCACTGGTACGAGTGGCTCGGCCCCGCCAAGGACCGCCCCTACAACCCGGCCTACCACCCCTTCGCCTGGCGGGGCTGGCTCGACTTCGGGACCGGAGCCCTCGGCGACATGGCCTGCCACACGATCAACGTCGCCGCGATGGCCCTCCAGCTCTTCGACCCCGAGAGCGTCGAGGTCGTCGACACCTCGGGCATCGTCGACCGCGAAACCTACCCGACCTGGTCGATCATCAAGACCCACTTCGGCGCCCGCGAGGGCCGGAGCCCGCTGACCCTGACCTGGTACGACGGCGGCAAGAACCTCCCTTCCGAGAAGGTCGCCGACATCAAGGAGCGGCTCCGGGGGGCCGAGATGCCCCGCTCCGGCCTCTTGCTGATCGGCGAGAAGGGGTCGTTGTTCTCCAGCAACGACTACGGCGCCGAGCACCAGATCACCTTCAAGGACCCGGCCGACAAGCTCCCCGAGATCGAGAAGACCCTGCCCCGCTCCCCCGGCCACTTCACCGAGTGGGTCGAGGCGATCAAGGCCGGCGACCCGACCAAGGCCCTGTCGAACTTCGACTACGCCGGCCGCCTGACCGAGACCGTCCTCTTGGGCGTCGTCGCCCTCAAGGCCGGCGGCAAGATCGAGTGGGACCCGGCCGCCATGAGGGTCAAGAACAACTCCGACGCCGACCAGTACCTCCGCCGCGACTACCGCAAGGGTTTCTCGATCCATTGATCCCAGGACCACCCCGGGGCGTCGCGATCGGCCCGGCCGGTCGCGGCGCCCCGTTAATGGCCTTCGGGATCGTCCCCCGGGGCGTGGGGGACGCCGGCCGCCTCGGTCACGCGCTTGACCACCAGCGTGGCATAGGCCCCCTTGGGCAGCTCGAAGCCCAGCTTGAGCTTCCGACGGCCCGGGTACAGGTCGTCGGGGGCCGCCTCCTCGGTCAAGCCCTCGGCGAAGAACAGGGCGGGCCGGTCCCCCTTCGAGAAGAAGACGTCCTTGAGGTGCTTGACCCGGAGGTCTTCCCAGGCCAATCCCATCTCGGCGACCACCTCGCGGGCGACCTCGCCGATCGGGCCATCGGGCAGGGGGGTCCGCGAGGCGGGCAGGGGGAGCCGGGCGGCCCGAAGGGTCGCGGCCTGGTCGGGCCCGAGGCCCCGGTGGATCGGCAGGTTGGCCGCCTTGAATTCGACCGCGGCCCGCTGGTCGGGCCGGGTCGTCCGCTCGATCAATCGGCCGAGCTGGAGGTTCCAGAGGTGGCTCTGGAAGGCCGAGAAGTAGAGCGACCGCAACTCGCGGCGGAGCCGGGCGAACGCCCCCCGGAAGTCGGTCGGGTGGTCGACCAGGTACGTCACCAGGCTCCGGGCGTGCGACCGAGGGAGCCGGCCCTTGGCGGCGGCCCAGTCGCCCCAGGACTCGCGGAGGATGGCCTTCTCGGCCTTGGCGTCGGGCCGGTCGGAGGCGTTGGGCTCGGCGATCGCCAGGCGGAGGGCCTTCTCGTGGTCGCCCGCCAGCCACGCCCGGCCGATAAAGTCGCCGTCGAAGCCGACGGAGCCGAACCGCTGGTCGTCGAAGTAGTTGGGCAACCCGTCGACCGGCAATTCGGCCAGGGCCCGCCGGGCCCGCGCCACCCCGGCGTGGGTGAGGTCGCGGAGCACGACCGTGAACCGATTCCCCCGGAACTGATTCGGCCCGTAGGGGAAGGCCAGGCGTCCGAGCGGCTCCAGGACGACGCCCCGCTCGCGGTAGCCTTGCGCCGGGCCGTCGAGGATCGTGAGGTACTGGATCGTCACCGCGTGCCGGTCCTTGAGGCCGCCGTAGCCGATCTGCCGGCTCGACAGGTCCCACCGCCGGCGGATCTCCTCGATCGCCTCCAGCGTGCCGACCCCGCGCTTGGTGAGCCGGTAGAAGCCGAATCGGCCCCGGTCCCCCCCTTCCACCAGGGGCAACTCCTCGACCTGGAAGTCTTCGGGCTGGCGCTTGAGCTTCATCGAGGTGGGCCGGTCCGGGTGGCTGGGGGAGTGCGTTCCCGGCCCCAGCTTATCAGGTCGCCAACCTCCGGGGCGAGGGAGGGGCTGACCGGCCTGGGGTCGATCGGTTCTTCAAGCTGGGTCGAAGGACGGATCGCAGACCCCAAGCATCTCGGATTTCAAACGATCAGATTCGTGCTGTCTTGACGCTGTCTCGGATCTGAGATCCTCGCGATCTGGAATCCCGCGATCGACGAACCGATCGACCCTGCTGACCGACCCCATCGGGTTCGGGTAAGCTGGAATGGTCCCCCTCGGGGCCGGGAGCCGCGATCATGGCCGATTTCCCCAAGCTGCCGATCATCACCCCGCCGGGCGGTGGCCCGTTCCCCGAGTTGCCGATCCTGGCCCCGGACCCCCCGCGGATGTCGCTCCGCGAGAAGTTCGGCGGCCTGTATTACCTGGGGATCGGCGGCTTGGTCGTGTCGATCCTGCTGGTGGGGTCGTTCGCCTATGGCCTCTGGGCGACCCGCGACCTGTGGACGGCCGTCTACGTCCTCCACGACGACGGCCGGGCCGCCCCCGCGCGGATTCAGGCCGCCTGGCTCGTCGCGCGGCACCCGGCGGTCAACGACCGGCAAAAGGTCGACATCGCCCTCCGGAAGACGGTGCCCGACCTGGCCCGGTACATCGTGGCCGAGGGGCTCACCCCCGAGGCGATCCGGGCCGACCCCAAGGGGTACGCCCTGATGGTCGCCCGGAGCGAAGGCTGGCCCGACTGGCTCCGCCTGGTCCTGGTCCGCCCCCTGGCCTATGGGGTCGGCGAAGGGTATCGGATCGCCTGGGAGCCACTCGACCAGATCCGGGCCGGTCCCGACCCGGCCCTCGCCCTCTGGGCGACCTACACCCGGGCCGCGATGGCCCCCGGCGATCGGCCCGCCCTCCAGGCCCTCGAAGACGCCGTCCGCCGCGACAGCCCGGTCCGCCCCCTGGCCGCCCTGCTCGTCGCGGCCGCCCGCGCCGAGGGCGAGGGCCGCGTCCGCAAGCTCGACGAGGCCACCGCCTGGCTCCGGGCCCACCATCCCCCCGTCGCCGCGATCTGGAAAGGTTGGCGCGAGGAAGGCGGCCGGCTCGTCGGCCCGGAAGGCCCCGCGACGAGCCGGCCGGAGTGAATTCGCGAGGCGATGAAAAGCCCCCGGGACCGTCCCGGCCGCGATCGGCCGCGATCCCGGGGGCCGGCCTCGTCAGAGGACGCCGCGGAGGTCTTCGACGTAGTAGAGTGGTATCACAATAGCCGAAAAACCGACCTTAAGTCAGGGCAGGGCAACATCTTCCGTCGATCCGAAAGAAATTGACGCAAGTCGTTCTGCTGTCTCGGTTTGAATGCTATTGTGATGCCACTCTAGTCCCCCTTCTTCGGCACGGGCATGTCGAACAGGTCGTCGGCGACCTGGTTGACCTCGACGGACTCGACGCGGATGGTCTCGGTCAGCACCGGCTTCCCCTTCATTTCGGGGGGGGCGTCGTCCGCGAAGCGGTCGTGCCGGACCAGGGTGGGCAACCAGAGGCCGGGCTCGACCTCGCGGAGCCCGGAATTCTGGGTGCGTTCCATCAACTGGCCGTCCTTGGTCAACTCCCGCTTCCGGACGGCCAGGCCGTGGTCGCGGTCGAGCCAGATCCGGTCGACGAGGTGGCCGACCATCATCGCGGGCTCGAACAGCGAGTTCCAGCTCCCTTTCAGGACGACGCAGGTCGAGCCGTCGACGACGTCGGCCTTCTCCTCGACCTCATGGGAGTGCTCGGTCGCCCAGTCCGCGACCCGGAACGCCCCCTGGATCGGGCTCGCCGGCCCGGCCTTGGCCGTGGGGTCGGGCGATTGCAGCCCGGCCGCCGCCTGGTAGGCGGAGGGCCCGAACCAGTGGCCCGGGAACGTGGCGGCCTGGACCTGGAACTGGTCCTGCTTGGCGGTCAACGGCCGCTTCATCCAGAGGGACCGGCCGTTGAGGCCCCGGGTCACGTCCCGCTCCATCAGGTCCCGGAGGCCCGGGTCCTTCCGAGCCGGGTTCGCCCCCCGGGCCTCGGCGGCCTTGAGGCCGACGACCGCCTTGTCGTATTGATCTTTCAACTGGGCTTGATGGCGACGGGCCGGCTCGGGAGCCCTGGGGTCGGGCTCCTGGGGCGGGACCACCCCGTACCGATCGGGAGGGGACAGGTATTCGATCCGCTCGGGCTGGAGGATTCGCACGTAGCGATGTTCGCCCTTGAACGCCTCGCGCCTTTCCTCTTTCGGGAGGTAGAGTTGGTTCCGGAAGGCGGCGAGGGCCCGGATCTGCTCGGGTTTCAGGTCGCTGGTCGTGTCGAGCTTGTAGGCGACTTCGAGGCTCTCGATCCGCTTCGCCTGCCTCGTCAGTTGCGCCATGACCTCGCGCGTCTCGGGCGACTCGGCCCCGGCGGTCGTCCACCAGGCCGCGAGGCATCCCGCCAGCGTCAGCGCCGCGAGGCGGGCCCGGGCCCGGGTCGTCTTCGGGAATCGGATCATCGATCGGCTCCTTTCGGCGAGCGGGAGGGCGGGCTTCCCGCCGGCGCCCGGCCCTGGGAATAGACTTGCCGCCCCAGGTCCGGGTCGTTGATTTCGAGCGACACGTCCCGGGGTGGCGGGAACGCGAAGAGGTCGGCCGGGACGGCGTCGGGCGCCGGGTAGTCGATGGTGGTCTCGGTGCTCTGGCCGTCGCCGTGCTCGACCCTCTGCTTCAAGGGCCGGAGCGATCCGGGATCGAACCAGACGGTCTGCTCGCCGGCGAGGGCCGCCCCGCCCGCCGGCCCCGGCCATCGGAGGACGATCTTGCGGACTTCCCGCCCGAGGAGCGTGTCCCGCTCGTCGCGGATCTCGGCGCGGTGGGCCTCGGCCCAGCGGAGGAGCCCTTCGCTTTCCAGGACGAGCCCTTCCTCGTCGGGCCGGATTCCCGGGTCGACCAGCCCGGCCGCCCAGGCGGCGACGGTCCGCCCCCGGACATCCCATCGGAATTCCCATCGGTGGTTGAAGACCACGACCCCGATCAGCTCGTCGCCGGAGCGGACCTCCTTGCGGCGGCCTTTGTCGCGGACGAACCAGCTTTCTTCGGTCCTCGGCCCGCCGGCCAGCCGGTGCCGGACGACCCGATGGGCCGCCGGGACCTTGGACCAGGAGGCGTTGATGGCCCGGAGCAGGTGGGCCGCGTCGGCGGGCCGGGGCCGGGCCGCCCAGGTGGCGAGCCCGATCAAGGCCAGGGCCGCCGCGGCGACCCGGGCCGCCCGGGCCAGGGGCCGTTTCGGTCGGGCGGGCATGGGCCCGCTCGACCCCGGGACCGTCCCCAGGCACCGCGCCAGGAGAGAGTCGGGGATCGCGCCATCGGGGACCGCCAGCAACCTCGACTCCCAGCCGGTCGGCCCGTCCCGGCCGGCCCCGGGGCTCGCGTCATCGCGCATGCTGATTCTCCTCCGCTCGTTCCCGATCGGGGTCCCAGGCCCCGAGGGCCCGGTGGAGTCGCCGCCGCGCGGCGAAGTAGCGCCACCGGGCCAGGGCCGCGGCGACCCCCTGGACCTGGCCGATCTCCTCGTACTCGAATCCCTGCCAGAACCGCAGGGTGAACGCCTCGCGGAGGTCGGCCGGCAAGGCCCCCACCGCCCGGTCGGCCGCCTCCCGGAATTCGCGGTCGTGCAGATCCTGGTCGGGGGCCCGGCCGCCGGCGTCGGGGCGATCGACGAGGGACAGGGCCGGCGCCCGGGGCTTCCGATCGCGGAGGTGTTTCCGCCAGAGGTTCCGGCCGATCGCGTAGAGCCAGGTCCTCGGCGAGACCCCGGCCCGGGCGCGACCGGCCGAGGCCCAGTACGCCGCGAAGGTGTCCTGGGCGAGGTCGGCCGCCCGATCCGGCGAGCCGGAAAGGCGGCCGAACCACCGGAACAGCCCGACGTAGGTCGCGCGGACGAACTCCTCGCGGGCCGCCCGGTCGTCCCATCCCGGCCCCGACCCGTCCGACGATCCCAGGTCAGCCATCGGCCCGGCCCTCTCTCGACATCCGATGAGACGAGGGGGATCTACCGCGACCGCCCGTTTCGTTGGCGACCCGAGAGGAATTTCCGGGCGCCGGTCAGTGCAGCCGGGGGTCGACGGCGGCCAGGATCGCGCCGACGGCTTGCTGGTTGAACCCCTTGTACCCCTCGGCCCGCTGGAGGTTTTCGAGGTGGCCGCCGATGGCCCCCTCGGCCCGGAACTTCGCGTGCTGGTCGGGGGTGATCCAGCCCTGGGCTAGGGCCCGGTCGAGCCGGCGGGGGTCGACGGCCCAGCGCTCGCCGGCGGTGAACGCCTGGCGGAGGAAGGGGAAGTCCGAGAACGGCTTCATCACCTCGATGTCGGCCTCGGCCTTGAGGTCGGCCGCGAGGGCGTCGAAGGCGAACTGGGCTTCGAGGTGGTGCATCCCGGCTCCGAGGATCGACTCGCCGTGCAGGGCCACCCAGAGGCCCACGGTGTTGGGCCGGGCCAGGTCGGGCAGGGGGTGGCGGGCGAAGTCGTGGGCCGACTCGTCGGGGGCGAGGTCGAGGTCGGCGAAGATCACCACGCCGGTCGTCGGGTGTTCGAGGATCTGGGCCCCCCAGCCGGCGTGCTCGCCCGCGTGGAACCGCTCGCGGGGCCGGAATCCCAGCGACCGGAACAGCCCGATCAACCGCGGGAAGAACCGCCGGGACGACCGGAACGTGTGGTGGTCGTGGTTCGCCCAGCCCAGGCCGAGCCGGTCTTGCCGGGCCTTCTGCACCCGCGCCGCCCGGTTCCGCGACTCCCAGTAATCGCGCTCGACCTCGAAGACCAGGTGGCAGGCCAGGTCGGGGCCGCCGGCCCGGTCGATGACCTGGTCCAGGGTCGCCTCGGTCCGGTCGAAGCCCTCGGCGTCGTCGTCGAACCGGCGGCGGCGGGCTTCCCAGAGTTCGCGGGCCGCCAGGGCGTCGCGGGCCGACTGCGGGACCATCCGCCCTTCTCGCGCCATCTCGCCCGAGAACTCGTCGAACCCGAGATACCCGCGCCGCTCGACCGCCGCGAAGCTCGTCACCGCACCGGCGACCCGACCCGCCCGGTAGGGGCCCATCGGCGGGCCCCCGACCGCCAGGCCGAGGTCATGCGCCCGGGAAAAGGCCGACACCGACTCCACCTTGATGGCAACCTCGCGGACTACCGGCCCGAGCCCAGGGGCCACGGCGATCCTCGGGAACATCCCGCCGGCATGGGCGTACACCGGCGTACCGGGGGCGTAAGGCGTCAGGTCGCGGGCGTATCCCAGCCCTTCGAGCGTCCGGTCCAACTCCGGGGCGGGGCCGAGGACCAGGTGGTCGACCCAATCCCCGAACCGGGTGCTCGTCTCGGCGAGCATCCGGCCGGCCAAGGTGGCGGCGAAGGCGTTGCCGGCCAGGGCCGACGCGACCTGGGCGGCGACGAACGACTCGGTCGCGGGCCATCGGTCCCACTGGTGGGCCGGTCGGGGGATGGTCGGCGACGGGGTCGAGGGGCTGGCCATCGGGGCGGGCTCCGGTTGCGTCATCGGGGGCTGGTCGCGGTCGCGGCATACGGGGCGACGGTGGCTTCGACCTGCCGGGCGGCGGCCCGGGCGTTGTGGTTGGGGGCGAGCTTCTCGGCGATCCGGGCTTCGGCGAGGGCTTCGGGGGCCCGGCCGGCGTCCTGTTCGAGGAGGGCCAGGCCGTAATGGGCCTCGAACAGGTTGGGGTCGGAGCCGATCGCCTCGCGGTAGCCCTCGCGGGCGGCGTCGAAGTCGCCTTCCACGAAGTACGTCGCGGCGATCCGGGCCGACCGGAGCGAGATCGGGGTCAGGGCCCCGTTGGCGGCGAGCCAGGCGGCGCGGGCCCGGGCGGGCTGGCCCAGGTGGAGGCGGAGCAGGGCCAGGCGGTCGGCCCAGTCCCAGGGGCGGGCCTCGGGCCGATAGGCCCCCTCGATCACGTCGGCGGCGGTCCCGGCCCGGCCGGCGGCCAGGAGGTCGGCGACGACCCGATCGAGGTCGCTGAGGTTGTCCCATTTCGTGATCGGGTTTGCCCGGAGCTTCGAGCGGAGCGCCTCGACCTGGTCGGCGACGAGGGCCCTTTCTCGCTTGTGGGTCGCGTTCTTGGAGGGCAAGGCGACGAACCGTTCCAGGTGGGGCGAGGCCGCCTCGTCCATCCCCCGCATCTGGTAGAGCTTGGCCAGCGACCGCCGGACGTAGCTGTCGTCGGGGGCGATCTCGACGGTCCGGACGAGGTCATGGGTGGCGCGGGCGGGCGACAGGTCGAAGGTGGGATCGAACGGGAGGCGGAACCGGGGGATGGGCTTCTCGCTCATCAAGGGTTCGCGGATGTACTCGATCAGGCCGCCTTGCTTCCAGCCGTCGAGGCCGGCGGGGTCGTCGGCCCGGAGCCGGCGGGCGTAGTCGAGGCCGAGCAGGAGGAGAGACCGGCCTCGGGCCTCGCCGCCGGCCCGGAGCCGGAGCAGCCCGCCGACGTTCCGGAGGGCCTTGGCGGTGGCCGCCAGGGTGGCCGGGTCGTCGGTCGAGGTGTTGGCCTCGCGCCGGAAGTGGCGGGCCAGGAAGTCGACCTCGTGGTCGGCCACGACCTGGGAAAGCGTCTCGTGGACGAACACGGAGGCGATCGGGTCGAACCAGACGCACCGCCACCGCCGCGCGTTGAGCAGGGTGGCCGCGAGGTCGGCGTTGCCGGGGTCGACGTTGTCGACCAGGACGGCCGGCCGCCCCATCTCGTCCAGCTCCTCGGCCCAGTTCCCCTCGTTCTCGCCCATCCGCTTGCGGAGGTTGAGGTAATGGTCGTAAAGCTCGGGGCCCATCACTTCGAGCCGGGCGTCGGTGTAGACTTTCCTGGCCGGACCCCAGGTGTATTCATAGAGCGACGGGTGGCCGTTGTGGTAGCCGAGGAGGCGGTCGGGCATGCCCGGCCCGCCGGCGAACTCGACCGCCCGATGCGGGAACCAGAGTGGTTCTTCGCCGAGGCCGATCGTCCGCCCCTCGCCGGCCCAGGCGTAGAACCGACCCGAGGCGACGGCCGCGATCGTCAAGCCCAGCGCGGCCAGGGTGACGACGCGCGGCCAGCCTCGGGGAGCGGTCGCTTTGGGATCACGCCGGAACCGACGGGCGCGGATCGCGCCGGCCCACTCGCCGAAGTTCCAGGCCGTCACGGTGCCGACCACGGCGGCGAACTGGTGGCTGTTGCGGGTCGCCGCCAGGCTCAAGGCCCCGAAGAAGCCGTAGAGCAGGAGCCGGAACGGGGCGAGTCGCCAGGCCGTCGGCGGGTCGACGGCCGCCCCCCGGGCTTTCTTCTTCGGGACCTTGGCCTTGCCCCCCCTCGCCTCCGGGGCCGCCGAGGGTATCCGATCGCGGAGGCCGGCCCAGCCGCTCCAGGTCAGGGGGAGGAGGAAGCTGAGGCCGCCCAGGGCCAGGGTGGCGAGGTGGAGTTGGAGCGGCAAGTTGTCGAGGCCGACCTCGTCGATGAAGGTCGGCAGCGGCTTCAACTCGCCGATGGTCCTCTGGAAGATCGGGTTGCTCATCGTCCCGGCGAGCTGGACCGGGTAGATCGCCCCGGCCAAGCCGTAGGGATTGGCCAGGCACGCCAGGCCGGTCAGCCCGGACGCGATCAGGACGGCCCGCCACCATTTCCGGCGGTCGGCGGCGAACGCCCCGCGTCGGGTCGCGGCGTCGATCAGCGCGAAGGCGATCAGGATCGGCCCGAACAGGAACAGCCCCTGGGTGTTGACCCAGGCCACTTGCACGACCGGCAGCGCGAACGCCAGGGCCGGCCGGCGGTCCCAGCGGGCGAGGATGGCCAGGTCGGCGGCCAGGTAGAGCAGGGTCAGCGTTTCCGGGCGGATGTACATCCGCCCGCCGAGGACGAGCAGGGCCGGGAGCCAGGCCAAAAGCATCGGCCAGGCCGGCCACTCGCGCCGCCTGGCGGTGACGAGGAGGGCGACGGCCAGGCAGGTGATCGCGCACTTGGCCAGGGTCAGGCCGGCCACGCCGACGTGTTCATATCCCCAGCTCAGGGCGACCTGGAACCCCCAGTGGAGGTCGACCCAGCGGTGCCCCTCGGCCCCGTAGGTGAAGGTGTCGACGGTCGGCACCGCGCCGGCCTGGCGGATGGTGTCGCCGGCCTTGAGGTGCCACCAGAAGTCGGTGTCCTTGAGCGGGAAGGCGCCGAGCAGGAACGTCAAGGCGAGGAAGACGGCGACCAGGGCGGCGTCGGCGAGGCGGGCCGCGCGGGTCGCCCCCGAAGGGTCGGCCTCGGCCCGGGCGGCCGGGGCCCGGGTCCGGCCGGGCGCGGAGGCTTGGCTCATGGGAGGCGGCTCCGGTTGCGGTCGACCGGCGGGATCGGGCCGGGGCGGCCCCGCCGCGTCGCCACCAGTCTAACCCGCCGCCCAGGCCCCGGTCGAGGCGGGGCCGTCGCCCCCGAGGTGGATCGGTTCATGAATTCGAGGAATCTCAGAGATCAAGGATCTCAGATTTCAAATTTCCCGGGGCGCGAGATCCGGCCCCATGAAATCGGAAATTTGGAATGGCCTCGCCGACCCCAGATCGAAAAACCGATTGACCCCGCCGGCGCCCCCTTGGTCATTGATCCGCCGGCGTGAGCTTGTTCCGCTCGTACTCTTCGAGCCAGGCCCGGGCCCTGGGCAACTCGTCCTCGTTGACCCAGACCCGGGGGCCGGCGTTGACGCTGCTGAACGCCTGGTGGACCATGTCGTGGGTGTCGGACACGGCCGGGATTCCCGCCCGGGTGAGCTGGTCGGCGAGGAACAGGGACTCGACGAGGTCGAACGCCCGGTACGCCTCGACCAGCTCGCCGTGCATCGGCTCGGGGAGTTCGCCGAGCGGCGCCGGCTCGGCCGCGTCGAGTTCCGGGACCAGCGGCGGGCCGTCGACCGGGGCGGCGTCGTCGGCGCGGACGAAGGTCGGGTCTTCGACCCCGTCGGCCGTCGTCCCGCAGCTCCAGCAGACGTCGAACGACGGGTCGACCTTCGACTCACACTTCGGGCAGGTCCACATGATCGCTCCAGTTCAGATCCGGACGGCGTCGAGCAGCTCGCCCGGCGGCAGGATGTAGCCAAAATAGAAGTCGCCGAAGAGGGCGTAGCGGGCCGAACTCTCGTCGAACCGCATCGTGTACACGATATCCTTGAGGTACGACGGGTTGCGGGCCCAGAGGGTGACGCCCCACTCCCAGTCGTCCAGGCCGGTCGACGCCGTGATGACCTGGGCGACTTTCCCCGCGAACTTCATGCCGCTCCGGCCGTGCTGGCTCATCAGTTCGGACCGCTCCTCGAAGGGGAGGAGGTACCAGTTCTGCTCGGCCGTCCGCATCTTGCTCATGGGATAGAAGCAGAGGCAGGGCCAGTCGGGGAATTCGGGGGTCAGGCGCTGCTTGTTCATCGGCCCGAGCCGCGACTCGTAGGCGGCGAGCTTGGCCTTGTAGGCGGGGGTCTCGGGGTCGACCCCCTCGCGGTCGCGGAGGATCTTGCCGTAGGCTTCGACGTCGGGCACGTATTCGGAAATCTCGGTGATCGAGTAGAACGAGTACGTCGGGACCAGGGCCGGCCCCAGCGCCGAGGCCTGGACGGCGAGCTGGACCGCGTGGATCGCCCGGAGGTCGGTCCCGGCCAGGACCAGGCCGAAATCGGCCCTGTGGCCGAGGACGGCGAACGCATGCGACTGCTCGGGCGCCCCCGGGCGCGAGCGGTCGAGGGCCTCGATGATCTGGCGACGCCCTTCGGCGCGGGTCGCCTCGTCCAGCCCGGCCAAGGCGCCGCGGTCGACCCGGTAGTAGAGGTGGAGGAAGTGCCAGCCCGACTCGGGGACCAGGCCGCTGACGATCCGCTCGGCCGGCGCGGGCCTCGAAGCGTGGGACGGCGGGCGAGTCGGGGCTTCGGGACCTTCGGCCATCGGGGGACGCTCCGCGGGAATCGGTGGGATGGGAAACGACCGGCCGCCGGTCGATTGTAAGCCGGCCGCTCGTGGCGGGACAAGGCGGCCCCCGCCGCGTCGCGTCGTGCCGATGGTGCCGACCGGGCCGTCCGGGGGCTGTCGAGGGGCGGGATGGGGATGGAGCCGGTCGGCGCGACTTCCGAAATAGAGGGATAGGTCGCCCCGGCCTTCGGTCCCCCGCGATCCCCAGGAGGGTATACCCGTGTCGAGGTCCCCGTCCCCCCACGCCCCGGTCGTTCGCGGGCCCCGGTCGCCCTTACTTCTCCTCCTGCTCGCGGTCGCGGTCCCGTCGCCGCGCGTCGCCGGGGCGCAAGCGGTTGCCCCGCCGCCCCGAGGGCCGTCGGAAGTGGCGACGGTCGGCCGGGACGGGCGGAGCGGGCGGCCGGTGCCCCCTTCCTTGACCCCGGCGGGGATGCTCAAGGCGGTGGCCCGGACCTCGGGGACGGCCTCGCCGGGCCTGAAGGTCACGCTCGACGGCTCGGCCTCCGGCGGGTCGCGGATCTGGTATCGATGGCTCCAGACCCAGGGGCCGACCGCCCGGATCGACGACTCGACCAAGTCCCAGGCCCATTTCATCGTGCCCACCGACGCCGCGAGCCTCGGCTTCGTCCTGGTCGTGGGCGACGCATCGGGAGTTGATCTGACCCCGATCTCGATCGAGGTCGAGGACCCCGATCGCCAGTCCGACGACGCCGCGCTCAAGGCCGACGCCGGCGACGATCAGGCGGCCCGGGTCGGCCGCCGCGTCACCCTCAACGGCGTCCGGAGCGAGCCCAAGGGGAAGCTCCGGTTCCGCTGGATTCAGACCGGCGGGCCCAAGGTCGCGCTCAAGGCGACCGACGGCGTCACCACGTCGTTCGTCCCGGCCGCCCCGGGGAGCTACCAGTTCGCCCTGGTGGTCGCCTCGGCCGGAGGCGTCCTGTCCGACCCCGCGGCGGTGACGATCACCGTCACCGGGACCGCCCGGGCCGGGGCCGAAGGGACCGACGGCCCGAACATGGCGATCGACGAGCTGGCCCGGACCTCGCTCGCCTCGATCGAGGGGGGGACGAGGTATGCCGACGGCCTGTCGACGGCCTTCGACGCGGTGGCCGACCGGATGGAAACCTTCCGGAACTTCCGCGACGTCCACAAGGAGCTGGCCGGCTACCTCGACACGGTGGTCCCGCGCGAGCCGGCGCGACGGTCAGTCTGGATCGAGCAGTTCTTGTCCCCCTTGATGGCCAAGGTCGCCGCCGGGATGCGGACCGAGGGGATGGACCTGACCCAGCCCACCGAGCAAGCCAAGGCCCTCACCCGGCCCCAAAAAGCCCGTCTCGCCGAGCAATTCCGCTACACCGCCGCCGGCCTCCGGGCGACCAAGGCCCTCCGGTGAACAGAAGAGAAGGAAATTGAAGAGATTGAACCGCCAAGACGCCAAGGGCCCCGAGGTCGGAAGGAAGGGAGGGGGCGGAGAGGAAGAGAGTGAAGAGGCGGTAGAATCATTGAAAGAATCGATAATTCAATCGAATTCTTTCCACTATCCCATCGATCCCTCTTGTCTTTCTTTTCTTCTCCTCCCCCTCTCTTCCTTCCGACCTCGGGGCCCTTGGCGTCTTGGCGGTTGAATCTCTTCTCTTCGATTTCCTTCATCCACCGGCGCCGACGGCTTTCAGGTCGGCCCGGCGGCCTTCGTAGCTTTCGTCGAAGGCGAGGACGGTGGGGTCGGGCTCGATCCCCCAGTGCCGGCAGGCCTGGAGGTAGACGGCGGGCCACCAGTTGGCGTGGTCGGTGAGCCCCCGGTCGCGGACCTCGGCCCAGTTCGAGAGGACCTTGGACCAGGATTCGTCGCCGAAGGCCAGGGCTTCCTTCCAGCGGCCGACCTGGGGGATGTACCACTGGCGGCCGATGGCGGCGTGGAGGACCTCGTCGGCCCAGTCGTAGTCCTGGATCGTGGCCATGAGCGGGTCGCCCGAGCGGACGCCGACCTCCCACTCGTACTTCTTGCCGGTCTTGGGCATCAAGCCCTGCTCGATGAAGTAGAGGACCGCGTGCCGCTCCAGCGGGGTGCATTCGGTGTTGAGCCGGAGCGACCAGTTGTGCGTGATCCGGGCTTCGGTCCAGTCGACCCCGTTGGCGACGAAGCCGACCTCGCCCATCATGGCGTGGCGGGCCTCATCCCAGAGTTGCCGGGTCATGTCGCGGTAGTAGCCCCAGGGTTGGCCCGGGGTCTGGTGGATGATGCTGGCCATCATCTCGGGGACGTCGATCTCGCGGATGCGCTTGAAGAGCATCATCAAGGTCTTCGAGCGGGCGTCGAAGTCCGGGTGGTACAGGAACGACTCGGCGTTGACCCCCTGGTTGTACAGGTCCCGGAACCGCTCGTCGCGGCGAGGGACCGGGTCGTACTCGAACGGGACGGCCGAGTGCCGCCGCGCGACCGGGCGGGCCGACGGGGCGTCGGCGCCGTCGAGGGACCCGGCGGCGGCCAGGGCTTCGGCCAGGAGGGTGAGCCAGGGTCCCAGGGCGGATTCGGCCTCGGCGTCGACCAGGCAGGCGATGGCCCGCGCGCCGAAGCCGATCAGGTCGGCCAGTTCGAGCCGGGCGAACCGGCAGACGCGGACGGATGGGGCGTCGGTCAACGGGTTGGTGTCGGCCGCGTGCCGCGCCATCGAGGCGTCGAGGGCGGGCAGGGCGACCCGGTACAGGCCGACGAGCAGCCCGGCCGTGGTCGGGCTGGCGAGGATCTCGTCGAAGAGGATTTCGAGGGCCGGGTCGGGGACGACGTCGAGCCCGAGCGGCGGCTCGCGCATCTCGCCGACCCGGACCCGAATGGCCTCGGCGTGCTCGGAGCACAGGTAGGCGTGGTGCGAGAACGCCGTCTTCAGCTCATAGATCGGCTCGGCGGTGATCCGGGCCACGAAGATCCCGTGGAGCCGCTTGAAGGCGTAGTGATACCGCTTGAGCCGGGCGACGCACGCCTCGATCCCCAGGCCGGGCCGGGCGGCCTCGGCGATCGTCGCCAGGCCGGCGAGGGGGGGGAGGCCCCGGTACGACGAGTAGGCGGCGATCGATCGGGCGTCGCTCATTGGTCCCGGCCTCCTGGCGCCATCGACGGTCTCGGGGCTTTCCTTCAGGTGCTCAGGGTCGGCTGCTGGTCGTCCTTGCGGACCGGCGCGGCGGTGGGGGGCTCGAACTTGGGGACGGCCGACTCGACCAGGTCGGACGGGGTGTGCGCCGGCTCGGGCTTGCCGTAGGCGTGGATCGGGGGCTCGTTGAACCGGAACTCTTCCTCGATCCCGCGAATCCCCTTCTTGAACTCGACGATCCCCTTGCCCAGGGTCCGCCCGACCTCGGGGAGCCGCTTGCCGAACAAGAGGACGGCGACCCCCATGACGACCATCAATTCCATCGGGTTCAGGTTGCCGAACATCGCGAGGCTTCCTCCTTCCTCGAAGGTCGGGGCCGGGCCCAAGAAGGGGTCAGACCTGGTGGGGCGCCTCGGTGGTCGTGGTGGTGGCGGCGGCGGGCTTCTTGTCGGCCGTGGCGGCGGTGTCGAGGTCATCCTCGATCCCGGCGACCCCCTTCTTGAACTCGGTGACGCTCTTGCCCAGCGACTTCATCACGCTGGGCAGGCGGTTGCCGAAGATCAGGAGCGCCACGAATGCGACGACCAGGAATTCGTAACCGCCGGGCAATCCGAACGCGAGGGGCATCATGGCGAAGGCTCCTTGGGGGACGGGGATCGTGGGTCGTTGGGACTCGTGCGGTCAGGGTCCGGGCGGTCGGTGGACGACGGTCATCCAGGTCACGACCCAGGCGGCGACGCCCGCGGCGGCGGCGGCGGCGGCGACCACGAACCAGCGGTCCGCCAGCCAGGCCCGGGCCGGCGATCCCGCCGGCCCGCCGGGCCGGGTGGTCCAGGGCCGGACCGCGCGGGTGAACCCGCGCCGGGCCATCCCGGACCGACCGTAGAGGGTCACCACGACCATCGCCACCAGGAGCCATTCGCGAGGGCCGGGCAACAATCCCCAGAGCCATCCCAGGAAGACCGGGCTTGTCATGGCGAGGGTATCACCCGGACACGAAGCGGCGCCGAGCGGGGCCGGAGGCGGACCGCGCCATCGTGACCGAAAAGGGAAAGGGCCGACAGGTCGAGCCCGACCGGGGGACGCGCCTCGACAGGGACGACGCGGTAGGGGAGGGTGTTTCGTCCTTTATCCTATCGCGTGGCACGCGATCGTCAATCGTTTTCCCGCGCGATCCGGAAAACGGGCGTACCCACCGAGCCTTGGGCCTGCCCGGGCGACTCCCGGCGGTCGACCCGCCCAGGTCGCCCTACCCCGATCGGGGTTGGTCACCCCCGATCCGGTCAGGCCGCCCCTCGGGCGTGGCAATCATCGGGGGTCGAGACAGACATCTGGTTTCCGGAAAAAAGGAGGATCATCCGAGCCCGAAAAAAACGATTATATCGCCGACGGGCTTGATCAGGAACCGCTTACGTCAACTGCGCCGGTTCCCGGTAGGTTCGGATCGAGCTGGCCATCTCCCGCGACGAAACGAGCCATCATGAGGCTTCGCCTCACCGCGCCCAATGAAAAGGCCTGGGGCCAGGTCGTGCATGATTGCAGTCGTGTGGCCCCTATTTCATACCAACCCACTTTGGCGGTGCCTTGCCAACGGCCACCCGGGCGCGACCCCAAGAATCCGCGGGTACGGCCCCGGAAAACGACCCGGGCGGAAGCCTCGGATCTCACGCCCGATCTTCATCCCCTCGACACGGAGTGATGCTACCTTGACAAGCCCCGCGGGAGCGTGCCCCCGTGACGTCCCATCCGCCCGCCCGCCGAAGAGGATTCCCGCCCATGGCTTGCCCCTCAAGCCGATCCGCCCGGAGCCGCCGAGGCTTCACCCTGATCGAGTTGCTCGTCGTCATCGCCATCATCGCCGTCCTGATCGCCCTGTTGTTGCCCGCCGTCCAGGCCGCCCGCGAGGCCGCCCGTCGCGCCCAGTGCACCAACAACCTCAAGCAGATCGGCCTGGGCATCGCCAACTACACCGATACCAATGGCTCGACCCCGCTCCACATGTATCGCTACGCCCATGAGCTGGGGGACACCTCGCAGGGCTACGCCGGCGACCACTCCTGGCTCTGCGGCATCCTCCCCTTCATCGAACAGACGAACATCTACAACAGTTTGAACTTCAACTACACTCAGGAATGGGCCTACCGAGGCCCCATCACCGGCCCCAACCCGACCGAGATGACCGTCGAGATGGCGACGATCTCGACCTTCCTCTGCCCCTCCGACGGCGTGATCAACACCTGCTCGGGCGACAAGACGGCGCAGTTCCCGTGCGGCAACTTCAACTACGTCGGCAACACGGGCCACCCCCGGAACGTCCTGCTCCCCGGCGACGCCAATTACGGGACGGGCGGCCCTCCCCAGTTGACCGGCGTGATGTCGATGTGTCGGATGTATACCGGGAAGGGTTCCTGCTCCAGCGTCGCCTCGGCCGCGACGACCAACGTCACGGTCAGCCTGGCGAGCATCACCGACGGGACCTCGAACACCGCGGCCGCCAGCGAGTCGCTGATCAACGACGGCACGGGCAAGATGGGCGACAAGCGGCGGAACCTCCACTACACCAACGCCGCCTTGATCGAGCAGCCGAACGTGCCGGCGATGGCCGTGGTCCAGGACGGCCTGGCCAACCCGGTCCCCTGGCAGCCCTGGGGCGTCTACAAGGGGATGACCTGGGGCTACACCGATGCCTGGGAAAAGCACGTCTACGCCCATCTCCTGCCGCCCAACGCCGCGCCGATCAACACCTATGCCTCGAATACCTTCCGCTGCTCCGAAGGCGACTCGGGCATGAATCCGACCGGCAATCACCCGGGCGGCGTGAATGTCGCGTTCATGGACGGCTCGGTCCATTTCATCAAGAACACGATCAACCTGCCGACGTGGTGGGCCCTCGGGACCCGTGGCCGGGGCGAGATCATCTCCGCCGACTCCCTCTGATCGGGATGACGCCCATCGGGGGCGGCCGGTCGACTTCGCGCGACCCGGCCGGCCCCCGACCCTCCTCCGATCCCCAACGCCAACCAGCAGGAGCCCCCGGGCATGTGGAACCGCTTCCTGGTGACGGCCACCGTCGGCCTCGCCGTTGCCTCCTCGATCATCGGCTGCGGCCCGGGCGAGCCCCGGTTCGACCCGGCCACCCGGTATTCCCCCGGCTCGCTCGCCCAGGAACTCGCCTTCCGCTACAAGTCGCTCGATCCGGCGGCCGCCGGCCCGAAGACGGACGGCTCCGCCCCCAAGACCGGGGCCGTCACCAAGGGGGGGGCCCAGGCCAAGGCCGCGCAGGCCACGACCCTCGACGGGCTCCTGGACGACGTCATCGCCAAGGCCGCCAAGATCCCGGCCCTTTCCCACGCCCAAGCCTGCGAGAAGGTCGCCGAGGAGGTCGCGAAGGACCCCACCTTCACCGACGCCGACAAGAAGGTGATCGCCGATAAGCTGGCGAGCGTGACCGACTGATCCGGGGTCGGGTCCGATGGCCCGGGCTCCCGGCGAGGGGTTGCGGACAGCCGGTCCCGGGGGGTAAACCGGATCGGGCGAGACAACTTCGCGGGGGCGAGCCGGAGGGCCGACGTGGTCGACTTGGGCGTGAGGCTGGGGCGGCTGGCGCTGGCGAATCCGATCCTGGTGGCCTCGGGCACCTTCGGCTACGTCCGCGAGATGGCCGGCTTCGTCCGGCTCGACCGGCTCGGCGGGGTGATCCCCAAGACGGTCACGCTCCGGGCCCGGGCGGGCAACCCCACGCCCCGGACCGTCGAGACGGCCTCGGGCCTGCTCAACGCCATCGGGCTGGACAACGACGGGATCGACCACTTCCGGGCGCACCATCTCCCGTACCTCCGGACCGTGGGCACGGCGATCATCGCCAACATCGCCGGCGAGGACGAGGACCAGTTCGTCGGCATGGCCGCGACCCTCGCCGATGAGCCGGGACTGGCCGGGATCGAGCTGAACGTGTCGTGCCCCAACGTGAGCCACGGGCTGGACCTCGGGATCGACCCCGCCGCCGTCGCCCGGCTGGTCGGCCGGGTCCGCGCGGCTTGCCCCCTGCCGATCATCGCCAAGCTGACCCCGAATGTGACCGACATCGTCGCCATCGCCCGGGCCGCCGCCGACGGCGGGGCCGACGCGGTGAGCCTGGTCAACACGTTCCGGGGGATGGCCGTCGACTGGCGGAGGCGGCGGCCGATCCTGGCCAACGACGTCGGCGGCCTGAGCGGGCCGGCCATCAAGCCCCTGGCCCTCCGGATGGTCTGGGACGTCGCCCGGGCCCTCCCAAATCTGCCGATCATCGGCGTCGGCGGGATCGGCGACGCCGACGACGCCCTCGAATTCCTGGTCGCCGGCGCCTCGGCCGTCCAGGTCGGCACCGCCACCTTCGCCGACCCCACGGCCTCCGAGCGGATGCTCGACGACCTCGCCCGCAAGCTCGACGAGGCCGGCGTCCGCGCCGTCGCCGAGGTCGTCGGGACCCTCCGCTCGAATCGGTGAAGCTTCCTGGATCAATGAACGGGTGGCCCCTTCTCGTCCTCGATGTAGTTCCTGGACAGGCCCAGTTCCTCGGGCGCGTGGAGCCTGAGCATCTTGAGGTCGACGTCGGGCGGGACCAGGCCCGGGGTGAGCTTCGACAGCACGACCATCGTGGCGACCGAGAGTGGGACGCCCCAGATGGCCGGTTGCTCCAAGAGCGAGCGGAGCAGGGGGGAGACTTCGACCGCGATCACCTTCTTATCCAGAAGCATCGACGTAACGATCGCCCCCAGCGCCAGCAAGCCGCCCGCGAGCATCCCGCCGGCCGCTCCCACCACGGTCAAGCCGCGCCACCAGGCGCCGAGCAAGAGCAGCGGGAAGTACGAGCAAGCCGCGATCGCGAACGCCCAGCCCACCATCATGGCGATGTCGAACGACTCGACCAGAAAGCCCAGGCCCATCGACACCGCCCCGATCAGCACGGCGGCCACCTTGAACGCGACCAGCCGCGAACCGGCCGACGCCTGGGGCCGGAGGATCTTCCCGTAAATGTCGTGCGCCAGGGCCCCCGACATGCTCACGAGCAGGCCCGAGAACGTCGACATGAACGCCGCGAACGCTCCCGCGCTGGTGATTCCGACAAGCACCTGTCCCCAGAGCGGACTGGCCAGGACCGTCGGCAACCGGATCACCACCGAGTCGGTGGTGTTGTTGGCGTAAAGCTGGGGCATCAAGTTCCGACCCAGCGTCCCCCAGGCCGGCGGGAACACGTAGAACGATCCCAGCATCACCATCACCCACAACGTCGTTCGCTTGGCGGCCCGGCCATCGGGGTTGGTGTAGAACCGGACCAGAATGTGCGGCAAGCCCGCCGTCCCGCAGATCAAGGCGATAATGAGCGAGTAAGTGTAGAGTAGCGGATACCCGTGCTTCGACGTGAACGGGCCAAACGGCCGGGTCCATGTCCCATTTCGTGGCGCGTTGGGCACCACGCCGACGATGACCATGTCAGTCGGCTCGAGCATTTCGAGCCTCACGGGGACGCTCAAGCGCGATTGACTCAGCCCCGACATCGGGACACCGTGCGGGAAGACATTCAGCCGCGTCCCAGGTTCCAGACGAATCGGCACCCCCCCCGCTGGCGGGATTAGGAGCCGCGGCGGGGGGGGCGGCCGAAGGCGGCTATAGGACAGCGACTCCTCCGCGTTCGGGTAGATGAACACCGAAGCGATCGGGGGTTCCCCGGTCAGGGGCTTGCGACTGGTCGAGATCCGCCCGATGAGGGCCCCTTTGGGAAACTCCAGGGTCACGATATCGCGGTCGGACCCCGAGACCACGTTGGCCGGATAGGCGTCGGCCCCCTTGACCCGGACGGTCGTCATCTGGTCGAGGCTCGGCAAGGCTTCGGGCCGATAAGGGTCGGAGTTCCGGGCGAGGTTCTCGGAATAACCGCCGAACATCGAACCCAGCACGAAGATCGGGATCGAGATCGCGAACAGCTTGGCCCAGTACTGGAACGCCTGGACGAAGGTTATCCCCTTCATCCCGCCGAAGGCGACGTTGAACGTGATGACCACGCCCACGATCACGATCCCCGCCCAGTAGGGCCAGTTGAGGATCGTGCCCATCGTCACGCCCGCCCCCTTCATCTGGGGCATCGTGTAGAAGAAGCCGATGAACAGGACAAACGTCACCGCCACCTTGCGAAAGACCGGGCTGTCGAACCGCCCTTCGGCGAAGTCGGGGATCGTGTACGCCCCGAACCGGCGGAGCGGGCCGGCGATGAACAAGAGCAAGAACAGGTAGCCCGTGGCGTAACAGACCGGATACCAGAGGGCGTCATACCCGTTCTTCATCAACAGGCCGGCGATCCCCATGAACGACGCGGCGGACAGGTATTCGCCCGAGATCGCCGAGGCGTTCCAGAACACGCTCACCGACCGGCCCGCGACGAAGAAGTCCGACGCCGTCCGGGCCTTGCGGGTGGCATACAGGCCTAGGAGCACGGTCGCGGCCGTCATGGCGGCGACGCAACCGACCGGAATCCAGGAAACGGCGGTCATCGGGCCTCCTCCTCGGCCAGGATCGCCCGCCAGTCGGCGCACCGGGCCTCGATCCGGTTCGAGGCCGACACGAAGGCGAACGACAAGGCCACCGTCACCGGATAGATCAGGACCGCCAGGAATAGCCAGGTCGCGGTGAACCCGCCCACCGGCCGGTTCGCCCACTCGGGCAGGTAATAGTTGACCAGCGGCAAGCCCAGGATCAGGACCAGGAAGGCCGCGGCCACCCGGAGGCTCAGGGCCCCCTGTTTCCGCATCATCGCCCGGGCCAGGCGGGCCTGATCCGCCCCGGACAGGTCGTGCAAGTTCCGGTCGCTCGCCATCGATGGTCCTTTCCGTTGATCCGATTCGCCGGCAAGGCCCGCCCGCGGGAGGCCCCACTTTAGAGGACGACGGCCATTTTGCAAGCGACCCGACACGGCCAAAGCTCGGCTTTCCCCGCCGGGCCCGACCGGCGTATCCTGGGGGCTCCGCGACCGGCCCGCCGCCTCGCCCTCGAAGGGAACCCGCCCATGGCGCTCGACCCGCAGGTCCGGGATTACCTGGACAAGATCGCGACCCTGCGATTGCCGGCCTTTCACACCTTGCCGCCCACCGAGGCCCGGCGAATCTTCGGTGTGATCCGGGCCATGGGCGGGACCCCGGAACCCGTCGCCGTCGTCCGGGATCACCTCCTGGGCCGCTCGATCCCGGCCCGATCGTACCGACCGCTCGCCGCCGGGCCCGGCCCGTTGCCGGCGCTGGTCTTCTATCACGGCGGCGGCTGGGTCCTGGGCAACCTCGACACCATCGACGGCCTCTGCCGGCGGCTGGCCAACGTGTCGGGCTGCGTGGTGGTGTCGGTCGACTACCGGCTCTCGCCCGAGGCCCGCTTCCCCACCGCCGTCGTCGACAGTTACGAGGCCGCCCGGGTCGTCCATGCCGAGGCCGGGTCCTTCGGCGTCGACCCGGATCGGGTCGCCGTCGGGGGCGACAGCGCGGGGGGCAACCTCGCCGCCAGCGTCGCGCTCCGGGCCCGGGACCGGGGCGGCCCGCCGATCGCGTTCCAACTCCTGATCTATCCGATCACCGACTTCGCGTTCGACACGCCGTCCTACCTCGCCAACGCCGAGGGGTACGGCCTGAGCCGCGAGGCGATGGTCTGGTACTGGGACCAGTACCTCGCCCGCCCCGAGGATGGCCGCGACCCCCTGGCCTCGCCGCTGAGGGCCCCCGACCTGTCCGGGCTCCCGCCGGCCCTGGTGCTCACGGCCGAGCACGACGTCCTCCGCGACGAGGGCGAAGCCTACGCCGCCCGGCTCGCCGAGGCCGGCGTCGCCGTCGACCTCCGCCGCTACCCCGGCCAGATCCACGGCTTCATCCAGATGGGCGACGCCTTCGATGCCACCCGGGCCGCGATCCGCGACGCCGGCCAGGCGCTCCGGTCGGCCCTCGGGGGGTCGCTCGGGATCGGATGAGGCGCGATCCGGGCCCCGAGCAAAGTCCCGGTCCGATTGTGCCGATCCTCGGAGAGGGGGGCGAATCCAGGTCCGCCCACCCTCCAGGCCCGGGGGGCCGGGGATCGGGGACGCTCCCGGAGGTCGCTGTCTTTCCCGTCCCGTCGTCCTAGAATCGAGCCAGTGAGTCGGCCGCTCGACGGCATGGCGAGAGGGACTCGCCGGCCCCGGGGGCCTCGACCAGGATCGAAACCATGACAGCCCGAAAGCTCGGCCTCGCCGCCTCCTTGATCTTCGCCCTCGCCGCTCCGTCGGCCCAGGCCCAGCAGCCTCGCGTCCCGGCGGGTCACGGATACGGCTCGTACGGGTTCGGCGACGGATATGGGGGTTACGGGGTGGCGACGGCGGGTTATGGGGTCGCCCGGGGGTTCGGCAACTTCGGCCTGCCGGGCAACTATCCGGGGCCCGGCGGGAACGCCCTGTCGGGCTTCGGGACGCGATCGGCGGCCAACCCGGACGTCGGCATCCGATCCCGCCAGACGTCCAACAACGTGGGCGGCCTGATGAACACCATCACCCGGAACACCAGGGCGGGGAACGGCCAGGGCTCGTCGCCCATGACGCCGCGGGGCCGCCGGGGTCGGTGATCGCCAATCGGTTCCGGGCCTTCTATGAGTCCGCCCCGGCCCGGTCGCTGATCGTGGCGCATCGGGGCGACTCGTGCCGGGCGCCCGAGAATACCCTCGAAGCCGCGACGCTCGCCCACGGGTCCGGGGCGGACGCCTGGGAACTGGACGTCCGCCTGACCGGGGACGGCGTCCCGGTGGTCATCCACGACTCCAGCCTGCTCAGGACCACCGACGTCGCCCGGAAGTTCGCGGGCGACCCTCGCGCCCGGGATGGCTACCGGGTCGCCGACTTCGCCTGGGACGAGATCCGGACCCTCGACGCCGGCTCCTGGTTCCTCGGGCCCGAGGGCGGCGCGCGATCGGCGGCCGGCTTCGGCTCGCTGGACCGGATCGATGAGGCGTCTCGGCAACATCTCCGCTCGGGGAGCGTCCGGGTCCCCCGCCTCGACGAGGCCCTGGACTTGACGAGGCGGCTCGACTGGATGGTCAACGTCGAGATCAAGGCCGACGTCGACGACCCCGGCCTGGCCCTGGAATCGGCCCTGGGATCGATCCGGGCGACCGGGACGGCGGACCGGGTCGCCATCTCGTCGTTCGATCGCGCGATCGTCGAGCGGGCGGGCCGGCTCGAACCCGGCGTGGCCCTCGGGATGCTGGTCGAGGCCCCGCCGGCGGGCCCGATCTCCGCTTTTCTTGGCGAGTTGGGGGCCGACGCCCTCCATCTCTCGATCGAGGGGTTCGCCCGGCTCGCGTCCGGCCCCCTCGCGGAAAAGGCCCCGGCCTTCGATGCGCCAGTCCTCGTGTATACGGTGAACGACGCCGGGCCGTCGGGTTGGGCCGGTCACCTCGCCGGGGCGGGGGTGATCGGCCTGTTCACCGACGATCCGGCGTCGTGGATTTCCCGAGGTCCGCTCACTCCATCCTCAAGGCGCACCAGATCCCGTTAGGGCATTGCCGGGCGTCCGAGGGTCGATCGGTCAAACGAGCCCATTCTTCCGCGGTCCAGATCCAGATCTTCGCGGGATATCCGCTAATCAGCCAACTGGCCGAGGTGCCCAGCGTTTTCGCGGGGACGTGGAGCTTGAGCCTGCTGGGCGTGCTGGTATCCTTTAAGGCCCTCATCGCTTCCGTCATTTCAACTCCCAAGACTTGGAACGCGCGATGGTCGGCGGCGACCCTCGTGCCAGCTATGCCACCCGATCGAGAGGCGAGGATTCCAGGCCGCGAGACCCTTTAGCATCGAAGGGAGCGCCTTTCTTCCTCGTTGTTGCGCGGTGGGCCCCGCTCGCGTCGGCCGCGGCATCGTGCCCAACAAACGACTTCCTCTTCGCCGAACGGTGCACAGTCCTCCGTTCGCTCGTGACTGGTGGGGGGGGGAAATTCGACGCTCAATGCGAAGACTGATGAACCCTGGCCTCCCCGGGGACGCCCCGATCCCGACCAGCCCCGCGACGGCGAGGATGCCGGAATGGACGGACGGTTCCCGATACCAAGGCGCCAGGAGCATCACCAATCTCCGCTCAATTCCGTTTTCATCGAATCCGAACAACCAGGAGCGGGAACAGGATTCCGCCGATGGGGGGCCGGGGAGCATTCGATTCGGGCGAACCGGGGTCCGACGATGAGTGCTGGGACGGCCTTTCTTTCATAGGCGTGCTTCTTTAATAAAATAAGCCGCGCATTATTGCAAGCACCTAGTCCATTTTTCTCGACATTTAGTCATTGGCCATTCAAAGGTTAGAGAGGAATTGCCCTCACAAATTGCCTGGCCTGCCTCCTCGCCGAATTCGTTTATTATATCCACCAAAACATTGTCCACCGATTGCACGGTCGCCAAGCAGTGTCGCCGGTTGACGGCGGCGCGACCGCGCGGTCAACTGGGTGGGCTGTCGAGGGGGCCGCGAACGGCCGTCACGCACGCAAGCCGGCGGCCCGAGGGGGTCCGATGATCGCGACCGAGGGGTTGACGAAGAATTATGGATCGATCCCCGCCCTGACCGACCTGACCCTGGAGGTCCGCAAGGGGGAAGTGTTCGGGCTCCTGGGCCCGAACGGGTCGGGGAAGACCACGACGATCCGGCTCCTCTTGGGCCTGCTCCGACCGACCTCCGGGGGCGCCCAAGTCGCGGGCTTCGACTCGTGGACCCAGAGCGTGGCGGTCCGCGAGGTCGTCTCCTACCTCCCGGGCGAGTTGCGGCTGATCGGCTCGCTCAGCGGCCTGGGCCTGCTCCGGTTCCTCTCGTCGCTCCGGGGCGGGGTCGGCCTGGACCGGGCCGTCGCCATCGCCGAGCGGGTCATGAAGCTGGACCTTCGCCGCAAGGTCCGCGGCTACTCGACGGGGATGAAGCAGAAGCTGGCCCTGGCGCAGGCGTTCGCCGACCCGGTCGGGGTCCTGATCCTCGACGAGCCGACCTCGGCCCTCGACCCCTCGGCCCGGGCCCTCGTCCTCGACCTGGTGGCCGAGGCCCGCCGCGGCGGCCAGACGGTCATCTTCTCCGGCCATGTCCTCTCCGAGGTCGAGCAGGTCGCCGATCGCGTGGGGATCATGAGGCGCGGGCGACTCATGCACATCGAGGACATGCACGACCGCCGAGGGGCCCGGATGCTCCTCATCCGCCATGCCAACGGGGGGCCCGAAGCCTACCCCGAGGGGCTCGACCTCGCGCTCCGGAGCCGCGACGGCGGGGTCGACCTCCTGGAGCATCGGGGGACCATCGGGCCGCTCCTCGACTGGCTGCACCGCCAGGACGTGGTCGACCTGGCGATCGGGACCGAGGACCTGAAGAGCTTGTACGACCGCTACCACGGCCCCGACGCCCGAGACGACGAGATTCCCCCACCATGACGGTCGCCCTCGCCCTGATCCGCAAGAACCTGATCGACTCGCGATGGATGCTGGCGGCCATCGCGCCCTCGCTGTTCGGCCTGACCTGGCTGTTCGTCCACATCGCCCACCGGATCGAGGCCGGGATGCGGGAGATGGGGGGCGGGCGATCGGCGGGGATGCTCCGAGGGCTCGGGGGTTCGTCCATGAACTTCTCGACGGCCGCGATCGAGCTGGCCTTCTGGAATCACCCCTTCGTCGTGCTCCTGTTCGCCATCTGGGCGATCGCCCGCGGCTCGGGCGCGGTGGCCGGCGAGATCGAGAAGGGGACGATGGACCTCGTCATGTCCCGGCCCGTCGCCCGCCCCGTGTTCCTGGTCGCCCAGGTGGCCTCGGCCGCGATCGGCATCCTCGCGCTGGCGGCCTCGATGATCGCCGGCAACCTCGTCGGCACCCGCTATAACACGCTCGAAACGCCGGCGACGGCCCTCGACCTCGCCCGCCCGGCGCTCAACCTGGTGGCCTTCGGCTGGGCGATCTATGGCTATACGTTCCTGCTTTCGACGGTCGATCACCTCCGATGGCGGCCGAACCTGATCGCGTCCGTCGCGACCCTGGCCATGTACATCGCGCGGATCGTCGCCACCATCCCGTCCCTCGAAGAGGATTACGGCTGGCTCAATAAGATATCGATCTTCAAGGCGTATGACCCCGTCGAGGCCGTCGTCAAGGGGGAGGCCCTGGCCTTCAACGCCGGCCTGCTCGGCGCGATCGGCGGGGTGGGGGTGGGCCTCGGGTTCTTCCTGTTCTCGAGGCGGGACCTGCCGGCGGGCAGCTGAGACGGCCGGTCATCGGGCCCGGTATTGCTCATGGCGGACTTCGCGGATGGCCTCGCGGAAGCGGTCGACGTTGTCGATCGCCTCGCGCTCCCTCGGGGTCAAATCGGGCTGGAGTCGGTAGGTCCGGCGGAGCCTCCGGGGGGGACCGGCGAGGCGATACAGGTAGCTGATCTCGGTGGGCCGGAGCCGACGCTCGGCGGCGAGGGCGGTGATCGCGTCGAGTTCGATGAACGGGGGCAGGTCGGTCGGGTCCCGGAACGCGCCGACCTTGGCGATCGACCGGAGCGCGACGGCGATCGAGGCCAGGCGGGCGGCGTCGGCGTCGGGCTCGCCCGTGGCCTCGACCTCGACGGTCGGGTTGGCCATCCGCAACCGACCGGAGGCCGCGTCGGAGGTCGGCCGGAACCGGGGGTCGACCAGGTCGCGGGTCATCTCGGCCTCGATCGCGTTGGCCCGCCCCCCCTTCGCCTCGCGGTCGCGGATCGTCGCGTTCAGCGTGCCCTTGAGCTTGACGAGCCCCTCGTCGAGCCGGGCGAACGGGATCACCGTTTCCACCCGCCGCGCCAGGTCGAGCAGATTGACTTGCCCCCGGGCCGGGTCGATGATCGCCACTTCCTTCGACCCGGTCGTGAAGTGGTAGATCCGCCCGTTCCGGGCGACGATCTCCTCGCGGACGATCGGGTCGGCCTTGACCCCGAACCCGGCCACCACGATCTTGTACTCGCCGGCGACCGGGGGAGCGACCGGACCTTCCCCCCGGGCCGCCCCGGCGAGCAAACCAGCCAGGATTCCCGGGACTGCCCACCGCTTGGCCATCGATGCGCCCCTTTCCTTCATGGTCGAGCCGTCGCCCAGGTCGATTGCTTGTCGGGATTGTACGCGACCACGCGCGCCCCGGGCGAGGCCCGGCCGGCCGCCCACCGCCGCTTGAACTCGGCGACCTGCCCGGCCACCTCGCCGTCGTCGAGCGGGTCGGGGCCGAGGAGCCGGTCGTCGACGAGCCCGCGGGCGTCGACGAGCGTGACCAGGTCGCCCCGGCCCATCGGCAGCGCCCCGACCAGCCTCGACGCCGCTTCCAGGTGGGCCGGGGCCGTCGCCCGCCCCCCCGACCCGACCAGGAGGACGAGGCCGACGCCGATCCCGGCCGCCTTCAAGTCGGCGACCGTCGCGCCCAGGTCGTCGTCCGACCAGGACTTGCCGAAGCGGGCGCGGACCGACGGGACCGCCGACTCGACCCCGAGGGTGACCCGGCCGAGGCGAGCCTCGCGGAGCGTCCGCCAGCCGTCGAGGTCGGGCCGGCCGGGGCCGAAGTCGTCGAGCAAGGCGTGGATCGTTTCGAGCCGGGCGGCGTCCTGGTCGACCTCGGCCCACCTGGCCCGGGACGGCGCGAGGCCGACGGGGAAGACCCGGGCGGTCGCTTCCAGGAGGCCGAGGACGTCGTCGACCGGGCGGCGGAGGACCCCCGGGCCGGCCAAGAACACGTCGCGGGACTGGGCGAGCCGCCGCCCCATCAAGGAGCGGACGTCCCGGGCGTGGTGCTCGAACCCGGCCACCGGGCGGGCGAGCGGGCCGCCGGCCGCGCCGTCGCCGAACACGCCGCCCTCGCCCGAGGTCGCCTGGAGGACCAGGGCGGTCGGGCAGTCGGGGGGCAGGAAGGGCCACGGGCCATACGTCGCGGCGTGCCGCTCGCGATGGGCCGCCCAGGCGGCGGCGTCCCAGGCGGCGACCCGGCCGAGGAGGTCTCGCAACTCGTCCAGCCCGATCCGGAGGGCCGGCGGCGGCGGGGCGAGGGTCGCCAGACGGTCGGCGGCGACGGTCCCGAGCAGGTCGATCGCGACGTTTCGGATCGTCGCGTCGAGCCCGATGCCCTCCTCCGGCCCCAGGGCCCGGCGGCGGAGGACCAGGCTGGAGCCTTCGCGGACGCGGTCGATCGCGTGGACCTCGGCATCCAGCCCTTTGAGATAATGGGTCCCCTCGATGAAGGCCCGCTGCCAACGCCCTTCGAAGTCCCAGTGGAAGATCGGGGCGTCGCCCGCGAACATCGAGAACCCGCCCGCCCTGATCCCGACGAACCCGTCGTCGCCCGAATCGAGCCGGAAGCCGACGCGGCTCGGGTACGTCGCGCCGGAGTGGAGGAGACAGGCCGCCTCGGTCGCCTGGGCCATCGCGGGGAAACCTTCGGCAAAAAGGAGGATTGTCCCGGTCGGGCGAAAGATCGCGATCCGGCCGGCCGATGGGATTATAGACGGCTCGGGGGCGCGGCCGGGAGGGCGATTCGATTTCGAGGTCCCCAGCTTCGGCACGAGGTGACGGCATGGAAGCCGATCGAGCGGCGGACAACGATCGTCCGACCCCGGGCCGGAGACGGCTCGCCCGCGAAGGGTTGCTGATCGCCTGCCTCGCCTTGACGCTGAACCTGGCCGGCAACGGCCGGGTCGGCCTCTGGGACCGGGACGAGCCGCGCTATGCCGCCTGCACCCGCGAGATGCGGGGGCGCGACGACTGGATTCGCCCGACGTTCAACGGCCAGCCGCGATATCACAAGCCGATCTTGATCTACTGGCTGATGAGGGGCGGGATGGCCCTGGGCGGCGACAACCCGTTCGGCGCCCGCCTGGTCTCGGCGGTCGCCGGGGCCTTGACGTGCCTGGTCGTCTGGCGGCTGGGCCGGTCGATCGCGGGGGGGGACGCGGGCTTGCTGGCCGCCCTGGCGCTGGCCACGGTCCCGATCATGGTGGTCGAATCCAAGTTGGCGACGACCGACGCCACCCTGGCCCTGCTAGTTGTCACGGCGCAAGGTTGCCTCTGGGGCCTGGCGAGGCGCGACTCGCCCCGGCTGGCGGCCGGGTTCTGGGCGAGCCTGGCCCTGGCGGTGCTCCTCAAGGGGCCGGTCGGCCCGGCCCTGGTGGCGGCGGCGGGCGCGGGGTCGTGGTGGTGGGGCGGGCCGACGGCCTGCTGGCGGCGGCTTCGATGGCGATGGGGCTTGCCCCTGTTCCTGGCGATCACGATCCCCTGGTACGCGGCCGTCGGAGTCGCCTCGGGCGGCGAGTTCTTCCGGTTCGCGGTCCGGACCCAGATCGTCCAGCGGATGGCGACCGGGATGGAGCAGCACGCCGGCTTCCCGGGCTACTACCTGGCCATGACCCTGGCGATGTTCTACCCCTGGTCGGCCCTGATCCCCGCCGCCTTCCTCGCGGCCTGGACCCGGCGACGGGCCGACCCGGCGGCCGGGTTCCTCCTGGGCTGGATCGTCGGGCCGATGGTCGTCCTCGAATGCTTCGGGACCAAGCTCGTCCATTATTACCTCCCGGCGTTCCCGGCCTGCGCGATCCTGGTGGCCGGCCTGGTCGCGGAGATGATCCGGCGCCGGCTGGCCCTCCGCGACTGGCCGCTCGGCGGGCTCGGGCTCCGGCTCCTGGGGGCGGTCGGGGTCGGCGGGTCGATAGTCGTGATAGTCCTGACCTTGAACTTCCCGAGGCCGCTCCTCGCCCCCGGCCTGACCATCGCTCTTCTCATCGTGGCCGGGACGATCCGGGCGCGGGTTTGGCTGGCCCGGGGCGAGACCCGGGCCTCGGCCCGGGGGCTGGTCGCGACGTGGGCGGTCGTGATGGGCCTGTTCGGCGGCTGGTTCCTGCCGGCGGCCGAGCCTTACCGGTTGTCCCGGCTCGTCGGCGAGCGGCTGGCGGCGTTGTCGGGCCGGTCGGGCGTCCGGCCCGGGATCATGACCTATCAAGAGCCGGGGGTGATCTACGCCCTCGGCCGACCGGCCACCGACGTCCGGGGCTACGACGAGATGTTCGCCGAGGTTCGCCGAGGCGGGCCGCTCCTGGTCCCGCTCCTGCCGGTCGAGGTGGCCGAGATCCGGGGCGACCCCCGGTTCGTCCTGGAACCGTTCGACGTCCTGTCCGGCTACAACGTGAACAAGGGGGCGTCGACGACCCTCCAGTTCGCGGTGGTCCGGGCGGCCCCTTCAAGGCTCGCCGCCGCCGCCCCGGGCGAGCAACCGCTCGTAGAGTGATCGGAGCTGGTCGGTCATGGTCTCGTGGCGGAAGCGGTCGGCGAACCGCTCCCGACCCGCTCGCCCCATCGAGGCGCGGAGGGCCGGGTCGGCGGCGAGGCGGAGGATCGCCCCGGCCAGGGCGGGGACGGATCGGTCGGGCAACAAGAGGCCGGTCTCGGGCAGGACCACCTCGCGGGCGCCGTCGACGTCGTAGCTGATGACCGGGCGGCCGACCAGCAAGGCCTGGGGGAGGACGCGGGCCAAGCCTTCGCGGAGGCTGGGATGGATGACCGCGTCGAGGCCGTGGAGCAGGCCGGGAATCCGGTCGGGCGGGACCAGGCCGGTGAAGTGGACGGCGTGGCCGACGCCCAGGCGGACGGCGTCGGCCTTGAGGCGGTCGCGGAGCAGGCCGTCGCCGATGAACACGAACCGGACTCGAGGATTGGCCCGGAGGACGGCGGGCGCGGCGGCGAGGATGTCGTCGTGCCCCTTCCGCTCGAACAGGCGGGCGACGGTCCCGAACGCCACCTCGTCGGCGAGCAAGCCCAGCTCGCGCCGGATGTCGGCGCGGTCTTCGAGCGGGTGGAGGAAGGCGTCGACGTCCATCCCGCTGTAGACGGTCGAATACTGCTCGGGGCGGCCGACCCCGGCGGCCAGGGCCTGCTCGCCCATCGCGTCGCAGACGCCGACGATGGCGTGGCAGCGGCGGGCGGCCCAGCGTTCGAGGGCGACGTAGAGCCGGTTCTTGAGGGCCGACTCGGACGGGCCGAACGGGAGGCCGTGGATCGTGTGGACGACCGCCGGGACGTTTTCGGCCCAGGCGGCGGCCCGGCCGAGGATGCCGGCCTTCGAGCTGTGGGTGTGGACGACCTCGGGGCGGAGCCGGCGGATCGACGCCCGGAGCGCCCGGTAGGCCCGGGCATCGGTCGCCGGCCGGATCGCGCGGACCAGCTCGGGCATCACCTCGACCCGGAGGCCGCGACTTCTGGCCCGGTCGAACAGGTCCCCCTCGGGCCCTTCGGCCGGTCCGGTGACGAGGGTCACCTCGTCGCCGTGGCGGTGGTGGAGGCCGTCCACGGTGAGCAGCGTGTTTTCCTGGGCCCCGCCCAGGATCAGGCGGGTGATGACGTGGACGATGCGCATCCGAGCGGCCGGCCCTTTCAAGAATCGCCCGAGTAGCGGACGCGGACCAGGAACAACCCTTGGGGCGGGGCGGTCGGGCCGGCCTCGCGGCGGTCCTCGGCCCGGAGCGCCTCGGCGACCTTGGCCTCGGGCCAGCGGCCGGCGCCGACCTGGATCAGGGTCCCGGCGATGGCCCGGACCATATTGTAGAGGAAGCCGTCGGCCTCGACGTCGAACCAGACGAACGGGCCCATCCGGTTCGCCGCGATGTGCGTGATCGTCCGGACGCTGCTGGTCCGGTTGGGCCAGTTCGTCTCGAAGCTGTGGAAGTCGTGCCGCCCCTTCAAGGCCTGCGCCGCCCGGTGCATCGCGGCGACGTCCAGCCCTTGATAGACGTGGCTGCTGTACCGGAGCTGGAACGGGTCGGCGATCGGGTTGTTGTCGACCACGTACCGATAAAGCTTCGCCTTGGCGTCGAGGGTCGCGTGGAACGACTGGGGGACTTCCTCCGCCCCGCGGACTCGGATGTCGGGCGGCAGGATGGCGTTGAGGGCCTTGACGAAGACCTCCGGCGGATGCTCGGACGCCGTGTGGAAGTGGACGACCTGGCCCAGGGCATGGACCCCCGCGTCGGTCCGGCCGCTGGCGTTGGTAGGCGGCTCGACCCCCGTCAGCCGGCCGATCGCCTCTTCCAGGTCCTGCTGGACCGTCCGCCGATCCGGCTGGCGCTGCCACCCCGAGAACTCGGTCCCGTCATACGAGATCAGGAGCTTGATGTTCCGCATCGGGTCACTTCGCCGCCTTGCCGAAGGCGAAGCCGGCCACCGCGATCGGGAGGTAGGACGGGATCGAGACCGCCCACTTCTTGTCCTCGATCGGATGGCCCGGTCGGAACGCGATCACCAGGCTGACCCCCGTCGTCGGGACCACGATGAGGATCGCCGTCAGGTGGACCGGCGCTTCCTTGACCCAGAACTCGCGGACCTCCATCCGGTGACGATGCTTCCGCTCGGAAGTGCTCTCGGCCGGCTTGACGGTCAGTTCGCCCGCGACGTCCATCCCTTGGGGAAAGATGAGCGATCGGAATTCGGCCTGGGCCTTGGACCGCGAGGTGGGACGAGCCATGATTCAGAGCCCAACGAATTCCATGTCGAGTTCCTGGTCGCCGGCGACGATGCCGACTCGTTTCCCTTCGGCCACCGCGTCCGCCGATGCCTTGAGGAGGCCGACGGCCATGTTGAGCACGTCCGCCTTGGGCAAGCCGGTCCGCCTCATCAGATCCTCGATCGCCCCGTTCATCTCCGGGGAGAGTTTCAGGAGCAGATAGGTCGTGCCCGGGGCCTCGGCGTGGCGCTTCCCCCGGCCGGGCGGGATCAATTCGAGCGTGACGGCTTCTTGCTTGGCGGTCGCCATGATCGACTCTCCTTCAGGCGCGGACCGGTTCGAGCTTTAACAGTTCTTCGGCGATCTGGACGGCGTTCAGGGCCGCGCCCTTGCGGAGGTTGTCGGAGACGCACCAGAAGAGGAGGGCGTTGGGGTTGTGGAGGTCCTGGCGAATCCGGCCGACGAACACGTCGTCGCGGTCGCGGGCGGAGGCGGGCAGGGGGTAGCTCCGTTCCGACGGGTCGTCGAGGACGGTCAGGCCCGGGGCCCGGGACCAGAGGTCGCGGGCCTCGGCCGGGGTGAGGGGGCGCCCGGTCTCGACCAGGATCGACTCGCTGTGGCTGTAGAGCACCGGCACGCGGACGCAGGTCGGGCACACGTCGATCGAGTCGTCGCCCATGATCTTGCGGGTCTCGTGCACCATCTTCATCTCTTCCTTGGTGTACCCGTTGGGCAGGAAGTCGTCGATGTGGGGCACGCAGTTAAAGGCGATCGGGTGGGCGAACTTGGTCGGGACGGGGGAGGCCGAGCCGGCGACGTGGGCCTCGACCTGGCCCGACAGCTCGACCATCCCTCCCTGGCCGGCCCCGGAGACCGACTGGTAGGTGCTGACCACGACCCGGCGAATCCGCGCGGCGTCGTGGAGCGGCTTGAGGGCGACGACCATCTGGATCGTCGAGCAGTTCGGGTTGGCGATGATCCCCCGATGGCGGGCGACGGCCTCGGGGTTGACCTCGGGGACGACCAGGGGGACCTCCGGGTCCATCCGAAAGGCGCTGGAGTTGTCCACGACCACGGCGCCGGCCCGGGCGGCCAGGGGGGAAAAGTGCTTCGAGACCGACGCCGGGGTGCTCGACAGGACGATGTCGACCCCTTCGAAGGCCTCGGCCGTCAGCAGCTCGACCGGATGATCCCGGCCCCCGAAGGCGATCGACCGGCCGACGCTCCGCCCCGAGGCCAGGAACTTGATCGCCCCGACGGGGAACTTCCGCTCGGCGAGGATGCGGATCATGACTTCCCCGACCGCACCACTGGCCCCGACCACGGCGACGCTCTTCACGGCTCGATCCCCCGGCTGCGCGGACCCCGGCCCGATCCCACGGCGGACCGGGCCCGATCCCAGCATACGGCTTCGACCCTTCGATCTTCAACATTGGCCCCGCGTCGGGTCAGGCCAACCCCTCCGCCAAGGCCGAAACCCGGCACCGTGGAAGCGGGCGCCGACCCCGTGGGCAGCGGTCGAGGACGTGAGCCTGATCGACGACCTCGGCGCCATCGAATGGCCGGTCGCCAAGCTCGGCGTCGAGGAAGTCGCGAAGCTTCTCGGGCAACAGGAACGGGTCTGATTCCTGACGCCTTTTTCCCCCACATCAGCCATGATTCGAAGACGATAAGGCCTGCGCCGCCCCTTCATCAGCCTTGAGCAGAAATGATCGTTGGCTACGTCCGCGGGGTTACAGCCTTCGTCGTTGACAACACAAGGTGGCTCCCGACGGGGCGGTTCATCGCCGCGCCCAGACGAACGTGTCGCAGGTCAGCATGTTGGAGCCGAACTCGAGCTTGTTATAGTCCCACTTCCCCGGGATGTAGCCGGCGTTCTGATAATTCGCCTGGATCGTGGCGAGGATTTCTTTCGAGTAGAAGGGGGAATTGACGTAGATCTTGTCATAATAATGGGCTCGAATCCGATCCCCCGTGCCCGTCAGATATTCCTTGCCCGCGACGAAAAGCTCGAGGATCGAGTTCGAGCGGTCGAGGGGGACCTTCCGCGAGCCGCCCAAGATCTGGAACATCGCGCCGTGGGCGACCAAGACCCGCTTGCCCGACTTGAGGTCCTGCTCGACCGAGTCCTGGATGGCCTGGCAGTGGGCATAGTGGCCCGGCTCGGGCTTGAACTTGCCGGGGACGTAGACGAAGGCGAAGGCCAGCGCGAGTGCCAGCGTCGAGGCTTGGGAGAAGCCGGCGAGCCATGCCAGTTCGCGACGGGGGGACGGCCCGAAGGCGTCGCCCCTCATGAGTTGCAACAAGAGCGGGACGACCGGGAGGGTGGCCCAAACCTCGATGATCGTCAGGTTGTTCCACGATCCCATCGGCTTGAGGTAGGCCAGGACGCTCGGGGCGACCTCGATGACCCCGAGCACCAGGTAGGCGATCAAGAACCGCGCGACCGTCCGGTTCCGCGAGCGGAGCCCGCTGACGATCGCGATCCCGCCGAGCAGCAGCGGGAGGGCGCGGTACGTCTGGAAGAGCAAGGCCAGGAGTTCGGGCAGCTTGGAACGAATCCCGTGATGATCGGCATGGGCCACCAGCACGTCGTAGGTGTAGAATTTGACCCACCCCATCGCCCAAAGGCAGCCCAGCGTTGAAGCCGTCGCGGCCGAGGCGAGCGGGAGCAGCCAGGCCGCCGCCCTCAACTTCCTCGGGGCCGTGGCCACGAGGACCAGCCCCACGCCGATCGACGACAGCCCGGCCATCTGCTTGACGTACACGCCCATCGCGGCGAACAGGATCGCCGCGACCGACCGCCAGGCCGCGGGCCTCGCGATCGCCTCGAAGGTCAGCCAGAGCGTGACCGCGGCATGGAAGATATAAAGGTTGTCCGGGTGGGTCACGTCGGCTGTGAAGTTGTGGTAGATCACCAGGAAGAATAACGCCGCCGCCACGGGGGCGAAGAGCCGGTGCTCCGACGATCCGAACGCGGCGCGGGACAACAGGATCGCGCTCCGCATGAACGCCAGCGAGGCGATGATCGCGAACCCGATCGAGACCACCCGGCAATAGCGGATGTCGAGCTGGCGGCCGAACGGCTTGAGGAGCGCGTACGTCAGGTATTCGAGCCCCGGGCTATAGACGAACGAGTTGGCTTGTTCGGGCGAAGTGTAGATCGGCTGGCCGTCGTCGAGCTTGAGCAAGTTGGTCATGAAGGGGCTCTCGGACCAGCAGAAGAGGTCCCAACGGAAGGGGACCCGCGCGGCCATCTGGCTCGCCGCCATCCCCAACAGGGCAAACACGACGATGCCGAAGATGACAACGAGGATCTGCTTCCTGACGAAATCGATCATCCCGACCTCCTGTGAAGAGATCCTCGAACAAAGCCGGCGACGTCGTCGACGGAATTCGGAGGCCGACCCCGGTTGAGTCCCGCGGAGTATATCGGTCCGGAACGTCGGTCCCGGAGAGAATGATTGGGAGGATTGTGCCGAATTTCGAGGTGGTGGGCCGGCGAGCTTGTCGAGTGTTTCTCAACCCTTGGATTGCTAACTTCCGGCCCGGTAAGGTGGTTTCGAGCCGGTGCCTTGATAGCCGTCGGAGCTCGATCCTGGCGTCCGCCGTCGCGAAATGCCACCTCACCTCGTCGCCCCCATTAGTCCGTCAATCCTCCCCCTCCATCACCTCCCTCGTCTCGATCCGCCGGCCTGGGCATTGCCGGACCAGCAGCGATCCGCGGGCGTGGGGCCGCTCCTTGGCGGCGGCCTTGCCGGCGGTGATGAAGTCGAGGGGGTGTTGGCGTCCCTCGGCGGTCGGCGTGACGATGGACTCCCTCAAGCCCGTCCGTCTGAAGGGGATTATCGCCCCAGGAGGACCGATCCCATCGAAGTCCCCAAGTTGTCGGTGGCGGTCTACTAGGGAAGTCCGGCGGCGGCGGCCTCGTCGATCATCCAGGTCACCTTGTCCGTCGCCGACCGGAGCAAGGAGCCGGGGACCTGGGCGGTGATCGGCCCCCGGAGCGAGCGGGCGACGGCGTCGGCCTTGGCCGGGCCGAAGGCGAGGACCAGGATCGAGCGGGCGGCCAAGATCGGCGCGATCCCCATCGTCAGGGCGCGGCGGGGGACGCGGTCCTCGGCGGCGAACTCGCGGGCGGCGTCGCGGATCGTGGTCGGATGGAGCGCGACCACCCGGGTCGGCAGGACCAAGGCGTCCTCGACGGCGAGGGTCGAGGGCTCGTTGAACCCGACGTGGCCGTTGCGGCCGATCCCGAGCAGTTGCAAGTCCAGGCCGCCGTCGGCGAAGATCCAGCGGTCGAAGTCGGCGGCGTGGCGGTGGGCGAAGGCTTCGGGGACGGTCCCGTCGAGGACGTGGGCCCGGTTGCTCGCCAGGTCGACGTGGGCGAACAGGTGCCGGTGCATGTAGGCCCTGTAGCTCCGGGGGTCGAGCGGGCCCATCGGGTAATATTCGTCGAGGTTGAAGGTCGAGACCTCGGCGAACGAGAGCCCGCCCGCGCGGTGCCGATCGACCAGGTGGGCGTACACCGGCTCGGGCGTGGCGCCGGTGGCGAGGCCGAGCGCGGCCTTGCTTCGCGCCGCGACGGCCGCCTCGATGGCCCGGGCGATCGCCTCGGCGGCGGCGAGGGCGGCCGCCTCGGCGTCGGGGAAGACCCGGACATTGGCCCCGGCGATGGGGGACGGTTGGCTCATACGCTCGCGGCGACGCGCCCCGGGGTCGTGCATTCCTGGAGCATCCCGAGGGCGAGCTGGATCGGGTCGGTCGGGTTGGTCTCGGCCCGGGCGGGGTCGTAAGTCTCGACCTGGAACAGCTCGACGCCGACGAAGCGGTCCTCGGTCCGGTGGGCCCGGCCGGCGAGGCTGTGCCCCTCGGCCCACTCGCGAGTCAGCGCGGCATAGGCCCGGCCGAGGTGGGAACAGAACTCGGTGTAATCGGTCAGGAGGACCTGCGAGGCGTGGCAATGGATGGCCCACTCCTTGGTCCGCTCGGCCTCGCCGTCGTAGGTGAAGTAGGCGTTGGGGCGGGGCAGGGGGCCCCAGGGGGTCCAGCCGGTCAGGACCAGGGTGTCGGCCAGGCCCGCGCCCACGAGCCCGACGGCGGCCAGGGCCCGGGTCATCCGGTGGGCGAGGTGGGCGTCGGTGGAGGGGGGGATGATGACGGCGCCGGGGCGAACGGCGACGAACCAGCCGACGATCTTGTCGATGTCGGCCGCGCTCGGCTGATAGCCCGAGTTCCGGTAAGCGTCGAGGTCCCAGCAGACCGCCTCGGCCCCCAGGACGTTGCATTCCAGGCGGAATTCCGCCTCGCGGACCGAGACCTTCTTCTTGTCGTTGAGCCAGGGGGCGGCGACGTTCCGCTCGCCGGCGAAGACCAAAACCTCGATCACGGGCAGGCCACGGCGGACGGCGTACTCGTGGAGCAGGCAGGCGGCGGTGATGGCCCCGTCGTCGGCGTGGGGGCAGAGCATCACCAGCGGGCGGTCGGGCCCGAGCCGCGGCCGGAGGGCGTCGCGGATGTCGAGCAACTGGCCGTGCGAGCCGCTGGCGCGGACCGTCTTGAGCAGATCCTCGAACGCCGGTTGCCAGTGGGTGCAGCGCGAGGGCATGGGCGGGCTATCCATAAGCGGAAGGCTCCGGCTTCGGCGAACCGGCGGGACGACCGGGGGCGCGGGAGCGACCGCGATCGGGCCAGGAACCGGGCGACCCACGGCCTTGACCCCTGCCTATTGTGCGGGCCCCGCGCGCCGCCGTCAACTTTCCGGGTCGGCGGCGTCCCCGATTCTCCAACTCCTCACACTTCAAAGAGAAGGCTCCTCGAACAGCCGGGCCCGGAAGTCCGCCCACTCCGTCGCCCGAGGGTGGTCGTCGACGTGCTCGGCCATCCGCTCGGTGAGCCGGCGGTCGAGCTGGTCGAACCGCTCGGAAAGGGCTTGGACGACCGACAAGGCCAGCGCCTCGGCCGCCCTCGGGTTTTCGAGCCGGAGCCGGTCGTGGCCCCGGTGGTCGAGGGTCCAATAAACCAGCTCGGACTTGGCCCGGAGGGTGGCGCTCAAGGCGGATCGTCGGAAAAACGTGGACGTCCCGTAGATCGCCGGCCCGATCATCGACGCCAGGACGTCGGTCCGACCGTCGGGGGTGGTCCGCTCGACCGCGACGCCGCCCTCGGCCACGAACCAGAGCCGGTCGTTGGGCTTGCCTTGCGCCACGAGGACGAAGCCCGACGGGGCCTTGCCGCCGCTCAGGGCCCGGGAGATCGCGACCCGCGATTCCTCATCGACCCCGGCCAGCAAGGCCGTTTCCAAGAATGGCCCGGAAGCGTCACGGATGCTCGAAACCATCGCCACGGACTCCAGGGCCGGAATAATGAGGGCGGGACACCCCGCTGGTGGGCGGTCAATCCTCCCGCCACTCGTTCTACGACAAAATGCGCGGGTCAGTCGGGTTCTCGCGAAGAAACGGATTCTGATTTCGCCCGTCCCCCCGGGCTCGCGGATTCCACGCATCCCGCCGGGGCTCGCGCCGATCCCTAGGTCATGGAACATGCCCCCGGCGGTCGGACGGACCCGGCCCGGCGGATGGGGCATGGAGGCGGAGGGATTCGCCGTGAAGCGATACGGGATCGTGGCCTTGCTGGCTTTCTGGGTCGGGGGGACGGGCTGCGCCGGCCCGGCCCGCCGTGACATGTTCTCGAAGTCCCGGCCGGACGCCTTCGCGGAGGCTCCCGCGCCCCCGCAAGTGACGATCGCCTCCCCCACCGTTCGGCCCGATGGCCGGGTCGTGGCCACGGCCGCCGGCTCGCGGTCGGATGCCCAGGGCTTGTCGAAGTACTTCCCGAGCTTCCGCCGCGCCCCGACCGAGCCGGTCAAGGTCGCCTCGACGTCCCGGCCGACCTGGTTCGGGCTCCGCAAGCCCAAGATTTCCCAGGTTTACACGACCGACGCCCGGGTCGACCTGAATCGCAAGCCGTTCGAGCCGTCGATGCTCCCGGTCGCCCTCCAGGTGCCGACCGACCATTCGGTGACGCCGACCTCGGCCGAAGGGTCCACCCCGGTCGTCGACCCGGCGCCGGCGCCGCCGTCGTCGGTCAAACCCCGGCCGGTCGCCGAGACCCCGCCCAGCCCGGCCGAGGCCGAAGCACCGAAGGCGCCGGCCGTCGAGGTCGCGGAGCTGGCCCCCGCGTCGCCCGTGGCCGGCGCCCCCACCCCGGGCGGCCAGGGGATGCCCGATGTCCCGCCGGTCGACCCCCGCGAGCGGCCCCGGATGGGCCCCGCCGGCGGGGTGAACCCGGACGCTCCCCCGGCGACCGCGCCGAATCCCGTCGAGGCGAAGGCGGATCGCGAGCCGGCCGAAGCCCGGAAAGAGACCGTCGCGAATCGCAAGGGGGACGAGAAGGCGGTCCAGGCGGCCCCGCCCGCCGCCACCGCGGCGAACTCGCTCGGCTTGCCCGAGGTGACCTTGCCGGCCGCCTACTTCCGCCACGAGACGATGGCGGTCCGGGGATCATCCCATGGCCCGGTCCTGGCCTCGCCGCAAATTCAGCCCACCTCCCAGGCGAAGCCGACCCCCCAGGCCCGGCCCACGTCCCAGGCGAAGCCGACCCCGCGGGCCCAGGCTTCGCCCCAGTCGGGAATCAAGGCGACCAAGCAGCGCCCTTGCCTCCGGCGGATGGTCCGCAAGAAGTTCAAACTTGGCGAGTTCGCCAGCCCGCCCACCGCCCAGCCGCATTGATCGTCGCCCCTGGAGAACCCGGTTCCAAGGAAGGGCGATCGGAATTGGGTGATGGGTGATGGGTGAGGCCGGAAGCCAGGAAAGTCATGGGACCGATACTGGCGGCTTTCGGGATCATCTTACCCATCACCCATCACCCATCACCCATCACCCATCACCCATCACCCATTTCCGATCGCCCATTCCCGGGCCGGGTCATCGCTCCTGGGTGAACCTAGCGACGTCGCGGAGCGGGGGCAGGTCGTCGAGGGCGTCGCGGGCGGCGGCGTCGGCGAAGCGGCGGAGGATCAATTCGAGGTGGTCGGCGACCTCGGGGTTCTCGGCGGCGACGTCGTTCTGGTCCCAGCGGTCCTCGGGCTTCCGGTAGAGTTCGGGCGGCCGGGGCTCGTCGGGGTCGACCTCGACGGGCAGGATGAAGTGCCAGAGGTGGGTCCGGATCGCGAACTCCTCGACGTCCATCCCCATGCAGGCGTAGTCGCGGACCTTGGTCCGTTCGCCCCGGATCAGGGGCAAGAGGTCGTGCCCGTGGGCCCGGTCGCTCGGCGGGAGGCCGAGGGCCGACAGGATCGTGGGCAATAAGTCCACCGACTGGACCAGGGCCTGGTGCCGCGACCCGCCCAGTTCCCCGCCGGGCATCCGGACGATGAGCGGGGTGTGGATCAACTCTTCGTAGAGCCAGGGGCGGAACCGGCGGACATAGCCATGTTCGCCGAGCGGCTCCCCCTGGTCGGCGGTGAAGACGACGAGCGTGTCGTCGGCCCGGCCGGTCCGGCGGATCGCCTCGAACAGCTCGCCGAGCCAGCGGTCGACCAGGGTCACCGTGCCGGCATAGGTCCGACGGAGCCGCAACAGCTCCTCCTCGGTCAGGACGTCGCCCACGGCGCCGGCGGGCACGTCGATCAGGACGCGGACGTCTTCGAGGGTCGAGTCGTCGTCCTCCTCGACGAGGTCGCCTTCCTCGCCGGCCTCGAACTCGTCGGGCTCGGCCGCCGCGTACTGGTCGCGGTAAGGCTGGGGCGGGTCCCAGGGGCCGTGCGGGCTGAACAGGTCGAGCCAGAGCACGAACGGCCCGGGCTCGGGCCCGAGCCGGCCGAGCCAGTCGACCGCCGCCCGGACCGTCCGCGCGACCCCGGTGTTCTCCTCCGAGTCGGCGCCCAGGACCGCCCGGTTGCGGAGGAACTGCTCCCACCGCCCTTTCCAGAGCGCGTGATCCGGGTCGTCCCGGGGCGGGAGCCGGAATCCGGGCTCGGACGAGACCTTGATCCCCCCGGCCCGAGGGTCGTCGGCGGGGACGAGCGGGTCGTACCCCTGGCCGCGGACCCAGACGACCTCATCCCACCCCCGGCCGAACCCCTGCCCGGCCTCGCGGAGCAGGGGGACGTCGGAGATCAGGGCGGAGCGGACCCCCTGGTTCCAGAGGAGGTCGGGCAAGATCGGCTCGTCGGGCCGGAGCGCCGTCCAGCCCGAGTCGGGGTCGGGGAACCCGTACCGCCCGGTCCACCAACTCCGCCGGGTCGGCAGGGTGGTCAGGTTTTCGGGGAAGTGGAGGTCGAAGACGATCCCCTCGGTCGCCAGGCGGTCGAGGTGCGGCGTCTCGATCCAGCCGTTCCCGTAAGCGCCCAGGAATCCGAGATGCCAGCCGTTGCAGGCGACGACGATGACGTTCATCCGGGCCATTGTAGCGAAGCGGGCCCGTCAAGGAAGCGTCTCGCCCGGCCCTTGATACGCCGTGTACTTGTCGACCCGGCCGCGAGCCCGGTCGACCGGGTACTTGAGCCCGGCCAGGGCGACCTTCTCGGCCAAGGATGCCGCCAGGTCGACCCCGCACACGTCGGCCAGGCGGACCAGGGCCCAGAGGCAGTCGGCCAGCTCATGGGCCACCGCCCGCCGCCGGTCGGGGTCGGCCAGGTCGGCCCGGATTTGGGCGTCGCCCCGGAACCGGAACAGGTCGAGCAGCTCGCCCACCTCGCTGGCCAGGGCCAGGCCCAGGTCTTTGGGATGGTGGAACTGCTCCCAGTCCCGCTCCCGGCTGAAGTCCCGGACCAGCGCTTTGAGCTGGGCCACCGTCGCCTCGTCGTCGATCATCCCACCGATCCTCCGGGAGCCCGGGCCACCAGCCGCGCGTCGTGGCGGCCATCGTCGCGCCAACCCTCGTCGTGATGCAAGACGTCCAGGCCGGGGACCAGCCCCGGCAACTCCCCCTCGTCGAGGAGGTGGCGAGGGCCCGGCCGGTCGTGGCGCGCCAGGTTGGCCCGGGTCGGGTGGACCACCACCAGGAGCCCGCCCGGGCCGAGGGCTCGGGCGAACTGGGCGAACAACGGGCGATGGAGGAAGCGGACGCAAACGACCAGGTCCCAGGGCCCGCGGGGCAGGGGGGCCGCTTCCAGGTCGATCGACAGGGTCTCGATCGCGAGGCCCTCGGCCCCGGCCCGGTCGCGGGCCCGGCCCAAAGCCACCTCGGAGAAGTCGGCGATCGTGACCGCGAGGCCCCGCCTCGCCAGCCACTCGGCGTTCCGCCCGTCACCCCCCGCGACGTCGAGCGCCCGCCCTCGGCGGGGCAACAAGGCGTCGAGGTCGAGCAGGAACGGCTCGGGCGGGCGAGCCGAGGTCGCCCGGTCGCGATATCGTCGATCCCAGCGCGAGCGGTCGTCGTCGGGCATCCGGCCATCACCCCCGCAGCATCTGGGACTCGATCGATCGGACGGACTCCCTCCGGCTCGTGCCTTCCCTTATGATACGCGGGCCGGACCAAGGCCGCCGCGACCGCGGGCCACCGATCGGGACGGGGGAGATGCGGGATGGACGACTTGACGGGGCGGGTGGCGCTGGTCACCGGGGCGAGTCGGGGGATCGGCCGGGCCATCGCCGAGGCCCTGGCCGGGCTCGGTTCCGACGTGGCGATCAACTATCGAGAGCGGCGCGACGAGGCCGCCGAGACTCTCGCGGCGGTCGAGTCGCGCGGTCGCCGAGGGGTCCTGGTCCGGGCCGACGTCGCCCGGGAAGACGACGTCGCCCGGATGGCGGAAACGGTCGGGCGGGACCTGGGGCCGGTCGACGTCCTCGTCAACAACGCGGGCCAGGCCCGGCCGATGCCGCTCGACCGGTTGACCGTCGGGGCGTTCGACGAGGCCATCGCGGTCAACCTCCGCTCGGCGTTCCTGGTCACCCAGGCGTTCTTGCCCGGGATGAGGGACCGCCGGTTCGGCCGGATCGTGTTCCTGTCGTCGGTCGCCGCCCAGGTGGGCGGGGTGATCGGCCCGCATTATGCGGCGTCGAAGGCCGGGCTGTCGGGCCTGGCCCACGCCTACGCCTCGCTCCTGGCCCGCGAAGGGATCACGGCCAACGTGGTCGCCCCAGCCCTGATCGAGACGGAGATGGTCACGAGCAACCCCCGGGCGACGCCCAACCTGATCCCGATCGGCCGGTTCGGCCGGGTCGAGGAGGTCGCCGCGCTGGTCGCCACCATCGCCGCCAACGGCTACCTGACCGGGCAAACGATCAACCCCAACGGCGGCTGGTACATGACCTGATCCCGGAGGACTCGACGACCATGAGATCGCCCCGAAGCCGATCGACCGCCGCCTGGCTGATCTTCCTCGCCGGGGTCGCGGCCGGCCCCCGGGCCGAGGCCCAGCCCCCGATCAAATATCCGGGCTACTTCCCCAACTTCCCGGCGCCGGCGCCGGCCACGGGGGTCGAGCCCAACCCTGGGCCTGGGACCTGGCTGGGCGGCGACGGCCCGTTCTCCTGCCCGCTCGACGCCACCCGGTCGTTCTGGAGCTTCTGCGACGCCGGGGTCGGCGCCGCCGAGGCGACCAATCGCCAGGGGGTCATCGGGCTCGGCAACACCATCGCCATCGCCACCTGCAAGGACGGCAAGTTCACCGCCCAGCACTACTTCCGGGGCTCTCCCGCCCGACCCCGACCGTTCTTCCCCGACCCCGAGAACTTCGACGGCCGCCAGGACGGCCTCCGGTTCTGGCTCCGCAAGGCCTTCCCGTACAACAACCGCCTGTACATCTTCGCCCACCAGGTTTGCGACCCTGGCGACATCGTCTACAACACCAAGATCATCCGCGTCCTCAACCCGTTCGACCCCCCGACCCGCTGGGATTATCAGATCCTGGCCCTCGGCGTCATGCCCGTCCCCAAGCCCAACCAGCCCGACCCCCCCGGGGCCCCGATCCAGTTCGGCAACGAAGCCTTCGTCAGCCTCATTGAAAAATACGTCTACACTTATGGGGTGACCCTCAATCACAAGACGCCCGAGGATTATTTCGGGACCTTCCAGGTGACCGCGCTCCGGATCTCCCTCGACGAGCTGGATGCGGCCCCGCCGGGCGCCGACCTCAGCCGGTTCAGCCAGTACATGACCGCCCGGTACGGCGAGTGGAAGCCCGGACTCTTCGACCCCGACGATTACTACAAGGTCGGCATCCCCGCCGTGATCGGCTACACCACGCGCTACAACGAGACGCTCCGCCTCTGGCAGACGGTATTCTGCCACGACCGGGCGGTCGCCCAGAATATCTGGGGCCAACTCCAGCCCGGCGACCCGAAGGCCAACTCCGCCTACGTCATGACCAGTTCGTCCCCATACGGCCCCTGGAGCCAGCCCGTCGCCGTCGCGAAGTTCCCCGAGATGGACCCCGCCCGCGCCAACCATCCCGACCGCCCGTTCAACCCCGACAACATGGTCTATGCCGTCGGCGAGCAACCCGCCTTCGAAGCCTGGGACGGCGTGATCGTGGTCTCTTACGCCCTCGGCTCCCTCGGCCAGAACCGCGACTCCAAGAATCCGCGCCCCCTCAACGACATAAAAGTCTACAACACCTACGCCTGGCCCGCCGCCCATCCCTCCTTCGTCCCCGACAAGGCCCGGACGGGGCCTTGAATCGGGTCGAGGGAGGTTCGGACGGCGTCGAAATCATCTACCGTTCCCCAACCGAGCATAAGAAGCATTATCGGACTTCCACGATCAGGATTGAATAAGGGCATTCTCGATCCGAGGGACACTTAACGAGTAATCCAATTGGCGCTATTCGATTCGGCCGATCATGAAGATCACCGGCGGACCTTGGTGGCCTCGGCTTCCGCCTTGATGACGACCGCGGACTGGCCGTTGTCTTCGAGGGCGACTTCCTCGGACCGGGCCCGGCGGTCGGGCAGGTCGACCCAGCGGCGGGCGAGGGACGATCCTTCCAGGTAGGCCCGGACAACGTCGGCGACGCCGAGCGAGTAGGCCACCGCGCCGTTCCGGTCGAGGTGGACGGGGTCGGTGAAGTACTGGTAGGGATAGTTGACGTGCCGGCCGTCGACGACGACGAGGTTGGGGAAAAGATCCTGGTAGTGGCGGACGAACTGGTTATACATCGCGTTGTAGCCGACCTTCTCGCGCTTGAGGTCGACCTCGTTGGCGTTGGGCTGGAGGAGCCAGAAGACGGGGACTTTCCGCGACGCGGCCAATTCCAGGAAGCGTTCGAGGTAGCCACGGCTCAGCTCGTTGCACTTCCAGGGCATCCAGAACATGGCGGGGTAGGCCCCGAACTCGGGAACCTCGCCGAAGTAATAGGGATTCTTGGCCAGGGCCTCGGCCCCCTTGTTGAGCTTCCAGTTCCGCCTGGCCGCGAGCAGCCGCTCCTTCACCGAGACCGACTCGCCCTTGATCGCGGCCAGGACCGCCGCCCGGATCTCGTACCGCTTGCGCGACGAGGGGATGAGCTTGGAGACCACATACTCGGCGAAGTAGTCCGAGGCGGACCGAGGGTCCGGGGGGGATCGGTCCGAGGGGGATCGGTCCTGGGGGGAGCGTTTCGAACCGTGGGCCCGCCAGCAGAGGTCGAACAGCTCGCGGAAGGTGAGGATCTCGGGGAAGGTCCGCGAGGTCAGCGTCATGGCGTCGCCCATGAGCAGCTCGGGCTGGAAGTCGACGAGGACGGCGGCCGGCTTGGCCCCGGCGTCGAAGGCCCGCTGGAGCATGTAATAGCTGGTCTGGGGCGGGCCGCAATACAGGGCGAAGTTGTAGACCGACTTGCCCAGGCTCGCCCCGAGGACGCGGGGCTGAATCCCGAACTTGACCATGCTGTCGCCGAAGCAGAGGATCTCGTGGCCGGCCGCGTGACGCGCCGGGGCCTTGCCCTCGATCTGCCAGTTCGACGCGACCAGGGTGGTCAGGTCGTAGTCGTGCTTCATCACGCACGACTCGACGCCCACGATGATCGCGATCATCCCCACGAAACCTAGGGGGATGCGCGATCGGATTCGCGGTCGGACGGCGGGCGGCAAGGCATCGGACGGCATGGCACGGCCCTCATCCTTGAGGAAGGAATCCACCCGGGTAGATCGGATCATCCGCGCGTGATCGTCCAGTCTTAATCCGGACAATCCGGGCGGCCCGGGGCGTCGAGTCGGGATCGATCCGGCCACCGGGCCGGGATCATAAATGGTGCGCGGCAAAAGGTCGAGGCGTCCCGGCCTGGGCCGGGGGCCGAGCGATCGTTCGATTTCCTCTTTCCCCTGGAGACGGCGGTCATCGCGATCCGACGACTCACGGGGAGTCTCCAGGATTTCCGATCCGGCGGGTCGACGGGATGAGGGCGGAGGTCATGAGACGCGGCCTGGCGTGGGGTTGGCTGGTGGCCTCGGCCTGGCTCGGGACCGCCCGGGCCGAGCTGGTCTACTTCGCGAAAGGCGGGCAGGCGCAGGTTGAGGCCAGGGTCGAGGGGACGACCGTCCGGCTCCGGACGCCCGCCGGCCCGAAAACCTTCGATCGCGGCGACTTCCTGGCGATCGTGCCGGGTCACGACCCCGCGGCCGAGTGGCCCCGACGCCGCGAGGTGGCCTTGCGGGATGGGTCGGCCTCGGTCCTCTTCGAGGCCTTTTGGTGGGCCCTGGAGAATGGCTTGACCGAGGAAGCGGTCGCCCTGCTCCGCGCCGGCCGCCCGGTCGTCGGGGGACACGCCCCGGCCCGGCGGGCCCTCGCCATGATCGATGCCCTCGATGCCCCCTGCCCCGACGCCGACCTGGAGCCCGTCCGTCGCCTCCTGGGCCGGTCGCGGTTCGCCGAAATTCGGGGGGCCCATGTCGTCCTGCTCCACCAAGGGGACGACGCCGAGGCCCGCGAGCGGCTCGAAGTCCTCGATCGGGTCGCCTCGACCTTTTGCCTCGTGCTCGCCGCCCAGGGGATCGAGCAGCCGCCGCCCGGCCGGCGCCTGGTCTCGGTCTACTTCGCCCGGCAAGGCGATTACGTGGCCTTCCTCCGCCGGGCCGAGGCCGACGCCTTCGCCACCACCCAGGGCTATTTCCACCCCAACCTCGGGGCCGTCTTCGCCTTCGACACCCGGGACGGCGAGGGCCAGGCCGCGCCCCGGCGGGCATTGGCCCGGCGGAAGGCGGCGGGCCTCGACGGGTCGGAGGTCGACCGCCAGGCCCTGTTGCTCGACCTCGACTGGCGGGCGGTCGACCTCGGGATCGCCGCCCACGAGACGATCCACCAGTTGACCGCCACCAGCGGCCTGGCCCCGAGCTTCGACGCCTTCCCGCTCTGGCTCCACGAAGGGTTCGCCGCCCAGTTCGAGGTCGTCCGCGGCGGCCGATGGGCCGGCGTCGGCCGGGCCCACGACTTCCGGCTCGCCGACTGGCGGTCGATCCGGCCGGCCCCCCGCCTCGCCCCCCTGCTCCGCGACTCGGGGTTCGGCCACGGCTACGGCCGCGACGTCTACGCCGAGTCCTGGGCCCTCGTCCACTTCCTCCGCAAAACCCGTCCCCGCGAGTTCCTCACCTTCCTCGACCTCCTTCGGGCCCCTCGTCCCGACAATATTGCCCCCAATGATCGATCGGTCGAAGCCTTCCACGCCGCCTTCGGCGACGACCTGGCCGGCCTCGAATCCGCCTGGCGTCGCCACGTCGCGACCCTGGAAACGCCGCTCGAATCCGCCCGGCCCATCAACCCCGACCCGTCCCGCGAAACACACCTTGCCCGCCCGGACCCCGGCCCTTAAGATGATTTGCTCGGTGCCGTAGCCAAGTGGTAAGGCAGAGGTCTGCAAAACCTCCATCGGCGGTTCAAATCCGCCCGGCACCTTTGGGGAAAACTCCATTCCTAAAACGACTTGCGGCAATCTTTTCGGATTCGCTTAATTTGAGTTATGTCGAATTGAAACGCTCGAACCGACAGGTAACCCGACAATTGCCTCGGCGCCGTAGCCAAGTGGCAAGGCAGAGGTCTGCAAAACCTCCATCGGCGGTTCGAATCCGCCCGGCGCCTCTTTCCGACGCAACCCCGCCTCCCGGCGGGTTTTGTTGTTTACGCCTCCGTCCGGTTCAGCCGGGCCAGGGGCGGGAGGCCCGCCAGACGCGGTCGCGGACGGCCCGCCATCGCGGCTCATCCGGGGGGGGCAGGATCAAGATCGCGTCGAGCCCGAGGGCGTCCCAGTCGTGGAGGACTCGATAAAGGTCGCGGGCCGCTCCTTCGGGCGACTCTAGCCGGGCGGTCGTGACCGGATCGGCCAGGCCGGCAGGACGAGGCGGCCCGATGATGAGGACGGCGTGGGGCCCTCCGGGCGGCGTCATCAAGGACTCCGGGGATTCCCATCGGTAGGTCGGCGTCCGGGGAGCATAGTGGACGGCCATCAGGCCGGGGCTGCGCGCGACCTCGGCGATCTCGCCAGGATCGAGCCGGCCGGCGACGGTCTCGCCGAGGGCTTCGGCGAGCTGCTCGCTCGTGACGGTGCCGGGGCGGAGGACTCGGGGGAGGTCGCCCGACAGGTCGAGGACGGTGGATTCCAGGCCGACGGCGGTGGGGCCGGCGTCGAGGATCAGGTCGACGCGGCCGTCGAGGTCCTTGAGGACGTGGCGGGCCTCGGTCGGCGAGATTCCCGTCGAGCGGTTGGCGCTGGGGGCGGCGATGGGCCGGCCCGCGGCGCGGATCAAGGCGCGGGCGACCTCGGGCCGGGGGACGCGGACGCCGACGGTGTCCTGGCCGGCGGTGACGACGTCGGGGATGAGCGGCGACCGGGGCAGGACCAGGGTGAGCGGGCCCGGCCAGAACCGGCGGGCGAGGGTCGCGGCTCGCGGGGGCCATGCGGCGACGGAGGCGCGGGCCGCCGTCTCGTCGGCGACGTGGACGATCAGGGGGTTGGTGGCGGGCCGCCCCTTGGCCTCGAAGATCCGGGCGACGGCGGCGGGGTCGGTGGCGTCGGCGCCAAGGCCGTAGACGGTCTCGGTCGCGAAGGCGACCAGGCCGCCGCGGCGGAGGATCGCGGCGGCCTCGGCGATCGCGGCGGGGTCGGGGCGGTCGGGGTCGACGGCGATGACGCGGGTGGTGGGCACGGGCAACGGGCCGCCGGGTCAGTCGTGCGTCGTGGGATGGGCCGCGCCCGAGGCGATCCGGGCCAGATAGGTGTCTTTCAGCTCGGCGTAGCTGGCCTCGCGGCGGTCGTAGAGCCGCTTCAAGGGGCGGGGGGCGTGGCGGGCCAGGGCGTAAGCGGTCAGGAGCGGGAGGGCGATGGTCGAGTCGGTGTAGCAGGTGACGGAGTCGGGCAGCTTCTCGGGGTCGACCTTGCCCCAGGTCATCGCCTCGGTGGCCGTGGCGCCGGAGAGGCCGCCGGTGTCGGGGCGGGCGTCGGTGACCTGGAGGAAGTAGTCGTGCCCGCTCTCGGCCAGGCCGAGGACTTCCTGGATTTGCGGCTCGGTCTGGAGGATGAAGTTCTTGGGGCTCCCGCCGCCCAGGATCAGGACGCCCGACTTGCCGTCGTCGCGCTTGGCCTTGTAGACGATCGAGGCCGTCTCGTTGACGTCGCGGAGGGTGTCGATCTGGAGCGGCGAGTCGAGGAACGACAGGGCCGCCAGGTTCATCCCGATCGAGCTGTCGCCGGGGCTCGACGTGTAGATCGGCACGCCGCACTCGAAGGCCGTCGCCAGCAGGCTGTTCGCCGAGCGTCCCAGGGCCTCGGCCCGGCCGTGGAGGAACCGGCCGACCTCGTGGTGGAACTCGGCCGTGCCCATCGACCGGGCGAACGGCCCGGTCCGGATCAGCTCTCGATAGAAGCTGTCGGTGTCGAGCAGCGTCTTGTAGTCGAAGACGATGTCGTAGATCCGGATGATGGCGTTCTCGCGGAGGGCGAAGTCGTCGAGGTTGGGCCGGCTCTGGTGGAGCGGCAGGTCCAGCGCGTAATGGGTGTCGTGATACAGGTTCGCCCCGGTCGAGACGATCCAGTCGACGAACCCGGCGCGGATCAGGGGGATCAGGCAACTCATCCCGATCCCGGCGGGCGTCAGGGCCCCGGACAGCGACAGGCCGACGGTGCAATCCGGTTCGAGCATCTTGCGGGTGAAGACCCGGCAAACCTCGCGGAGCCGGCCCGCGTTGTAGCTCAAGAACGCGGCGTCGATCAGGTCGGCGGCCAGGTCGTCGCCGGTCACGGCCGGGGGGGCGATCCGGTGCTGGCTCACGCGGTGGAGGTAAGAGTCAGACATGAGGATCTCGGGAGGCTCGCGATCTGCTGGCGGAAAAGCGGAGGGCGCGGCGGCCCGGCCGAAGTTCCGGCCGAGCCCTGGTGAGGCTCGCTCAATCGGGCAACAGGATCGCGGCGGCGATCACGGTGGTCCAGAGGCCGTCCTTGTGGCCGACGGCGGTCTGGGTCACTTCCTTGGTCTGGTAGATCACGTCGGCGATCCGCCAGATTTCGCGCTTCTCGTCCCACGAGCTGTTGGGGTTGAACTCGACCCCGAGCACGGTGGCGAGCATCTCGGCGGCCAGGTCCTCGGCGTAGTCGGCCGAGCTCTTGGCGGTCTGGCCGTAGGCGTGGTGCTCCGAGAGGTAGCCGAAGGTGCTCCGGTCGCGCGGCTTGGCCACGCCCACGCTCGCCGCGATCAGGCGGTTCGGCTCGGCGGTGGCGCATTCGCTCATCACGACGTGGACGATCTGACCGGGCTGGAGGTGGGGCAAGCCCTGCTCGACGGAGATTTCCTCGCAGTTGGGCGGGAAGATGCTCGAAACGCGGACGAGGTTATAACACGCGATGCTGGCGTCGCGCAGGGCCATCTCGAAGCTGGTGAGCTTCTCGCGGTGGGTCCCGACGCCCTTGGTGAAGAACAATGATTTCGGTACATACATCGGGTTGTCTGCCACCTCCCCGGCCGACCGACCCCGCCGGGGATCGGTCGGCAAGTATTGCCATGCGGCCCGGGCCTTCGGGCCACGTTCGCCGGAGAATCCGCCGCGTCCATAACAAGATCGCCCGACCCTTGCTGAGGTCGGGCAAAGCCTGAGATCGCGCCGCCATCCGGGCCCGAGATGAAGCGCCGCCGTCGCGCCTACCTGGCCCGAGCGTAATTATAGCGGAGGGGTAACCCAGGGAAAGTAAATTTTCCGTGAGTCAAGCCCGGGCCATCCCGCCGCCCCCGCCCGGCCGCTCGACGCGGGCGAACCAGTCGCGCAGCTCCAGCCGGAAGCCGGGCAGGACGGCCCAGCCGTCCAGCGCGCCCGCCTCGTCGATCGTGGTCATGCGGTCGAAGGCGGTATGAGCCCGCGCCGTCCGATCGGCCGGGTCGAGATACCAGACCAGCCGCGCGCCCGAGGCGAAGTAGTCGCGGAGCTTCCGGTCCATCTCGGCGGCGGTATTGCTCGGGCTCAGGATTTCCACCGCCAGGTCGGGATGGATCGAAGGGACCTGGGCCTCGGGCAACCGGCGTCCGGGAAGCTGATCCCAGGCGACGAACGAGACGTCGGGGATGCGCACCAGGCCCGGTGCGAGGCGGAACATCCCGTCGGCCCCGAGCACGATGCCGAGGTCGTTTTGTTCCAGGAATCGTTCGAGGAAATAGGCGAGGACGATGGCCAGCCTCGACTCCTTGAAGCCCATCGTCTTCTCCACGAGCATGCCGTCGACCAGTTCACAAAGCCGGTTTTCGTGGGCCTCCAGGGCGACCACGTCTTCCACCCGAGCCGTCCCCGGCGCGGGGATGAGCAAGATCCGCCCGAGTAGTGCCGGATCGAGCCGACCGACGAGGTCGGCGACGGTCGGTGTCCGGGTCGCGGGCTCGGTGGCCATGAGGGACATGCGTTTTCCTTTCGTCCGAGGGCCGAAAGCCTGGTCCTTCGCCCTCATCGTACCGCCCGCGGTAGTGGGGCGGCAGGGGGATTTCGCGGCCGTCCGCTTCCTAAACCCGGGCCGGTCCTTTAGACTGCGGCGAGCGAATCATCCTGGGTCGGGGGGTATCCGCATGGCGACGGCGGCCGAAGCACGGCGGGCGGTCTTGCTCAAGGGCGACGACAACGTCGCGGTCGCGGCCCAGCCGATCCCCAAGGGGTTCGCCCTGGAGGTCGGCGGTCGGACGGTCGACGTCCGCGAGCCGATCGCCCTCGGGCACAAGGTGGCCCTGGAGGACGTCGCGGTCGGGGCCCCGGTCCGCAAGTACGGCCAGATCATCGGGTTCGCCTCGCGGGCGATCCCGGCCGGGGCGTGGGTCCACGTCCACAACCTGTCGGCCGACCTGTTCGCCCGCGACTACGCCCATGCCACCGTGGCCGCGCCCCCGTTGCCCGAGATCGGCGCCCGGACGTTCCCGGGCTATCTCCGGCCGGATGGGCGGGTCGGCACTCGGAATTACGTCGCGGTCATCAGCGCGGTGAATTGCTCGGCGAGCACGTCCCGGGCCGTCGCCGAGCTGTTCCGCGGCCCGGAATGGCGGCGCGACTTCCCGCGCGTCGACGGCGTCTTCGCCATCACCCACAAGGGCGGGTGCGGCATCCCGACCCGGGGGCCCGACCACCTCCAGCTCGAACGGGTCCTGGCCGGGTTCGCCAACCATCCCAACGTCGCCGCCTGCGTGCTGGTCGGGCTGGGCTGCGAGGTCAGCCAGGCCCGCGAGATCGTCGAGGTCCACGACCTGATCACCCCCGGCTCGTCGAAATCCCACGACAAGCGGCGCCCCCGGGTCATCAACATCCAGGAGCAAGGGGGGATCAGCAAGACGGTCGAGGCGACGGCCCGGGCCGTCCGCGAGGTCCTGCCCGAGGCGAACGCCTGGCGGCGGACCGAGCAACCGGCGTCGAAGATCTGCCTGGCGATGGAGTGCGGGGGGTCGGACGGGAACTCGGGGGTCACGGCCAACCCGGCATTGGGCTACGCGGCCGACCTGGTCATCGCCCAGGGGGGGACCGCCGTCCTCGGGGAGACGACCGAGATCTACGGGGCCGAGCACCTGTTGACCCGACGCGCCGTCCGTCGCGAGGTCGGCGAGAAGCTGGTCGAGCGGATCAAGTGGTGGGAATGGTACGCCGGGGTGTTCGGGGCCGAGCTGAACAACAACCCGTCGCCGGGGAACAAGGAAGGCGGCCTGACGACGATTTACGAGAAGTCGCTCGGGGCGCTGGCCAAGGCCGGGACGTCGCCGCTGGTCGACGTGGTGGGCTTCGCCGAGCGGGTCGAGGGGCCGGGCCTGGTGTTCATGGACACGCCGGGGTTCGACCCGATCTGCACGACCGGGCTGGTCGCCGGCGGGGCCAACGTCCTGGTCTTCACCACGGGTCGGGGGAGCGTGCTCGGGCTCAAGCCGACCCCGTGCATCAAGCAGGCGACCAACACGCCGATGTTCGACCGGATGCGCGACGACATGGACATCGACGCCGGCACGATCCTCGACGGCGAGCCGGTCGAGGAGGCCGGGCGGCGGCTGTTCGAGCTGATCCTCGAAGTCGCCGGCGGCTCCCGGACCCGGAGCGAGGCCGCCGGGATCGGCGAGGAGGAGTTCGCCCCTTGGTTCATCGGCCCCCAGCTCTGAGACCGAGCCACGCCCTGCCGCTCCTGGCCGTGCTCGGCGTCGTCCAGGTCGGGTGGCTGGCCTGGTTCTTGCTCGAACCGCTGCCCAACGCGGGCAACGCGGGCGGGCGTGGGCTCTGCCGGCTCAACCTCCTGGTCCGGGCGGTCCCCGAGGTCGCCATCCCGGGCCTCCGGTTCCGCGAGTCGTACCTCGGCCTGGCCCTCGGCGAGCTGAGCCACGTCGAGAACCTCCCGCAGCGGCTGCCGATCGTCCTGGCGGCGGCCTTCATCGCGGCCTCGGCGCTGGCGACGGGCGGCCTGGTCCTCCGCCTCCTGAAGCTCCGAGGCTGGCTCGGGCCGGCGGAGCGGGTCGCCCTCGGATTCGGCCTGGGGACGACCGGGCTCGGCCTGGCCACGCTGATCGCCGGGCGGTGGGGGTTGCTCGACCCCCGGGCCGTCCGCGCCGCCCTGGCGGTGCCGATCGTGGTCGAGGTCGGATGGACGCTCGCGACCCGACGGGCAACCGTCGGGGTCCGGGAGGGGGAACGGCCCGACCGCTGGTCGGCCCTGGGGTTCGCGGCGGTGGCGGGCCCGTTCTTGATCGTCATGGCCCTGGGGGCGATGCTGCCGACGATCGACTTCGACGCGATCGAATATCACCTCCAGGGTCCGAAGGAGTACTACCAGGCCGGCCGGATCGCGTTCCTGCCGCACAACGTCTACACGAGCATGCCGTTCTCGATCGAGATGCTCCACCTGCTGGGCATGGAGGTCGCGGGGGACTGGTGGCTCGGCGCCCTGGTCGGTCAATTGCTGGTCGCGACCTTCGCCCCGGCGTCGGCCGCGCTGATCGTCCTGGCGACGCGCCGGCTCGCGTCGCCGAGGGCGGCGTGGGTGGCCGGGATCGTCTATCTCACGACGCCCTGGGTCTACCGCCTGGCCGTCCTGCCCTACGTCGAAGGGCCGCTCTGCTACTTCCACGCGGCGATGGTCTGGGCGGCCGTCCGGGCGGGCCTGGGACAACCGAACGACGGCCCCCGACCGGCCGCCCTGGGCGGGCTGGTCGGCTTGCTGGCGGGCGGGGCGATGGCGATCAAGTACCCCGCGCTGGTGTCGGCCGTGGTGCCGTTCGGGGCCTGGGCGGTCGCCCGGTCGTGGCGGACGCGGGATTGGCGGCTGGCGGGCGGATTCGCCGTCGGGGTGGGGGTCGTGATCGCCCCGTGGCTGGCCAGGAACGTGGTCGACACCGGCAACCCGGTCTACCCGCTGGCCTACCGGGTGTTCGGCGGTCGCCACTGGGACCCCGCCAGCGACGCCAAGTGGTCGGCGGCGCACGGGCCGAGGGCGATCACCGCGGCGGCGTTCCTCCGCTCCGTGGCCGACGTCGCGGGCCGGTCCGACTGGCAATCCCCGCTCTACGCCGCCCTGGGGCCGCTCGCCTTCCTCCGCCCGGGGACCCGGCGGGCGTCGCGGTGGATCGCCGCCTTCGCGGCTTATTTGTTCCTGACCTGGTGGTTCCTGACCCACCGGCTCGACCGCTTCTGGCTGCCGATGTTGCCCCCCCTGGCGGTCCTGGCCGGCCTGGGGGCGGATTGGACCCGGGGCCGGGCCTGGACGGTCTTGCTGGCCGGGGTGATGGCGGTGGCGGTCGCGACCGACGCGGTCTACTCGTCCACGGCGCTGGCCGGGCTGAACGAGTGGACCGGCGACCTCCGGGCGCTCCGGCGTGGGGTCCCGAGGCTGCTCAATCGCCCCCTGGCCGACCTCGACGACAGGCTCCCGCCCGGGGCCCGGCCGCTCCTGGTCGGGCAGGCGGCGGTGTTCCACCTGGACCGGCCGATCGTCTACAACACGGTCTTCGACCTGGAAACCATCGAGACGATCGCCCGCGACCATACGCCGGCCGAGGTCCGCGCCGAGCTGGCGCGCCTGGGCGTGACGCATGTTTACGTCGACTGGTTCGAGATCGAGCGGTATCGGTCGCCGGGCAATTATGGGTTCACGCCGTTCGTCACGCCGGGGCTGTTCGACCGTCTGGTGGAAGGCGGCGTCCTCGCCCCGCCGAGCCGGATCGGGGCCCGGCAAGACTTGTACGAGGTCCGGCGACCATGACCACGAGCGGGCTTCGCGTCGACGCGCCGACGGTCGTGACCGGCGGGGCGGGGTTCATCGGCAGCCACCTCGTCGAGCGGCTGGTCGCCGCCGGGCACCGGGTCCGGGTCGTCGAGCGGCCGGGGGCCGACGCGGGGCACCTGCCGACGGGCGTGGAAGTGGTCCGCGCCGACATCCGCGACCGCGAGGCCACCGCCCGTGCCCTGGCCGGCGGGCGGCTGGTCTACCACCTGGCGGCCAACCCCAACCTGTGGGCCCTCGACAAGGGGGAGTTCGACGCCGTCAACCACCGGGGGACCGTCCACGTCCTCGACGCCGCGCTGGCGGGCGGCGCCGAGCGGGTGGTCCACGTCAGCACCGAAAGCATCCTCACCCGGGCCCGGTCGACCGGCCCGATCGCCGAGGATGTCGAGGTCGCCCTGGCCGACGCGGTCGGGCCCTATTGCCGGTCCAAGCTCCGAGCCGAGGACGCGGCGATGGCCCGGGCCCGGGCCGGCGCGGCGGTGGTGATCGTCAACCCGACCATGCCCGTCGGGCCCGGCGACCGCGGCCTTTCGCCCCCGACCCGGTTGATCCGCGACTTCTGCGACGGCCGGCTCCCGGCCCGGATGGACTGCACCCTGAACCTGATCGACGTCCGCGACGTGGCCGACGGCCTGATCCGGGCCATGGACCGCGGCCAACCCGGCCGCCGTTACCTGCTCGGGGGCGAGAACTTGACGCTCCTCGGCCTCCTCGAAATTTTGTCCCGACTCACCGACGTCCCGGTCCCTCGCCGGGTGGTCCCCTACCCCGTCGGCCTGGCCTTCGCTTACCTGAGCGAGTTCTGGGCCGATTGGATCACCCGACGCCCCCCCAAGGCGACCGTGACCGGCGTCCGCCTGACCCGCCGGGTCATGCACTTCGACGCCTCCCGGAGCCTCGGCGACCTGGGGCTGACGCCCCGACCCGTTGCCCAATCCCTGGCCGACGCCGTCGCCTGGCTCCGCTCGTCCAGCCCCAAGGATCGGCGACTCCCGGAGTTGAGGGCTCATGAGGTTTCCGACACCGGGCAAACTCGCGAATGAATTGCCGATGTATCGGATAAGCAACGACCAGCGAGCAATTTACTTGTATTCCACGCAGCCCTCTGCTCTGTTGTGGGGACGATCTCTCCAAGAGGGTCGGACCGATGGCCGGTATTGGCTCGTTCCGCCTCTTCGAACACCGCCCAGGAGGGCGGGACCGCTGAAAGTCCCTTGACGACATCGCCGAGTCTTGTGTCTACTTTGCCGAAGACTGAGTGCTTAAACTTTCCAGGTCTCAATAAGTCAGGCCATAATTTCCGATGCCGAAAAGTGAGCTGGCACGAATGGTGCGGTGCGTACTATAATTCGGTGTGATCGCCCGCGAGACCTTCCCCTCGCGTGGATCGGAATCGACCAATGGGACAGGACGAGCCCTCATGCCCGCACGCCTGGTGGCCCTGGATGAAGGCTCCGATATTTCCCTGGATCGATCCATGGTGGTGGTCGGCCGCCACCCGTTGTGCGACGTCCGGCTCGACTCTCTCCGGATCTCGCGGCACCATTGCTGCATGACCCAGGACAAGGACGAACTCGTCGTCCGCGACCTGGGGAGTACCAACGGAATCCGGATCAACGGCGAACGGGTCGAGCGCGGGCGGCTCAGGCCGGGCGATGAGCTATCGATTGCGCACATTCGCTATCGGCTGGAGAACGGCCTTTCCCAGGAGCCGACCCTGGCCGATCCCAACGCCTCGTTGCTCAACGGCCACCACCACACGGCCGGGGCGGCGAGGATGGCGGTCGGGGCGGTGGCGGCGGCCCCGCCGCCCGGCGAGGTGGGCATCCTCGACAAGCCGCTGGGTGAGGTCGTCCGCAACGCCTTGGGCAGCGTCCCGGACAAGTGCCGGATTCAGGTGATCGTCCAGATGAGCGACGAGCCCGACGCCGAATCGTCCTGAGCGGGCCCCGTCGATCCCCGGAGGGCGGATGTCAACGCAACTCATCCCGCTCGTCGCCGATTCCGCCCCGACCGTCCTCGTCTCGCGCCCGGTGATCCTGATCGGTCGCCACCCCGAGTGCGACGTCCGGATCGACTCGCCCCAGGTCTCGCGACGGCATTGTTGCCTGGCTCTCGCGTATGACCGGCTCATCATCCGCGACCTCGGCAGTCGTCATGGGGTCCGCGTCAACGGCCGCCTGGTCGAGGAGGAACGCCTCCGTCCCGGCGACGAGGTGGCGATCGCTCATTACCTCTACCGGCTCGAAGACCCCCCGCCGGCCAGCCCTCCGGCCCGGCGATCGGGCGGGGCGACGCCGCCGATCATCGACCTCAGCGACGACTTCATCCCGCTCGATGATTGAAGCGACGGCCCGCCCGCCACCCGGATCGGCATGGCGCTTGCACGTTATGTTGAATGTATCGTCGTGACGCCGGGCCCATCGAGCCCGAGCGATCATGCCTATGCACCCAGCATCCCCATCGGCCGCTCGCGAAGGAGACATTTCCCATGCTTCGAGGCACCCGCCTGGTTCTCTGCGGTCTCGCCATCTTGGCGACGTCGGGCTGGGAAGCCCGGTCTCAATACTTCACCCCCTACGGGAACGGGTACGCCGGCTACGGTTTCGGGGGCTGGTCCAGCACGCCCCAAGGCGGGATCGCCCGCGGCCTGGGAGCCTTCGCCGAAAGCGAAGGGGTTTACAACGTCGAGACCGCCCAGGCCGAGGCGATCGATGCCGACACGGTCATGCGGTTCAATCAATACGTCTACGCCTCGCACCTGGAAAGCCAGCGGCGCTACAACGCCTCCCAGACCCGCCGGCTCAACCTCGACAAGGCCGGCTACGAGGCCCGCCAGGCCCGCATCCGCGACAATCCCACCCCCGAGGACATCACCTCGGGCAACGCCCTGAACGTCATCCTCGACCAGTTGACCGACCCCAAGGTGATGCGCGGCTCGGGCCTCCGGATGGCCAACGCCTCGTTGAGCCCCAAGGCGATCCGCGAGATCCCGTTCCGCGACGAGACCGACGCGATCACCCTGTCGCTCGACCAGTTGACCGACCCCAAGGCGTGGCCGCTCCCGCTCCGCGCCGACGCCCTGACCCCCGAGCGCGAAGCCTACCAGAAGGCGATCGACGACGCCCTGGCCGAGGACAAGGATGGTGGGTCGCTCAAGCCGGAGACCGTGGCCAAGGTCCGCGACGCCGTCGCCCGGCTCTATCAGAAGGTCCAGGACACGATCCCCAAGACCAAGCAACCCGACCACACCCAGGCCATGAATTACCTCAAGGGGCTGGCCGGGATGTCGCGGATGCTCGAAAAGCCCAACGTCGAGGCCATCCTGGCCGAGCTGGAGAAGGTCGAGACGACCACTGTCGGCAACCTCGTGGCGTTCATGCACGCCTACAACCTCCGGTTCGCGCCGGCCGAGACCCCGAAGCAGAGGGCCGTTTACAACGATCTCTACCCGGTGATGGCCCAGTCCCGCGAGAAGGTCCTCGGCAAGCCCGGCGACGCCAATCCCAACCCGAACGCGAACGCCGACACCCCCCCTCCCCCGCCGGTCGAGAATCCGACCGCGCTGTTCAACGGCGTCGACTCGACCCACCTCAACCCCAAGCCCCGCGACCCCAACAAGCCCTGAGCCCCTGCCCGGCCGCTCCCTGGATTCGACACGGACCCCGGCCACCGCCGGGGTCGCGTCGTTTCCCGGGGAGCCCCAGGGTCGATCGGTTCGTCGATTCGCGGGCATCCGTCTCCCGACCCAGCCTCAAGAATCGATCGCCCTTGCCGCCCCTGCCCGAGGGCCCGGTCCGCGTTGACATCCCGCTTCGCCCCCGCCTATAATGCGTGCTTCGGCCGAAGGCACGGGGCGGGTTCGCGCCCGTTGACCGAGCGAAGGGGCCGACGGGGCGCCACCTCGGCGACGTCCGCCACGCATCGAACGCACCGCCAGGAGTTTGGACGCATGCCGGTCAAGGTCGGGATCAATGGGTTCGGTCGGATCGGTCGCCTGGTCTTCCGCGCCATGGCGGCCTCGCCCGAGGAGTTCGAGATTGTCGCGATCAACGACCTTTCCGACGCGAAACACCTTGCCCTCTTGCTGAAGTACGACAGCGTCCACGGCAAGTTCGCCGGGATGGTCGAGGTCGCCGAGGGCGGGCTGGTCGTCAACGGCCGGCACGTCAAGATCACCCAGGAGCGCGACCCCGCCAACCTCCCCTGGAAGGCGCTGGGCTGCCAGGTCGCCCTGGAATCGACCGGGTTCTTCACCAACAAGGCGTCGCTCCAGAAGCACATCGACGCCGGGGCCGAGCGGGTCATCCTGTCGGCGCCGGCCAAGGACAAGCTCGACGCGACGATCGTGCTGGGCGTCAACGACCACACGCTCAAGGCGTCCGACCGGATCATCTCCAACGCTTCCTGCACGACCAACTGCCTGGCCCCGATGGCCAAGGTTCTCCACGAGTCGTTCGGGATCGTCAAGGGGCTGATGACCACCTGCCACGCCTACACCAACGACCAGCGGGTCGCCGACCAGGTCCACTCCGATCCGTATCGCGCCCGGTCCGCCGCGATCAACATCATCCCCTCGACCACCGGCGCGGCCAAGGCCGTCGGCGAGGTGATCCCCGACCTCAACGGCAAGTTGACCGGCTACTCTCTCCGCGTCCCGGTGCCCGACGGCAGCATCACCGACCTGACCTCCATCCTCGGCCGCGACGTGACCAAGGACGAGGTCAACGCCGCCATGAAGGCCGCCGCCGACGGGCCCATGAAGGGGATCATCGAGTACGCGACCGACCCCCTGGTGTCCAGCGACATCATCGGCAACCCGCACTCGAACATCTTCATGTCCGAGTGGACCACCGTCATCGGCGGCAACATGGTCAAGACGATCGCCTGGTACGACAACGAGTGGGGCTATTCCAAGCGGACCGCCGAGCTGATCACCAAGGTCGCCCACCTCCGCTGAGCGGACGCCGCGCGACGGGCCGGGCGAGCAAGCTCGGCCCGGTCGCATCTCCCACCGCTAAGGAACACCGCATTGGCCAAGCAGACGATCCGCGACCTGCACCTGGCGGGCAAGAAAGTCCTGGTCCGGGTCGATTTCAACGTCCCCCAGGCCAAGGACGGCGCGGTCTCCGACGATCGCCGCATCCGCGCCGCCTTGCCGACCCTGAACCACGCGCTGGAACAAGGGGCGTCGCTCATCCTGGTGAGCCACCTGGGCCGGCCCGCCGGCGACCCGGCCACCGACGCGCCGTTCCGGCTCGACCTGGTCGCCGCCCGCCTCCAGCAGTTGATCGGCCGCCCGGTCCGCAAGGTCGACGACACCGTCGGCCCCGCCGCCCAGGCCGCCGCGGCGGCCCTGGAGCCCGGCGAGATCCTGGTCCTGGAAAACGTCCGGTTCAACAAGGGGGAGAAAAAAGGCGACCCCGGATTCGCGAAGCAACTCGCCGCCCTCGCCGACGCCTACGTCAACGACGCCTTCGGGACCTGCCACCGCGACGAGGCGTCGATGGTCGCCGTCCCCGAGCAGTTCCCGCCCGAAACCCGGGGGATCGGCTTCCTGGTCGAGAAGGAATTGCAGATCCTCGACACCCTCCTGAAGCACCCCAGGCCGCCGATGATCGCGATCATGGGTGGGGCCAAGGTGTCCGACAAGATCGGGGTCATCGAAAACCTGCTCCCCCGGATCGACAAGCTCCTGGTCGGCGGGGCCATGACCTATACCTTCCTCAAGGCGCAAGGTCACGCCACGGGCAAGAGCCGGGTCGAGGCCGACAAGCTCGACGAGGCCCGCCGCCTCCTCGAACTGGCCGGCCCGAAGCTGGTCCTGCCGTCCGACCACCTCGTGAGCGAGTCGCTCGACCCGTCGAGCAAGACGCAAGTGGTCGAAGGCAACGACATCCCGAACGACTGGATCGGGATCGACATCGGCCCGGCGACCGTGGCGAGCTATGCCCAGGTCCTGGCCTCGGCCGGGACGGTGGTCTGGAACGGCCCGATGGGCAAGTTCGAGGACGAGCCGTTCCGCCACGGGACCCTCGGCGTCGCCCGGGCGATGGCGGACTCGCCCGGCGTGACCGTCGTCGGCGGGGGCGAGACGGCCGAGGCCGTCGAGCGGTTCGGCTTCGCCGACCGGGTGAGCCACGTCTCGACCGGCGGCGGGGCGTTCCTGGAGTGCCTCGAAGGGAAATCGTTCAACTCTTTGCGCGTGATCCCCGATCGTTAAAGGGAACGGCGCCTCGCGTCAGTTCGCGAGGGCGGCCGATTCCCGTCCCTGGGACCGGAAGGCGGATCGACGGATGGGGGACGATCCCAGGTTGCCGGCGGGACGATCGGCCAGGCTCCGGGCCTGGGACTCGGCCCCCCGGCCGTTCGTGACGCCCTCGCTGCTCAATTGCGACTTCGCGCGGGTGGGCGAGGACCTCGACGCCCTCAAGGCGGCCGGGGCCGTGGCCGTCCACCTCGACGTCATGGACGGCCACTTCGTCCCCAACATGACCTACGGGGCCCCGGTGATCGCCGACTGGCGGAAGCGGACCGACTTCCCGTTCGACGCCCACCTCATGATCTCCGACCCGGCCCGCTACCTCGACGACTTCGTCAAGGCCGGGTCCGACACGATCATCGTCCAGATCGAAGCCGTGCCCGACCCGTCGGACCTGATCCGCCGGATTCAAGCCGCCGGGTGCCGGGCCTCGCTCGCCCTGAACCCGCCGACGCCGCTGTCCGCCATCGAGCCGTACCTCGGGGCGGTCGACGCCGTCCTGGTCATGAGCGTGATGCCGGGATTCGGCGGACAGACGTTCGACGCCTCGGTGCTCGCCAAGGTTCGCGCGATCCGGGCGAATCATCCCCGACTCTGGATCTCGATCGACGGCGGGATCAAGGTCGACTCGGCGGCCGAGGCGGCGGCGGCCGGGGTCTCGCAGATGGTGGTGGGTTCGGGCGTGTTCCGCCCCGATGGCAACTACGCGGCGGCCCTGGCCGAGTTGGCCGAGGGCATCCGCCGCGGGAGCGAACGAGGCAGTGCCCCGGCCACCACGGCCGGGCCGCCGCGACACGAATGACCCAGGTCGTCCTGATCCGCCCCGGCGCGACGGTCTATGACGAGCAGAACCGCGTCCAGGGGGTCCTCGACGTCCCCCTGAGCGATCGGGGCTGGGCCGAGGTCGCCGAGCTGGTCGGCAAGCTCGCCGTGCCGTTCTCCGGCGTCGAACTGTCGGCGCTCTACTGCGGCCCCAGCGAGAACGCCGTCCGGACCGCCGAGGCGATCGGCCGGGCCCTCGGCCTCCGCCCCCGGACCCTCGACGAGATCCGGAACCTCGACCAGGGGCTCTGGCAAGGGCTCCAGGTCGAGGAGATCAAGCGGCGGCACCTCAAGGTCTTCCGCCAATGGATCGAGGACCCCTGCACGATCAGCCCGCCCCACGGCGAGCCGGTCGCCGGGGCGATGGATCGGATCAAGGGGGCGCTCAAGCCCCTCATCAAGCGGCACCGCGACGAGGCCATCGGCCTGGTCGCCTGCGAGCCGATCGCCCAGTTCATCGCCTGCTTCCTCCGCCGCGACCCCCGGGTCCAGCTCGCCGACCACGTCCCCACCGGCTGCTTCGAGAAGATCACCGTCGGCCCCGATTGGGGCCGGAACGGGGACGCCGTTTGAGCCGGGCCGACCCGCGACCCATCCCCACCCAAGAAGGCTGGATGCCGCCCATGCCGAACGCCGCCGAAGGAGCCACCCGTACCATGCCCGGCCGAACCGGAGGTTCCCCCAACGCCTGGCACGGCCACTTCGAACCCAAGCGGGTCCCCGAAGGGGTCTGGATGCGGTGCGACGGCTGCGGGGCCACCCTGTTCCGCAAGCAGGTGGTCGAGAACCTCAACGTCTGCCCCGACTGCGACCATCACTTCTCGATCTCGGCCCATGACCGCGTCGCCCAGCTCCTCGACGCCGACACCTTCGAGGAATGGCACGCCGACCTCCGCCCCGGCGATCCCCTCGGCTTCAACGACCGCCGGCCCTACCCCGAGCGCGTCAAGGCCGAGCAGGAGCGGACCGGCCTGAGCGAGGCGGCCATCGTCGGCCAGGGGTTCATCAAGGGCATCCGGATCGTCTTCTGCGCCACCGACAGCGGCTTCATCATGGGGAGCATGGGCTCCGTCGTCGGCGAGAAGCTCACCCGGGCCATCGAGGAGGCGACCCGGCAGAAGCTCCCGTTGGTGATCGTCTCCGGCTCCGGTGGCGGGGCCCGGATGCACGAGGGGATCTTCTCGCTCATGCAGATGGCCAAGGTGTCCGCCGCCCTGGCCCGCCACGGCGAGGCCGGCGGCTTCTACATCAGCGTCCTGACCCACCCCACGATGGGGGGCGTCGCCGCCAGCTTCGCCTCGCTCGGCGACATCATCCTGGCCGAGCCCCGGGCCCTGATCGGCTTCGCCGGCCCCAAGGTCATCGCCCAGACCGTCCGCGTCCAGCTCCCCGAAGGGTTCCAGACCAGCGAATTCCTCCTCGAACACGGCTTCCTCGACCGGATCGTCCACCGCAAGGACCTTCGCGGGATGCTGGCGCAACTGATCGATTACGTCTCGCCCTGATCGAAGCCGGCGCCCTGGGGAGTTTCATGGCCGTCCCCGCCTGGTCCCTCCTCGTTTCCCTCGCCCTCTGCGGGTGGTCGCAAGCCCCCCCGGCCGACGAGGCCGCCCTCAAGCGGGGCGCGAAGGCCAAGCTGGAGTCGGCCCGCTCGGCGCTGATCCGCGGCGACTTCGGCGCGGTCGTCGACCTGACCCACCCCCGGGTCATCTCCTTGATGGGAGGCCGCGCCCAGATGGTCGGCCTCCTCGAATCGGGCCGCAAGAAGTTCCTCGATCAGGGTTACGAGTTTCGCTCCCTCCGGGTCGAGGAGCCCTCGGACCTCGTCGTTCAAGGTGACGAGATTTACGCGGTCGTTCCGTTCTCGATCGTGCTGAAAGCGCCGGGGGGCCAGGTCATGGCCCAAGGGTTCGCCCTCGGGGTTTCGCCCGACCGGGGCCGATCCTGGTCGTTCGTCAACGGCGACCCCGACTCCCGCTTGCTCCGCCAGGTCCTCCCCGACCTCCCGGAGCGGTTGCGGTTCCCGGAGCGGCGGAAGGCGACTTACGAGAAGGATGGGGCCCGCGTCGACCCGCCCCGCCCGTCCTGGCCGATCATCGCGAGCAAGAGATTGTCCCTCGGGTAGGAATGGCCGAGGTACTGCCGGAAGGCTTCGGCCTGTTCGACCCCGATCTCGGCCCCCCGGTGGGCTCCCCAGCGGCCCTGGGCTTCGAGGTATTCGTCGATCCCGTGCTGCTCGCGGAGCCAATCGCGCTGGCTGGCGTGGCAGGCGAGCATCCGCCGCTTCACGTCGGCGACTCGCGACACGTCGACGTGGAATCCGGCCGGTTGCGGCCGGCCGTCGCGGTCGAGCCCTTCGAGGGCGTCGACGAAATAGAGGCGCGGGATGCGCGGCAAGGGGGCGGCCGGCTCCCATTGGCGGGTCTTGTAGTTGGGCAAGGTCGCGGCGAAGCAGGCGTCGCGGATCAGGCGGCTGGTCGCCTCGTGGTCGGCCAGGTAGTCGGCCGGCGGGGCCGTCAGGACCACGTCGGGGCGGGCCCGGCGGAGGGCCTCGACGACCCGCCGCCGCGACTCGTCGTCGTCGAAGATCGCCAGGTCGCGGAACTCCAGGCAGACGAAATCGGCCCCGATCAGGCCGGCCGAAGCCCTGGCCTCGGACCGGCGGATGGTGGCGATGGTCTCGGCGTCGCGGTCCTTGCTCCCGCAGTCGCCGGGCGTCATCGTCGCCAGGGTGAGCGGACAACCCGCCTCGCCCAGCAGCGCCAGGGTCCCGGCGCACTGGAATTCCAGGTCGTCGGGATGGGCGTGGATGGCGAAAATTCGCGACGGCGCGGGCGAAGGGTCGGACATCGCGGACTCCGTCCGGGCGGGCGGTCTGGGCCGAGATCCGAGGTTTACCCGGTGGGCCGATCGTTCCGCAAGCCCCTGCCCCGTGTCGAAAAAATGACTCGCGACGATTTTTTCGGAAAATGTCCTCGCGTGCGTCAGGCAACCGGTGTACATTAGCCGTCAAAGGGTCAGATGGTGATCGCCCGTCGTGTGGTGTCCATCCGATTGAAACGCTGATCAACCCTTCGCCGCGCGGCGAATCCTTGGGGGCCGAAGGATCGGGCCTTCCACCCACCGGAGACATGGCCATGGCCGACCTCGAAGCCTTGACCTCGCGGCAACGCGAGATTTATATTTTCATCCGAAGCAAGATCCAGGGGCGGGGCTACGGGCCCACCGTCCGCGAGATCGGCAACCAGTTCGACATCAAGAGCCCCAACGGGGTGATGTGCCACCTCAAGGCGCTCCAGAAGAAAGGGCTGATCAACCGCGAGCCCAACATGTCGCGAGCGATCCAGCTCCTGGACGACCCGACCTCGGCCCCGGCCCCTTCCGCGATCAAGTTGATCGGCCGGATCGCCGCCGGGTCGCCGATCGAGGCGATCGAGCAGGCCGACGAGGAGCTGGCCTTCACCGAGTGGCAAGGGGTCGACGACAAGTTCGCCCTCCGCGTCACCGGCGAATCGATGATCGAGGAGCACATCGCCGACGGCGATTACGTCATCATCCATCGCCAGGAGCACGCCCGCGACGGCCAGATCGTCGCCGTCCGCGACGACGAGGGCGAGGCCACGCTCAAGCGGATCTTCAAGGAGAAGAACCGGATTCGGCTCGAACCGGCCAACAAGACCATGAAGCCGATCTTCCGCGAAAAAGTCGACATCATCGGCGTCCTGATCGGCGTCGTCCGGAAGTATTGAGCCGATCGCCTCGACCGGATAGCCTGGCGCCCGCGCCCTTCCGTCACCGCCGGGCGGACCCACGTCCGCCCGGCTCGTCCGTTCTTGCCCGAGGATCGCCTCACGGATGACACCCGAACCCACGGCCCCCGCCGATTTCGTCCGCCTGTTCACCGACGGCGCGTGCAGCGGCAACCCCGGCCCGGGGGGCTGGGCCTACATCCTCCAGCATCCGGCCAGCGGGCGGATCGTCGACGCCTCGGGGGCCGAGCCCGCCACGACCAACAACCGGATGGAGTTGACCGGCGCCATCGAAGGGCTGGCTTCTCTGAAACGGGCTTGCCAGGTGGAATTGGTCACCGACAGCGAATACGTCGGCAAGGGGCTCCGCGACTGGATGCCCAAGTGGAAGGCCCAGGGGTGGCGCCGCAAGGAAGGCAAGGGCTTCAAGCCGGTCGTCAACCTCGACCTCTGGCAGCGGCTCGACGAACTCCTGGCCCGGCACCAGGTCCGGGTCTCGATCGTCCTCGGCCACAACGGCCACCCCGAGAACGAGGCGTGCGACCGGATGGCCGTGGCCGCCTACAAGGCCCTGGTGGCCGACTCGCGCGGGGCTTGAGGCTCGCCCGTGATCGGCCCGAGACCGGCCGCGGGATGGGTCCGGCTTCGTCTGGCCTTCACGCCCCGGTCGGCGTTGGCGTATGATTACCCGACCAGCCCGCGCCGCCAGGGCACGCCACGGGTCCGCGAGGTCAGGACCGGCACGATCCCGACGGGCCACAGGCCCCAAGGCTTTCATGACTCGACGCACCCGAGGACGCGAGATCGCCCTCCAGGTCCTCTACCAACTGGAGCAAAATCCCGGGCAGGGACCGGAAGCCCTGGCCCCGTTCATCGAGCGCCGGCTCCGCGAGCCGAAGCTCTGCGCCTTCGCCACCTCCCTGATCGCGGGCGTCCGCGAGCATCAGCCGAGGATCGACGCGGTCATCACCGACGTGGCCGAGAACTGGCGGCTCGACCGGATGGCCGCGATCGACCGCAACATCCTCCGCCTCGGCGCCTTCGAGCTGTTGTTCTGCCCCGGCGTGCCGACCAAGGTGGCCATCAACGAGGCCCTGGAACTGGCCAAGCGGTACAGCACCGCGCAATCGAGCCGGTTCGTCAACGGCATCCTCGACCGGCTCCAGGCCGCCAACGCCGCGCGGGACGCGGCCGATCGGGCCGAGAAATCGGGCGAACCGGGCCCGCCCGCCGCCTCCGACCCCATCCCCGATCCCGACGAGGCGCCCGGGCCCGTCCCCTCGGTCGAGGAACCTTGACCCGCGCCCGCCGACTGGCCCGGATGCCGGCCGCCCGCCCGGCGGCGGCCGACCTCCACATCCACACCACGCACTCCGACGGCGCCTGTTCGCCGGGCGAGGTCGTCCGGAACGCGGCCAACGTCGGCCTGACCGCCCTGGCGATCACGGATCACGACACCCTCTCGGCCGTCGCGGTGGCGCGTCCCGAGGCCGACCGCCTCGGCCTGGAGCTGGTCGCGGGGATCGAGTTGACCGCCGTCCGCGAGGGCCGCGAGCTGCACCTCCTCGGCCACTTCGTCCGCGACGACGACCCCGGGCTCGTGGCCGCCACCGACGGCCTCCGGGCGGGTCGGGCCGAGCGGATCGAGCGGATGGCCGATCGCCTGGCGGGGCTCGGGCTGAGCGTCGACCTCGGTGCGATCCGCCGGGTCTTCCCCCGGGCCACCCTGGGCCGCAGGCACCTGGCCGACTGGCTGGAGCGTACCAGGCAGGTCGCCGGCCGTCGCGAGGCGTTCGCCCGCTTTCTCGGCGACGACGGCCCGGCCCAGGTGGCCAAGCCGCGGGTCCCGTGGGTCGAGGCCGTGTCCCTGATCCGCCGGGCCGGCGGGGTTGCCGGCCTGGCCCATCCCCCTTATGATCTCCGACAGGAAACGCTCCGCGAATTGGCGGACGGTGGCCTGGGATCGATCGAGGTGGCCGGGCCGGGCATCGACCCCAAGCTCGGCCGTCGCTGGCGCGACTGGGCCGCCGAGCTGGGCCTGGTCCCGATCGCCGGGTCCGACTTCCACGCCGCCGACCGCCCGGGCCGCTGGGTCGGGGCGATCACCACGCCGGGCGAAGACCTGGAACAGCTCCGACGGGCGAGTGGACCGGGCGAATCCCGCCAATAAGCCATAACTCACCGGGCATCATGGCGTTCAAGGATCTTTTCGATCGGTTCAAGGAGGGGCTGTCGCGGACGGCCCGGCTGTTCGACTTCCGCGCCTGGATCGGCAAGAAGGTCGACCAGGACTTCCTGGACAAGCTCGAATCCACCCTGATCCGGGCCGACGTCGGCGTGGCGGCCACGAAAGTGGTCATCGACCGCGTCCGCGCCGCGTATGCCGACCGGACGGCCGACCAGGACCTGATCAACCTGGTCAAGGGGGAGTTGAAGGCCCTGCTCGTCGACCCGAGGCCCGGGGCCCTCGCGGTCGCGTCGAGCCGGCCGACGGTCTACCTCGTCGCCGGGATCAACGGGTCGGGCAAGACCACCTCGATCGCCAAGCTGGCCCAGCGGCTCAAGGACGAGGGGAAGACGATCCTCCTGGCCGCCTGCGACACCTTCCGCGCCGCCGCCGCCGACCAGCTCACGATCTGGGCCGAGCGGTCGGGCTCCGACATCGTCCGGGGGGCCCCCAACGCCGACCCGGCCAGCGTGGCCCACGACGCCTGCGACCGGGCCCTGGCCCGCCAAGTCGACGTCCTGATCGTCGACACCGCCGGCCGGCTCCACACCCAGTCGCACCTGATGCGCGAGCTGGAAAAGGTCCGCCAGGTCCTCGCCCGCAAGATCGCCGGGGCGCCCCACGAGGTCTTGCTCGTCCTGGACTCGACCAACGGCCAGAACGCCATCCGCCAGGCCGAAGTCTTCACGAAGTCGATCGGCTGCACCGGCGTGATCCTGACCAAGCTCGACGGCACGGCCAAGGGGGGCGTCGTCGTCGCGGTCCGCCAGGCGATGAATCTACCGGTCAAGTTCATCGGGATCGGCGAAGGGATCGAAGACTTGCAACCGTTCGACCCCGACCTGTTCGTCGAGTCGCTGTTCGCCTGATCCGCCGGCCCGGGGGTTGCGGGTGGGAGGGTCGGCGACGGCCGCCGCGCGGGGTGATGGGACCCATCGACGCCCGGCCCTTCGCGGCCCGGGGAGGGCCGATCATGGCGAAATTCAGGCCGGTCGGCGACTGGATCGCCGGCCGCTTCGAGATCTTCGCGGTCCATCCCGGCGGGATGGGCGTGGTCTACGTGGCCCACGACCTTTTCGGCCCGCCCGGCCGCAAGGTCGTGGCGATCAAGACCCTGCGCGACGAATGGCTGGCCGACTCCGACTGGTCGGCCCGGTTCGCCGCCGAGTGCGAGCTGTGGGTCCGGGTGGGCTCGCACCCCAACATCGTCGAGGCCTACGCCGTCGAGTCGCTGGAAGGGAAGCCGCACATCCTCCTGGAACTCGTCACCGGGGGCGACCTCCGGCGGTGGATCGGGACGCCCGAGCTGGACGCGGCCCGCGCCCTGCACCTGGGCGTGCAATTCTGCCTGGGCATGGAGCACGCGACCCGCCAGGGGCTCCGGTGCCATCGCGACGTCAAGCCCGGCAACCTGCTCTTGGCCGCCGACGGGACCCTCAAGATCACCGACTTCGGCCTGGCCGTGATCCGCGACGAGTTGTACGCCGAAGTCCCCGCGCACCCCGCCGACGGCTCGATCCCCCTCGCCGACGGGCTCGACGACCCGCCGCCGCGTCCCCCTTCCGACCCGGCCTCGGGGCCGGCGGATGTTTCGGAGACCATCGACCATGCCCCCGGAATCCACGAGCCCGGCGAGACCCCCCACCTCCGCCTGACCCAGACGGGCTCGCTGCTCGGGACCCTGCCCTACATGGCCCCCGAGCAATTCCGCGACGCCAAGGGGGTCGACGTCCGGGCCGACGTTTACGCCTTCGGGATCGTCCTGTTCCAGATGCTGACCGGCGAACTCCCGTTCCGCGGCGGGACGCTCGCCCGCTACGACCGGGCCCACTCGCGCTATGCTCCCCCCTCGGTCATCGCGGCGATCCCCAAGAAGTTCGCCCGCGAGGCCGGGGCGATCGACGAGATCGTCCAGCGATGCCTCAAGAAAGACCCGGCCGAGCGGTATGCCTCGATGGACGAACTCCGGAAGGCGCTGACCCACCCGCTTCGCCGGCTCGACCCGCTGTTCGACCCCACGCTGCCTCGGCGGGTTTTTGCTTGACCATGCCGGCCGGCTCGCCACAATGATCGTGGTGCCGACCTCGAAGCCCACCGCTCGCGAGCCGGGAAGGTTTGACCCTCCATGAAGCTGATCATCGCGATCATCCAGCCGACCAAGCTCGAAGCGGTCAAGGAAGCGCTCTCGCAGGTCGAGGTGTTCCGGCTCACGGTGACCGACGTGCAAGGGTTCGGCCGGCAGAAGGGGTACACCGAGGTTTACCGGGGGCATGAGATCACGGTGAACCTGCTCCGCAAGATCGAACTCCAGATCGCCGTGAACGAGGATTTCGTCGAGCCCACGGTCGCCGCCATCATCCAGGCGGGCCGGAGCGGCCCCGACGGCAAGATCGGCGACGGCAAGATCTTCATCCTGCCCCTGGACGACTGCATCCGGATCAGGACCGGCGAGCGCGGGCCCGAGGCGATCTGACGGCGACCTCCGACGGGAAAGGGCCCGATCCTTCCATGATTCGCGCGGTGATCTTCGACTTCAACGGCGTCCTCGTCGACGACGAGATGGTCCACTTCTCGCTGTTCCGCGACGTCCTCGGCGAAGAAGGCGTCGTCATCGACGAGCGGCGCTATCACGACGACTACCTGGGCTACGACGACCGCGGTTGCTTCGAACACGCCCTCGCCGACGCGGGCCGGGCGGCCGGCCCGGCCCGGCTCGACGAGCTGGTCGCCCGCAAGGCCGCTCGTTATTTCGGGGCCGCCGAGGTCGGTTTGACCTATTTCCCCGGGGCGGCCGAGGTCATCCGGGCCCTGGCCGATCGCTGGCCGCTGGCGATCTACTCCGGGGCCCTCCGCCCCGAGATCGACTGGGCCCTCCGCCGGCTCGGGGTCCTCGATCGGTTCGCGGCCATCATCTCGGCCGAGCAAACCACCCGGTGCAAGCCCGACCCGCAAGGTTACGTGATGGCCCGCGAAGCCCTCCGTTCCAGGCCCAGGCTGGCCGACCTCGCGGCCGGCGAGTGCCTGGTGATCGAGGACAGCCTCGCCGGGACCGCCGCCGCCAAGGGGGCCGGGATGGTCGCGGTGGGCGTGGCCCAGACCTATACCCGGGCCGAACTGGAGGGGGCCGGGGCCGACGCGACCCTCGGGGAAACCGCCGAGTTCATGCCCGACTGGATCGATCAGACCTTCGGCCCGGACCGCGAAAGGAACGGACGATGAGCGACCCGGCCCACCCGCCGCCCGTCGGCCTGCTCCTGAGCCGCGACCTGATCTTCACCTCCAAGGTCACCGGGACGGCCGCCGCGCTGGGGCATCGGGTGGTCGTGGTCGGCGACCCGGCGCGGGCTTCGGCCCTGATCGCGGCGGGGCCGCCCGCCGTCGTCTTCGTCGACCTCGCGGCCGGCGACCTCGTCGCCGCGCCCGCCCTCCGGCGGTTCCAGGCCGAGGCCGCGGCGGGGACGCCGTTCGTCGCGTTCGGCTCGCACGTCGACGTCCAGGCCCTGGCCGACGCCGCCGCGGCGGGGTGCGACCCCGTGATGCCCCGGAGCCGGTTCACCGCCGAGCTACCGGCCCTGATCCGCCGCTACTTCCCGGAGACTTGAGCTTGGGGAAACGCCTCGCGAATTCGCGGGAAACCGTCGCCGAAGCCCGCGTCACCCTGTGCGAACTGTGCGGGCGCGACCAGCCGCTCACGTTCCACCACCTCATCCCCCGCAAGATCCACGGCCGCCGCCGGTTCCTCCGCCGCTACACCAAGGCCGAGATGCGGACCCGCGGCCTCTCGATCTGCCGTCCCTGCCACTCGGGGATTCACGACCTGATCCCCGACGAGACCGAGCTGGGTGAACGCTACCACACCAAGGAGCAGCTCCTGGCCCATGAGGGGATCGCCCGACACGTGGCGTGGGTCGGCAAGCAAAAGTGACGTGATGTGAGATGAAGAAAGACCCGCGATGCAGCCCAGGGGTCGAATGATGACGCATCCACGATGGCTTCAAGTGCGATCATCGGGAGTGGCTGAGAGGGCGGACTTCGCGCGGGGGGGGCCTGCGGAAATGGACAGACGATGAGCTGATCGTCACGGTCGATCACCCTCAACACTTTCCGGTGAAATCTTACGCCGGGCGGACGGCCGAGGTTAAACTGGTCAAACCGCATCTCGACTTATTCTGGGGCTGGCACCTGATCCGCTCCGACGACTTGATCACGCGAGTCCGACTGGATGAGGAGCTGAGGCGTGGGGTTTGGTTGATCGCCCGGAATCCCGACCCTGCGGATGCTCTCGACCGGGCCGATCTTGCAGGGCTCGCCCGCCACGAATTCCGCTTCTATCACGCACTTCACCGCCGATCATTCGTCTACCATGTCCGCGCAGGTTCGGTCCCATCGTCACGCGAGAGGTGATCACCATGAGCCGACGCCATCGGGGAATCACGCTGATCGAATTGCTGGTCGTCCTGACGATCATCGCCGTCCTGATCGCGCTCCTGATCCCGGCCGTGCAGGCGGCGCGCAATGGGGCCAGACGGCTCCAGTGCGAGAACAACCTGAAGCAGCTCGGTATCGCCCTGAGCAGCTACGCCGGCTCCCTGGGCGTTTATCCGTTCGGCGTCGGGGCCGACACGGACGGGGTCGTGCCGACCTACACATCGACGGGCAATCGACGGTACTCGATGCACTCGCAAATCCTCCCTCATCTGGAGCAGGGCCTCCTGTTTAACGCCTTGAATTTCAACGTCGCCCCCTTCGATCCTGGCAATACGGGAGACCCGACGGTGGTGACGGGGATGGGGGCGAATGAGACGGTCGCCCAGATCACGCTGGCGGTGTTCCTCTGCCCCTCCGATTCCAATCGAATGCCGTCGCGGCCGTGGGGCCAGGTGAACTATCGATCGTGCAATGGCAGTACGTGGAGTGCTCGGGCGGGCGATGGCATGTTCGGCCAGTCGTCGCACGTTCGCCCCGGGGACGTGAGCGATGGGCTTTCCAATACGGTTGCGATGTCCGAACGACTCCGGGGCCACGACGATTTTCAGGACGTGGATCTGCGATCCGACATGTTCCGCCAGGCCGGCCCATGGGACGATGCCAGCTTCCGCTCGTGGTGCGGGCAATTGAGCGATGCGGATGCCCTGGCCCTCCCGCGGCACGTCACGTCGGCGAGCCTGGGGATGAACTGGCTGGAGGGGAACATGTCGTGGACCCGTTACAACCACGTGCTTCCGCCCGGCCAAAAGACCTGCTCCAACGGCGCGACCTGGAATGGCACCGCGCTGACCGCCAGTAGCCGGCATGGAGAACTCGTCAATGTACTCTTCGGCGACGGGTCCGCCCGCGGGGTCCGTTACGGCGTCAGCCCTGAGGTGTGGCGGGCTCTCGCCACGATCTCCGGCGGCGACGTGGTTTCCGCGGATGCGTATTGAACAATCGATGCTACATCGATTTTGTTGATAATCACGATCTTGATCGTCGATAAAAATACGTCCCAACAATGACGGCGATGATGCAGAGCAACACGCAAAGGCCAGCGACGAGCAACACCGACGGAAACGCTCCGTCGGAAGGCTGGCCGGGATTGCGAGGGAGCGATTCTGCCCGGATCGTCAAATCCTTCCAAAGCACGTCCAATCCCCGGTTCTCCCCCTCGTAGAGCGTCGAGAGGCGGACAAACATCACGTTGCCGGTCCCAAAGTCGGTCTGCGTGACCTTCTGAAAACCGCCGTTCCCTTCGGCTGCGTAAAGGTAAACGGTCGAACTCGACCGGGCGATATAGAGCCGGCCTACCTTCGACGACGATTTGACCGATGCGACATCACCGCTTGTTTTGAGATTCCCACTTCGCGAGATCCCGCTGGAGAAGGTTGCATCGCCCGTCTTCGCGGCGACGCGGCGTGAGAGCGAAATGTGTTCGTCCCAGCGCTCCGACGATTGCAAAGAGACCTCGGGGCCGATGCCGGGGCCTTCGGATGGTTTCGGTGCATCGAGAATCTCGTAAGAGACGCTCAGCTCGAAATCGCCACGTATCCCGAACTTGGTGCACAAGCCGACGCCGCTTCCGTTCGTTTTGGGGGGCACATGCACCCGCAGCCCATTGATGGTCGGCTTGACCAGGGAAATCTGAACCCCCGATCCTTCCACCCGGATCGATTGATAGTCGTAGTGGCTGTTCCGAAAACTCAGGTCGTATCGCTCGACCAATCGCCCGCGATCGAGCGGGAGTTCGGGTAATGGGACCTCCGCTCGTCCTTGGGACACGATGAGCGAAACGAGGCCGGCGAGCAAAAAGAGCCGGGCGGCCGTGGTTGAGGATCGAACGGTGGCCAAGCGATAACCTCCGTCACGGGAAAACTGAACTTGTCGTCCCGAGACGCGGGATGATTCGCTTACCTTGCCGCGTCGGGGAACAAAGCCAGGAGATCGGCAGATAACCAGGCGAAAGACTCAAACCCCGGAACCGCATCGAGCACAGCTCGTTGAAGAGCGTAAGCGAGCCGCTTGCGAGCGGAAAGCCGGCGGCGAAGCCGATCACGGACGATGGATTTGATCACCTCGGCGTTGGGGCTGGTGAAACGTTGTTCTTGGCCGCCCTGACCGGTACGACCAAAGCGGATGGCAACGATCCAATCATCCAGCAAATCGCGGCCAAGTGAGGGGCGGATCGGACGCGGGCGTTCGAAACCAAATCCGCCGGCCCTTCGCCCGGGAGCGAAAGGTCGGCGGATGAATTGACCGGGCGAGCGGGTCGCCGGCGTCGCCTCAGGCGCGGTCGGTGCCGCCGCGAGTCTCGCCCGAACGGCCGCCGCGGGACGAGTTGGCGTAGACCGAGGTCAGGACGCCGAGCAGGGCCGAACGACGACCGGCCCGAGACGACTTCCCGCCACGACGGATGCGGGCCACGGTGCCCGCCCACTCGAAGCCCGAATGCAACGGTGCCGTCTTCTTGGGATTCGACGAGCTCATCGAACGGAAACTCCCGGAAAGGACCGTGGGCGACCTCGACATCGGGCCGCTCCACCTCATTCCATCGCGCCGGGCGAGATCCACGTCCCGCCCGACCCTCGAAGGCGCCGTCCTGACGCCGAATCTCGGACTACTCCGCTGGATCATACGCCACCGTGGCAGACTGCGCGTCGACCACGACGACGGTCGCTCACCCTCGAACGACACAAGCTCCGGCCTGGGCCTCGGTCTAACCTGGCTCGCCGGAAGGTTGTCCCCCAGATATCGGACGACGCTTCCTCGCGATCGAATCGATTTGTCGAGGCGAGGCGGATCAAGCTTGGCGATGGGGCCGGTTGGGCGGCCACCCGGCGAAGCTTTCTCTGTCATCCATCATCCGAGGGGTACGAAAATCTATCCGACTTACGTCGTCCGGTCAATCTCTGTTCGCCAAATCAGCGAGAATTCTTCAAGTCAAGGCCGATTTCGGACGAGCGACAGGATCTCTTCGCGGACCGGCCAATCTTCCCACGTCGCCGCCGGCGGCGGGACCGGCACGGTCGGTTTCGGCTTGTCGGGGGCTTCCGGCGCGGCGCCCGCCCCAAGGGAAAGGAACATGATCGCCGTGCTGATCCCGTTGAGCGTCATGTGGAGGGCGATCGGCGCGAGGATCGACCCGGTCCGCTGGTAAAGGACGCCAAGCCCGAGCGACAGGATGAAGATCGGGATCGGCGTCGGCCAGACCGGGGCGTGCAGGGCGGCGAAGATCAAGGAAACGACGACGTTGGCCAGGAACAAGGGCGCGAGCCGATACTCGGGCTTGGGGGCGGAATTCTGGCCGGCGAACTCGGGCCACTCGGGCGCGGCGACGAGAGCCCGGGGGGCGGCGTAAGGGTTCGGGCGGGCGTCGATCGCCGGCCAGGACGAGAGTTCGGCGTCGGACTCGTCGAGGATCAGGTCGGGCCTGGATTCCGCCGGCGCCAGGACTTCGCCCCCCTCGGCCGGGGGCGGGGGGCCTTCGACGTCGAGCTTCGCCCGGGGCGGGCGGCGGACGCCGAGGGCCAGCCGGGTCAGCCAGCCGAGCAGGACCCCGCGAAACAGCAACTCTTCGCCGACGGGGGCCAGGACCACGCCGGCGAGGATCAGGAGCGCCGCCATCCCCGGCGACCGCTGATCGGCGATCGCGTCCTGGAGCGGGTGCTTGATCGGCTTCCAGATGGCGATGCTGGCCGCCATCGCCCCGAACACGAACGGGGCCAGGAGCGGGTAGGCGACCAACCCCCGGGCGACCTCGCGCCCCAGGCCGGCCGATCGGACCCCGAAATCACCGGCCCCGGCGCCCGCCAGCGCCGCCAGGACCAGGGGGATGACGATCAGGGTCGCGGTATTCTGGAGGGCCGAGGCGGTCATCATCTCGACGGGCGCGAGGACGGTGCCGCCGTCCTTCGGCTTCGGGGCCCGCCCGTGCGTCGCCGTGACGTACCCGACCTGGACCGCCCATTGCAAGGCGACCCAGACCAGGACCACGGCCAGGACCGACTTCCCGCCCCAGGGGACCACCCTCGGCGTGAGCGGCGGCAACACCGGCTGCCGGAAGGCCAGCCGGAGGATCGCCCAGATCCAGGCCCCGACGATCGAGCCGAGCAAGGCCAGGAACACGAGCAGGACCAGGGGACTCACCTGGGGCGGGTTGACGGGCATGGATGGGTCCGGTCCAGGTCGGTGGACGAGGGGATGGGGCGCGATCGGTCCTCTCAAAATCCGACGACCATCGTAACGCGCCGGGGGCGGGCGCGGCCACCTTGCCCGGCCGGGCCGTTTTCCCCTAGAATCGCGTCCTCAGCTCCGGCCACGACCGTCCGCCAGCGTCAGAAGGGGGCCCGCGGTGCCCGTCAGCTTCGAGGAACAACTGGCCCTCCTGCGCCGGGGGGCGGACGCCATCACCCCCGGCGACGAGTTCGCGAAGAAGCTGGAACGGGCCATCGCCACCATGACCCCGCTCCGGGTCAAGTACGGGATCGACCCGACCGGGATCGACGTCCACCTCGGCCACACCGTCCCGCTCCGCAAGCTCCGCCAGTTCCAAGACCTGGGGCACACGGCGGTCGTCATCATCGGCAACTACACGGCGCTGGTGGGCGACCCGTCCGGTCGCGACGAGGCCCGCGCCGGCCTGACCCCCGAGCAGGTCGAGGCCAACGCCCGCGACTACCTGGAGCAGGTCGGCAAGATCGTCGACCTGTCCCGGGCCGAGGTCCACCGGAACGGCGAATGGTTCGCGGAGTGGTCGTTCCTCGACGTCCTCGACCTGCTCCGCCGGATGACCCTGGGGCAGATCTCGGCCCGCGACGACTTCGCCAAGCGGATCGCCGACCAGAAGCCGGTCTACCTCCACGAGTGCCTTTACCCCCTGATGCAAGGCTGGGACTCGGTCGAGATCCGCTCCGACGTCGAACTGGGCGGCACCGAGCAGCTTTTCAGCCTCCTCGTCGCCCGCGACCTCCAGCAAGGCCAGGGCCAGCCCGGCCAGGTGGCCCTCACCATGCCGATCCTGGTCGGCACCGACGGCGTCCGCAAGATGGGCAAGAGCCTGGCCAACTACATCGGGGTGGCCGAAACCCCCGACTCCCAGTTTGGCAAGGTCATGAGCCTGCCCGACGCGCCCATGCGGCAATATTTCACCCTGCTGACCGATCACGCGACGGCCGAGGTCGACCGCCTGCTCGGACCCGACGTGAACCCGCGCGACGCCAAGGAAGTCCTCGGCCGGGCGATCGTCGCCCAGTACCACGGAAATGAAGCGGCCGAAGCCGCGGCCGAGGCGTTCCGGCGGCGGGCCAAGGGGCTGGATCAGGAGGCCCGGAAGCAAACGGTGCCCCGAGGCCAGGCCTCGGCCGAAGGTCCCATGCCCCCCGCCCGGCTCCTCAAATTGCTCGGCCTCGCGGCGACCACCTCGGAGGGAATCCGCCTCGTCGAACAGGGGGCCGTCCGGGTCGGCCCGGATCGGACCCCCCTGCCCCGGGACAAGAACGTCCCGGTCGCCGTGGTCGACGGCCTCCTCATCACGGTCGGCCAGGGCAACAAGGCGCGATCGGTCCAGGTGGTGCTGGTCGACGACGCCCCGGCCCCCACCCCCGACGGGAACTGACATGGCCACGCACGGTTTCGGGATCGTCGGGTGCGGGATGATCGCCGAATACCATGCGCGGGCGATCGCCGAGATTCCCGGCTCGCGGCTGGTCGCGGCGTACAGCCAATCGGCGGCCAACGGGGCCAAGATCGCCGCCCTGGCCGGCGGGGATTGCCCGATCTTCGACGACCTCGATGCCCTGCTCGCCCATCCCGGGCTCGACGTGGTCTGCGTCTGCACGCCCAGCGGCGCCCACCTCGACCCGGCGGTCCGGGCGGCGCGGGCGGGCAAGCACGTCGTGGTCGAGAAGCCCCTGGAAGTGACCGTGCCCCGATGCGACGCGATCATCTCGGCCTGCGACGCCGCCGGGGTCCGGCTCTGCGCCATCTTCCCGTCGCGGTTCTCGGCCGCCAACGTCGCGCTCAAGGGGGCGATCGACGAGGGGCGGTTCGGCCGGCTCACCCTGGGCGACACCTACGTCAAGTGGTGGCGGACCCAGGACTATTACGACTCCGGCCGGTGGCGGGGGACCTGGGACCTCGACGGCGGCGGGGCCCTGATGAACCAGGCGATCCACAACGTCGACCTCCTCCTCTGGCTCATGGGCGAGGTCGACTCGGCCCAGGCCATGACGGCGACCCTGGCGCACGAGCGGATCGAGGTCGAGGATACCGCCGTCGCCATCGTCCGGTTCCGGTCCGGGGCCCTGGGCGTGATCGAGGCCGCCACCAGTGCCCACCCCGGCCTGACCAAGCGGACCGAGATCCACGGCGACCGGGGCTCGGCCCGGGTCGACCAGGACGACATCACCTTCTGGTCGTTCGCCGACGAGCGGCCCGGCGACGCCGCGGCCCTCGCCCCGGGGAAGGACGAAGCCAGCGGCGGGGCGGGCGACCCCCGGGCCATCGGCCACGCCGGCCACCGCGACCAGCTCGCCGACTTCCTCCACGCCATCGACACCGGCGAGCCGGCCCGGGTCGACGGCCGCGAGGGGCGGAAGGCCGTCGAGTTGATCCGGGCCCTCTACCGATCGGCCCGGCTCGGACGACCCGTCCGACTCCCCCTCGACGACGACCGGGGGCTCGGCCCCGCTTGAGGGTTCACGCCGAAGATCGGCCCGGCGTCGCCGTCGAGGTCGCGGACATCTGGCCGGCCATGATCACCAGGCGCGCGGCGGCCTGGCGGATCTTGGCCAGGTCGTCGAGGAAGACGACCCGGTCGGGGACGGCTCGCGAGGTTTCTTCGAGGGCGTCGCAGGCCTCGGAGATGGCGGCGGTCGGCGCGTGCAAGGCCCGGGCCAGGGTCGACAGGTCGGCGGGCCGGCCCGAGTCGACGGCGTGGGCGACGGCCCGGTCGACCGCCCCGAGGGCTTGCTTGCCATAGGCCCGGATCGATCGGAGGCTCTGGCCTCGGTAGATCCGGCCTTTCTCCTCGGCGTCGTCGATCAAGAGTTCGCAGAAGCCGAGGATGTGGTTGATGGGGGTGATCAGGTCGTGGCGGAGGAGCGAGGCGGCGGCGGAGGCGTGGCTCGTGGCGGGTTCGGCGGGGGTCATGGCTGGGCCTCGGGTCGGGTCAGGGCCTCGATCTGGGCGAGCAAACGGGCGAACTCGACGGGCTTGATCTCATAGGCGTCGCAACCGGCCTCCAGGGCCCGCTCGCGGTCGCCGGCCATCGCGTGCGCCGTGAGGGCGACCAGCGGGATGCCCCGGGTCGCCGGGTCGGCCTTGAGCCGGCGCGTCGCCTCCCAGCCGTCGATCCCGGGCAGGCTCAGGTCCATCAGGATCAGGTCGAACGGCGAGGCGCGGGCGGCGGCGATCCCCCCCGGCCCGTCGACGGCCAGGGCGACCTCGTACCCTCCGCGGGCGAGCCGGCGCGACAGCATGTCGCGGTTCGCCTCGTTGTCCTCGACGAGCAAGATCCTGGTCATGGCGGGGTCACTCGCCGGGGCGTGGGCTGGGCCAGGGGGTTTGCGAATCGGCGGCCGCGACCGCCCCGACCCCGACGGCCGAAGGGTCGCCCGGCCCCCCATCGACGTCGGCCGGGAGGCGGATGGTGAAGGTCGAGCCGTGGCCGGGCTCGCTGTCGACGGTGATCTCGCCGCCCATCATCTGGCAGAACCGGCGGGTGATCGTTAGCCCCAGGCCGGTCCCTCCGTACCGCCGGGTGGTCGAGGCGTCGGCCTGGACGAACGGCCGGAATAGCCGGGCCATCTCCCCGGGGTCCATGCCGATCCCGTCGTCATGGACGGCCAGGACGATCCACTCGCGGCCCGAGCGGTCGCGGTCGCGGTCGGCCCGGACCCGGATGGTGCCCCCTTCGGTGAACTTGACGGCGTTGCTCAGGAGGTTGAGGAGCCCCTGGCGGACCTTGGTCAGGTCGGCGCGCATGGCCCCCAAACCGTCGGAGCACTCGACCCGGAGGGCGTCGCCGGCCTTGGCGGCGAGGGGCTCGATCGTGGCGACGACCCCCCGGACCATCGCGGCGACGTCGAAGGTTTCCCGGTGCAATTCCATCCGGCCCGCCTCGATCTTGGACAGGTCGAGCACGTCGTTGATCAGGCCGAGGAGGTGCTTGCCGGCGGCGCGGACCCGCCCGAGGTCGGGGATCAAGTCGCCGAGGTCGCGCTCGGTCGCCTCCTCGGCGAGCATCTCGCTGTAGCCGATGATGGCGTTGAGCGGCGTCCGGAGCTCGTGGCTCATGTTGGCCAGGAACGTGCTCTTGGCCCGGCTGGCGACCTCGGCGGCCTCCTTGGCCGCCCGCAGCTCGGCCTCGGCCCGCTTCGGTTCGGTGATGTCGCGGGCCACCTTGGTGTAACCCAGGAGGGTCCCCGCCTCGTCGCGGACGGCCGTGACCATCCCGCTGGCGAAGAACCGCGAGCCGTCCTTGCGGAGGTGCCAGCGCTCGTCGTCGGCGCGGCCGGTCGCCTCGGCCTGGAACCGTTCCAGCAAGGGGATGCCGGCGGCCCGGTCCTCGGGGGTGAAGAGGAGTTCGGTCGGCTCGCCAAGGATCTCGGGTTCGGGGTAGCCGAAGAGCCGCTCGGCCCCGGTGTTCCAGCTCGACACCCGGCCTTCCAGGTCGATGGCGAAGATGGCGTAGTCGCGGACGCTCTCGATCATCAGGCGGAGCCGCTCCTCGCTGACCCGGAGCCGCTCCTCGTCCCGGCGCCGGCCCGACACGTCGGTGACGACGCCGACGAAGTGGCTCACCCGTCCGTCGGGCCCTTCGACCGGGGCCAGGGTCAAGGCGTCCCAGAACGTCGACCCGTCCTTGCGGTACGAGAGCATCTCGACCGTCGACTCGCGACGGTCGCGAAAGGCGGCGCGGAGGACCTCGATGGCCCGGGGGTCGGTGTCGAGGCCCCGGAGGAATTCGATGTTCCGGCCAGCCACCTCGTCCTGGGCGTAGCCGGTCATCCGCTCGAAGGCGGCGTTGACGTAGATGATCGGCTCGTCGGACCGGGCCGGGTCGGTGATGAAGACCCCCTGCGCGATCGCCTTGAGCGCCCGGTCGCGGAGCCTCATCTCGGTCTCGGCCCGGAGCCGGGGGGCGAGGTCGACGAAGGTGACGACGGCCCCCAGCGTCTGGCCGTCGCGGCGGATCGGGTGGGCCCGATATTCGACGGGGATCGGCCGCCCGTCGGCCCCCCAGAAGACGTCCTCCTCGCCGAGGGTCCCCTCGCCGGTCCGGAAGGTCTGGTAGATCGGGCATTGGTCGACCGGGTACGGCGAGCCGTCGGGCCGGATCGAGTGGATCAGGTCGTGCATGTCGCGGCCGAGCACCCGGTCGACCGAATCGAAGCCGAGGAGCTGGAGCGCGGCGGGGTTGATGAAGGTGCAGAGGCCGCGGACGTCGACCCCGTAGACCCCCTCGCCGGCCGAGTCGAGCAAAAGCCGGACCCTCGCCTCGCTCTCCTGGAGCGACCGCTCGGCGGCCTTCCGGCTCCTGAGGTGGCGGCGGACCAGGGCGAAGATCGAGCCGATCGTGATCAGCGCCAGCGTGGAGGCGATCGAGAAGGTGTAGTAGGCCCGGCGGATGCTCCACCGCCGCTCGATGATCCGGTCGGCCAGGACCCGGGCCTCGCGACGCTCGATGGCGTCGGTTTGCCGGTAGAAGTCTTCGAGGCGGCGGCGGATCGGGTCGAGGCCGAAGGCCTCGCGCGATTGGGCGAGCCCGCCGCTCTGGGCCCGCGCGATCGATCCCCGGAGGTCGACGATCCGATCTTGCGCCGCCCGGTCCAGGGCCCGGCAGGCGTCGCGCTGGTCGGGGCGGTCCCGGGCCAGGCGGTCGAGGGTCGCGATCGCCCCGAGGAGGTTGGCGGCGGCCCGTTCGAACGCGGAATAATCCCGGGGGTTGCCGTCGATCAGGATGCCGCGCCGGGCCGACTCGGCGTCCCGCATCGCCGAGGCGACATCCTCGACCCCTTCGAGGACCTTGCGGGAGTGGACCACGTGATCGGCGTTGGCCACCAAGTCGGCGAGGTCGCGGTACGAGACCAGGGCGTTGGTGGCCAGGACGGTCAAGGCCAGGGCGAAGCCCCAGGCCAGCTTGCGATCGACGTTCGTGGTCATCGCGCCCCCCGATCGCCCAAGGACCCGACCGGGCCCGGGGATCAGCCCCCGGAGTCCCCGCCAAGGACCTCGACCGCCACCATCGAAACGTCGTCGCGGACCCCCGCCTCCCCCGACCAGACCTCGACCTCGGCCACCAGGTCGTTGACGACCGAGCAGAGCGGCTCGGCCCGACCGGCCTCGATCAGGCGGAGCAGCCGGTCGTTGCCGAACGGCTCGCCGGCGAGGCTCGGCGCCTCGGGGATGCCGTCGGAGTAGAGATAGAGTCGGTCGCCCGGCTCCAGGTGGACGACCCATTCATTATAGGGATGCCGGGCGTCCGCCAAGCCGATCGGGTAGCCGCGCCCCGGCAAGAACCGGGCCTCGCCCCGCGCCGGCAGGTGGACCGGCGCGGGGTGCCCGGCCAGGGTATAGCGGAACTCGCCCGAGACGCCGTCCAGGAGCCCGTAAACCAGGGTCGAATATTGCTCGGTCGAGACCTCGAAGGGGAACAGCCGGTTGAGGCGGTTGGCGACCTCGCCCGGCGCGATCGGGTCGAGGCGGTCCGCCCCCTCGCCCCCCTTGATCAGGATCGACGAGGCGTCCGAGGGGGACGACAGGAGCCGGCCCAGGCTGACCGACATCAAGCTCGACGCCACGCCGTGCCCGCTCACGTCCAGGACGTACAGCGCCACCCGGCGATCGTCGATCTTGATGGCGCCGAGCCCGTCGCCGGCCAGCTCGTCGCACGGGCGGAACGTCCACGAGAACGACAGGCCGGGCACGTCCGGCGCCTGGCGGGGCAGGAGCGATTCCTGGATTCGCGCGGCGGCCCGGAGGTCGCGGGACATCCGGCCGTTGGCCGCTTCCAGGTCGCGGTTCCGCTCGGCCAGCCGCCGCTCGAGCTGGCGGACCTGCTCGACCGACCGCTTCAGCAAGACCTGGGTCCGGACCCGCGCCGCGACCACGGGGAA